>JGI26062J44793_1000004_pt1 | contig 81811 bp, 69 predicted proteins | sample MarorgKNORR_S2LV_3_FD_44793 | JGI IMG/M metagenome (IMG submission 44793)
GCTGTGGCACAGACTCCTTGAATTCAAGCTCAATTCCTACTGATACAGATTCAGACAGCATCTGTGATCAGGTTGACTCTGATGATGATAATGATGGTTATTCTGATGAAAATGATACCTTCCCCCTAGATAATAGTGAATGGCAAGATAGCGATGGAGACGGAAGAGGAGACAATTCAGATTCTGATGACGATAATGATAATTGGACAGACTCAGAAGAATCTGAATGTAATACTGATCCATTAAATGCTTCATCTATTCCATTGGATACAGATAATGATCACTTATGCAATATAGTAGATGATGATGATGATGGAGATGGAGTAATAGATGAATTAGATTTATTCCCTGAAGATGCTAATGAAACTTCTGACTATGATTCAGATGGAATTGGAGATAATTCTGATGAAGATGATGACAATGATGGATGGCAGGACTCCGAAGAACAAACTTGTGGTTCTGAAAGTCAAAATATTAATTCAACACCTGAAGATTTTGATATGGATATGATTTGCGACATTATGGATAATGATGATGATAATGATAATGTAGATGATATAGTAGATGTCTTTCCTAAAGATTCAACTGAATGGTCAGATTTAGACTCAGATGGGATTGGAGATAATGCAGATATCGATGACGATAATGATGGTTGGAATGATGCAGAAGAAATTATATGTGGAACAGAAGGAAATAATTCACAATCTATTCCTATTGATACTGACTTAGATGGTGATTGTAATCCATTAGATCCGGATGATGATAATGATGGAGTCGAAGATTCAGATGACGCATTTCCTTTAGATTCCAATGAGAGTAACGATCTAGATGGTGATGGAGTCGGAGATAATTCTGATGATGATAGAGACGGAGATAATGTCATTAATGAATTAGATATCTTTCCAGATAATCCTGATGAATCAATAGATAATGATAATGATTTAATTGGAGATAATCAAGATTTAGATGACGATAATGATGGATGGAATGATAGTATTGAGATTGAATTAGGATATGATCCGCTAAATTCTAATGAATTTCCTATTGATACAGATAATGATGGAATTGAAAACAAAATAGATACTGATGATGATGGAGATGGCGTATCAGATTCTGATGAAGAAACATGTAAAACTGATCCATTAGATTTCAATTCAATTCCTACGGATTTTGATAATGATGGAATCTGTGATGAAGTAGATATCGATGATGATAATGATGGAGCATCGGATGATTTAGACGCATTTCCATTTGACCCAATAGAATATTCGGATTTAGACTTAGATGGAATCGGAGATAATGCTGATGATGATGATGATGGAGATGGTTGGACAGATTATCTCGAAAATAGGTGTTTTTCTAATCCTCAAGATGAAAATAGTTTGCCTTCAGATTCTGATGATGATGGAGTCTGTGATTCTATGGAATCTGAAAGTTCCTCAGGACTACCCGGATTTGGACTGATTAGCACTATTTGTATGATCGGAATAGCAGCATTCGCAAGAAGGAAATGATGGCGCCGACAGCAGGACTCGAACCTGCGACCTGTGGATTAACAGTCCACCGCTCCACCAACTAAGCTATGTCGGCCTAACCTGCCGCCTGCTCAATCATTCATCAATTAATCGGAAGTAAAGACACCTTCTTCATTGAGTAATTTTCTCTTGGTTTGAATTCCTCCATTACCACTGTAACCTCCAAGACTACCATCTGATCTAATTACTCTATGGCAAGGAATAGCTGGAGGGAATGGATTCTTTGCACAAGCATTGGCAACTGCCCTTGAAGATTTAGGATGTCCAATAGATTCAGCTATCTGTTTATATGTTCTAAATTCTCCATAAGGAATGCTCTTTAATTCATTCCATACCTTAATTTGAAATTCAGTACCGACTAAATTTATAATCTCACTCCCATTCTATTGTGCCAGGAGGTTTGTGAGTAATATCATAAACAACACGGTTCACTTGCCCTTTTAGAGCATTTGTGATTTCAGTACTAATGGATGATAGTATTTCATGAGGTATTGGAGAATACTTTGCACTCATACCATCAAGACTAGTAACTGCTCTCACTACTACTGTTTCACCATGAACTCTGACATCTCCATGTACACCAACTGAGCGAACCGGTAGCAGAGCAGCAAAATATTGCCAAGGTAGATCACACTTACCTGCTGAGGCGGCATCTTGAAGTCTCGTTTCCACTATATGACAGGCTTCCCTACAAGCTTCAACTCTTTCTTTAGTTAAATTTCCAAGCACCCTTACTGCTAAACCTGGGCCAGGAAAAGGTTGTCTTTCACTAGATTTAATATTTAGAACACGGGCTATTGAACGAACCTCATCTTTGTAAAATTCACGTAATGGTTCTACAATTACTAATTCAAAATCATCTGGAAGGCCGCCTACATTGTGATGAGATTTAATCACATCACGTTCACCACCGCCTGATTCAATCCAATCCGGAGCAATGGTTCCTTGAACTAAGAATTTAGCACCACATAATTTTTTTTCATCTTCAAAAACACGAATAAACTGCTCACCAATAATTTTTCTTTTTTCTTCAGGATCAGTAATTCCTTCTAACTCTCTGAAAAACCTATCAGACGCATCTACGACTTTCAAATTAATACCCATTTCCAGAAACATCTCTGCGACCTCGATGCTCTCATTTTTCCTCATAAATCCTGTGTCAACATAGACGCAATGTAGAAGACTTCCCACTGCACGATGGGCCAGAACCGCTGCAACTGATGAATCAATACCACCTGAACAAGCAATAATTGCTGTATCGTCTATTTTGCTTTGTAATGACTCAACTGCTTCGTCTATCAACATCTGAGTTTGCATAAAACTCATTCACCTCTAAGTGATTCATCATCCGAAATAACCTTTGCAGTTTTCATCACTCTCCATGCGTCATATTTTCTTGCTAAGTCTGTATTAGTCAATGCAAGCATTTGCACTGCTAATGCTCCAGCATTATCTCCTCTATCTACACCAACTGTTGCTACTGGCATACCTGGAGGCATTTGGACAATGGAAAGAAGACTATCTAGAGGAACTTTACCTCCTACAGGGACTCCAATTACTGGTAGTGTTGTCATCGAAGCAATCACTCCCGGTAGGGCTGCTGCCATTCCAGCCATTCCGATAAAAACTCTACATCCTGATTCTATAGAAGATTCAATTACAGATTCGAGAAATTTTGGGGCACGATGAGCTGAGGCAACTCTAACTTCATGAGATATAGAGAACTCATCTAAAACTGAAACACACTTATTGGCTACTGGCAAATCCGACTTGGAACCTAAGATTATACATACATCCATGTACCTGCGGTATGAGTACGGTTCAAATGCCTGCCGTATAGCAGATTAGAGAAAAATCATTCTTCTTCAATTTCTCTGATTAAAAAATCAGGCCATTTTTCACCATTATTTTTAAGCGGAGGAGATGAAAGGAAAATTTCAATTTGAGGATTTGAAGAGAAATTAATATTAAATGGGTCATGAATTATTCGATTACGAAAAACCATACTAAATGCTATGAATCTAAAGTTTCTAAATGAGATTCCTGTTAATTCCGCGGAGTAAAAACCAAGACCATCAGATTTAGTTGCAATAAGTCCNTTCCTAAATCTATTAGTAGAAATTTCCCATTCTTGACTGATTGTTTCTTGAGGTATGAAAGATGAAGAAATAGGTAATAACCATCTNGAAGAATTGACTTTTAATGAATCACCAATATTTCTAATTGTTCTAAACCATGCGGTAAAAAAGAAAAAAAATCCTATCCAGCCCAATTTAGTATCAATTATAATATGTAAGATAAAAAATATTATACCTAGGAAGAAACTAATATAATCTAGAGGGAATAATGTGAATTTCTCATTATTAGCATTAGAAAACCAAAGAAATGGTATTAATGTTAAAGACCATGAAATCGAAAATAATATTATCGCTAATAATTGATCATTAATTGGGGTTTTTTCAGGAAAAATCAAAGGAACTATGCTGGCGATTAGAAAAAATAGTGACCAAGCAGAAGTATAAAGAATTCGTGGGCCAACGGGTTGAAGCCTCTGCCGTATCCAACCGATTCCACCTTGATTAGGATCTGTAGAAACCCAAGATTTTGGAGGATTCAGATCCCCTATTCTCGTAACTAATAATCTGCCTTCAGAATTAGGCCACCAGGAAGAATCACCGAGTAACCAATGCTGTTCTTTGCCTACAACCACAATAGTCCGAGAGAGTCATTGTTCTAGTTTCTTCTCCAGTTTCATTCACTATTATTACCCGGGTGTCTAAGAATAAGATTTCTAGCAGCCCATACTTCATCAACTCGTGAAACATCTGTAGTGTATGGGGCACCTTTGATAATNTCTGGATCCTCAGTTAAGACATTCAGGAAATCTTTNGCGAACTTATCTAATACTTCTTTAGATTCAGTTTCAGTAGGTTCAATCATCAAGCATTCAGGNACAATCATTGGAAAGTAAAGAGTAGGAGCCATTACACCATAATCNAGCAACCTCTTGGCTATATCTTTTCCAGTAACACCGACTTTATTTTTCATATCAATCATAGATAATGTAAACTCATGCATAACGAAATCAGTTGGGGCCCCATCAGAAGGCATTGCATGTATTTTTGATAGAACCTCATTATCAGGATTCATTATTTTGTAGCGGAGATAATTNGCATTCAAAACAGCATGCTCAGACATTCTTTCCAGTTCTCTACCGTATCTCCTGTAGAAGGCCCAACATCGGACCACTGCGCCAGCATTTCCGTGCCACTGCTGAACCTTACCAATTGTCTTTTCAGGTGAAATCCAGCTATACCAGAAGCCATCACCAACTCCTTCAGAATCATTNGGTGTAATTTCACGCCTTGAGGCAAGTGGAGATGGTAGATATCTGGAAAGATGTTTTTTCACACCAATTGGTCCGCTACCTGGCCCCCCCCCACCATGTGGTTGACTGAATGTTTTGTGTAAATTATAATGAACAGCATCGAAACCCATTAAACCAGGATCTGTTTTGCCAATAATTGCATTAAAATTTGCCCCATCGTAATACATTTGCCCACCTGCTGAATGAACAATCTCTGATGCTCTGGCAATTTCTGGTTCAAAGACTCCTAGAGTTGATGGATTTGTAATCATCATTGCGGCTGTATCATCACCCACGACTGATTGTAAAGCTTCCAAGTCAATTCGACCATCATCACCACTCGGAATCTCAATGATATCATATCCACACATTGATGCTGATGCAGGGTTAGTTCCATGTGCAGAATCAGGAACTATGACTTTGTTCCTATGACCTTCGCCTCTTTCACGGTGATACTCCTGAATGCAGCGTATTGCAGTAAATTCACCCTGTGCACCAGCTACAGGCTGCAAAGTCACTTGATCCATTCCTGAACATACCGCAAGCATTTCCTGCATTTCGTAAAAAATAGAAAGAATTCCTTGTATTTGATGCTCCGGTTGTAATGGGTGCATTCTATCTATACCTGGTAAATTTACAATTTTTTCATTAACTCTTGGATTATGCTTCATCGTACATGAACCAAGAGGATAAAATCCCGTATCGATACCAAAATTTCTTCTTGACANCCATGTATAATGACGTACTAATTCTGGTTCACTNGCACGAGGCCATGCAGGAGGGCTACTTCTGAGCATAGATTTGGGAATTGTTTCCAATATTTCTGAGTCAGATAGAATAGGTTTGGGTTGTGACCATCCAGCATTTGGAGAACCATTGAATGAAAATATATCGCTCAATTCATCACCTCATTAATCCATTCATTAACAACCNAAACTAAAGAAGATATGTCATTATCACTCGTTCTTTCATCACATCCAACCAAAATACATGAGGAGTGAGATTCCCACCANAATCCCAAAGGAAAACCAGCTATTACTCCCTTGGAATCCATNAAGGCGATTGCTTTCTCGGAGTCTCCAGGAACTTTGATTACAAACTCTCTAAAATTAGATGAATTTGGATGAAGTAGTTCTACCCCTTCGATTGAAAGAAGGGCTTTTTTGGTAGTTTCTGTTGTTGCTGCGACCCTTTTAGATAAGACTGTGATTCCATCAGGACCCAACAAAGACATATGCATAGCACCCATTAAAGCAATTAGAGTCTCATTGGAGCAAATATTGGAGGTTGCTCTGTGTCTCCTAATGTGTTGCTCTCGAGTAGATAATGTCAATGTGAATGCTTTCTGTTCATTAGTATCATGAGTAAGTCCCACAATTCTTCCAGGCATTTGTCTGATATAGTTATCATTACATGCGAATATTCCATAGATAGGTCCACCAAAAGTAGGTCCTATTCCAAATGGCTGACCCTCTCCGACTACAATATCTGCGCCCCAGTCACCTGGTGGAGAAACGAGACCCAGAGAAACTGCGTCTACACCAACAATTAGAGCGGTATTATTTCCAATTATTTCCTTAAGTTGCATTAATCCTTCATCTAATATTCCGAAAGAGTTTGGCTGTTCAACATAAACTGCACATGAACCATTTGCAATTTTAGCAGCGTTAATGTCTAAATGTCCATTTTTATCATGTTTGAGAATATTGAGATTTATCCCTGAACCTTGAACATAATTTTCAATTACAGACATTCTATGTGGCGGTACGAGTTCAGAAACATAGATAGTATCTTTCTGAATTGCTTTTTTATTATGAACTCTTACTGCGCAAGTTATAGCTTCGGCTGCAGAAGTAGATGCATCATACATACTAACATTGGANATAGGTAAATTTACNAATTCAGAAATCATTGTTTGAAACTCCCACATTGCCTGGAGCATTCCCTGGCTAACTTCTGCCTGATAAGGCGTGTATGAAGTTAGGAATTCGCCACGTGTTGCCAACATTCCAACCATAGTGGGAACAAAATTCCTAGAGAGTCCTGCGGATAGGAAGGAAGGACGTGAATCTAAATCAACATTAGAGCCGAGAAGATGTTGAGCATCTCTCCAGATTTCTTCCTCAGATTGAGGCGCTGGAAGAGGAAGAGGTTCCTTCCTTCTAACTTCCTCAGGAATATTAGAAAACAGTTCATCTATCGAATTTAGCCCCATTACAGAGAGCATTTCGTGTTCGCGACCTAAATTGGGAAGTTGATCCATTCGCCTATCACCCGTTCCTTACACTTTCTGGATGTCAAATAATGACTTAATTGTTCGTTGGTGGAATCTATACACCGGACCGATATCCTCTTATTGTTTAGGAACCAGTCGAGGCATGTTAGAATGAAGGTTGCCATCACTGCGTCAGATACTTTTGTAGCACCATATATAGTGGAAATGCTGGGTAATGCAGCTGTAATTATTCCAGATGAAGCCATTAAGGATCAACTGACTATTGATGCTTTACTGACTCCATGTAGTGCTCTAATTCATATCAATTCAAGACCTGCTGAATCATCACTTGAAAGAAATGATAGACAAACAAAATTGGAAATGATGAATGCGGCAAGACCAATTTTAGATGCTGTAGATAGGCACGGAAGTATTCACTTAATTATTGTAGGTACTCTTAGAGTTCATCCCCAATGGGAACCAGGAGAACCATTCTATGGATTGGATTCTACCTTGGCCCCTAGGGATACCGCTGCTGAGGGGCAGCTTTGGATGGAAGAAAATGCATTAGATAGAGCTCATTCTGAAAAACCAGTCAGTGTCATTAGGGCTTCAAATGTACAAGGAGTTCCACTTACTGGACCTCCAGGAAATGGAATCTTACACCGCTGGGCTAGAGAATGTCAGATTGGATGGATCAATGTTCCAGGTGACGGCTCAAATCCTAAAGATTTCATTCATATTGAAGATTTGATACAAGTAATTGGCGGAATAATTGAGAACCCACCATTAACTAGAGAAGAGATTGCAGTTGGTTCTGGAAAAGGAATTTCTATGCAAGATCTAGCAAATATATACAATTCAAAAACAGGCTGTGAGATTGAACTAAATCAAAATGATGATGATGAAGTATTTGGACTAGTGGATGCATGGGTTTTGGAAGAAAGGCTAGGATTCAGACCCAGAATAAGTCTTGATGAGATGATAGAGGAAGCTTTTGAAGTAACTTAAAATGAATTAACAATCAATCTTTTCCTAATTCCATTCCATGCTTCAACGGAAACTTGTAATGACATTTCAGAATTAGTTGAAATGCTACTGGTATCATAGTCATTCTTCATTCTAACTTCAATTTCATGATTTCCAGAATTAACTTGTAAAGTATTACCCCTCTTGAAATCATCAGAAATGCCAATTCCAAATGTGCGATCAATTGAATTCACTTTGAATGATAATTGGAAGATAGTTCCTTTGAATCCATTGATTAGCTCTTTTTGTTCGTTCAAGAATCTTGCCTCATTCATTTGATTAATTATTTCATCTAAAGAAATATCTGCATCATCAGAATCTTGAATATTCTCATTCGACACTTCTTCGACCGTTAATGATTCAGAAATTGATTCACTGACTTGAACCCTATCGGGTACGTCTACACTGTATGGAACTTCAACTGAATTCGAATCAGTAAAATTCTCTTCTATCTGTTCTTCAATTGCATTTCTTACATCTTCCTCTACAGAAATAATAGATTCATTTTCATTAGACATTTGATTCAAGGAAGAAACTGCACCTATTGCTGCTCCAGCTAACCCCAAACCAGTTACAATCTTGGCTTTATCACTGGAAAGTTTAGTTTTCGCAACAGAAACTAATGCATCTGATTTTATCTTCCATAAAGCTCTGGCAGGAGTCTGAGCAAACACAGGTAAGTTAGATAATTCTTCCTCAAACTTTCCATTAATCTCGGCAAATTTTGCGTCAATGTGACTCTCATGTTGAAAATCTTGATCTAGTTCAGCTGCTAATCCATTAACCCATCCCTCAGCAAACGAAACTAAATCACCTTCATCAACTTCAGGTATCTCTTCATCAACATTCTCAATATTCTGTTCAGGCACATCATCCCTTTCAGTAACTGAGATAGTTATCTTCCCAGCCCCTACAAATCGACGAGAACCTAAAGGAATATTACCGTCCGAAGGGACTCTAGTCCAGCCACCACTATACCAATCATTACTTCCATCTTGCTCCCTATCATCAAAACTCCATGAGGGAGCACCTCCATCATTGGCATCATAATAGTATAATCTACAATTATCTGAATTTAGATACCAGTCTTTACCATTCATTTTACTTGATTGTAAAATATACTCTCCATTGTATTTTTCTTCAACATGATTTGAGACCATTAAGGAAGAAGAACTACTTGTCATAGTCTTATTTTCAATACCTAATAGAGCCATCAATTCATTTGAGGAAAGTTTACCACTATCATTTTGATCAATAGCAGAAAATATTGGCTGTAAATATGATCGAGGTGCACTACTTCCTGTTAATTCTGTCAAACCCCTATCAAACTCTTCTAAATCAATTTCTCCATCATTATTAAAATCAAATTTTGATATCATCCCCTCAGCATTAAAACCCTTGTTAATTAACAATTTTTCTAGATTCTTCAATGCAGCTGCTACGAGTTTATCCGATATAGCCATGTATGTGCGTACAGGAATCTAAACATGATACTTGCCCCGCCACAATTAGCAGATTTAGAAATTAAATGAAAGGTGTACGTACAACAATTGACCTAACTCTTCTTCTACTACTTGCTTGAATCCACAGTTCTTGGCCTATTGAAACATCCTCAAAGTAGCCGATAGCAATACCGGTTTTGTTCATACTAGGAGAAGGACCTCCACTAGTTACATATCCAACTTTCTTAGCGGAATCTTCAGGACCATCAAAGACTGAATGTCCGGGCCTAGGATTCGGGCCTCTATCTTGACAAACTAAACCATGCCATCTAGCACCAGATTCCAGATACTTCATTATAGATTCTTTTCCGATAAAATCATGATCTAAATTCAAACCAAATGGAACATTAGTTTCTACAGAATTTCTATTAAGAAATCCCTCTGGAAAATGAATTTCAGGATCTATTCCCAATCCAGGCCAAAGAAAATCTTGACCAGATAGGAGATATCCTTTCTCTAATCTAAGTGTGTCTCTAGCACCCAAACCAACTGGAGTTGAGCCAAACTTAATTAGAGACTCCCAAAGATTTGCAGCCTGATTGTTTGGTATGAAAATCTCAAATCCTCTCTCTCCAGTATAACCAGTTCCTTGAATCCATCCAGTAATTTGTAAATCATTCTTTGCAATTTTTTGACAAGAGAATCTCGAAACAATATTTTCTTCACCCAAAACATCCCTCAATATAGTGACTGATTCAGGACCTTGCAAAGCAATAATACTTGTTTCTTTTGATAAATCATTGATTTTTATTGAGCCATCACTCGGTAGCTTTGAATTGAACCATTCCCACATTGTAGAAATCATTGAAGCATTAGGGACTCCAAAAATACTGTTTTCTGAATTTACTGCAAAAATCATATCATCAATAATATACCCGTTCTGGTCTAGAAAATGTGTGTAGCCACATTTACCTATTGTGAAATTAGTAAAATTTTGAGTACCTATTGAGTTAAGCCATGAAAGTACTTGATCACCATGAAACTCAAAAAAACCCATATGTGAAACATCAAAAAGACCTGATTTATTTCGACAAGAAATATGCTCTTCTTGAATTGAAGTATACCAAATTGGAAGTTCAAAACCATGGAAATCTACTATATTTGCTCCGGCCTGTAAATGGTTGTCATAAAGCGCTGTCCTTACTAGATTACCGTCACTCATACCCTTTCGAAAGAGGACAGGTGCAAGAAGGTGGCGATTAGAAGAACAGAATATTCGCAAAAAAAATCTTGACTTAAAAAATAGAGAGGTTTAAATAGTGCCGGCACCACTATACAACTAGAGGTTGATATGATGAGTGAAAGGCCCCATAATCAGAGCAAGTCATCGAATCTCATTAAGGAAAATAATTCTAGAAAAAAAGAATTTAATTATAATAAGAGGCCTTCAAAATCAAGAGGTACAGAGTCTGTAACTGGAAAATGTAAGATTTGTGGCTCAAATTCATGGGATACTGATTCAGTCCGTGGAGAGACTATTTGTTCAGAATGTGGATATGTTGCGGCTGAAAATATGATTGATCCTGGTGCAGAATGGACAAATCACTCAGGTGGAGAAGATAGGAGTAGGGTTGGAGCCCCAACATCTTTGACTATTTCTGATAAAGGGTTATCGACAGAGATTAGTAGAACAGATTTGACTTCCGGTGCTGCAGCAAGACATGGGATGACTGGAAAAAACTTGCGTGACTGGAGAAGAAGACAGAGAGTTGATCAAAGGACTAAAACAAGAGACAGTAGGAGTAGAAATCTGTCTACTGCTATGCAATTTATTAGAGACAGAGGAGGATTACCTAAACAGATTGAGCAAGAAGCTGCGAATCTATACAGGCATGCTATGAAAGAAGGAATTGTTACTGGTAGGAGTATAAGGGGAGTCACTGCTGCTTGTGTTTACATCGCAGCACGACAAGCAGGTATTCCAAGAAGGATTGATGTAATTGCAGAGGCTTTCGATATGGTAACTGAAGTTGAAGAAAAAGAATTGAAAAGAACAATTAGATTAGTTGCTAGGAAAATGAATACTCATCATATCACAGGTCCTGAGGAATATTTTGAAAAGTTCCATTCAGATTTACAATTGCCACCCAATGTATTAGGCGATACCAGAGACTTATGGGATAAAGTTGGAAAGAATCTAATTTGGCAAGGTAAGAAACCCTCAGGAATTGCCGGTTGTATATTGTACAAAGCATCACAAAATAGTAGTTCACCAAGGACACAGATTGAGGTTTGTAAAGTTTCAGGAATTAGCGAAGTAACACTGAGGGGACTATTGAAAATTTTAGATCAAATATTAGATGATTAATTATGATTTCAACTAAATATTTTTGAGTTAACCAATTTCGTAAACTGTCAGAGATATTTCACGTTCCTTAGCCATTTCAATTACAATCCTTGTCCACTTACTAGTAGATGAGGGGATTGCTAGAATATCTGTTGCAGACTTCAAAATCTTTTGAGTGAGTGAATTGGGGGCTTCTGAGCGGCCTCTGTCCCTTAGTGTCCTGTTAGGATCGTCCCATTCTTCAGAAAAGATTGCTATCGGAGTTGAGTTATTGTCTGCCCAGCGTTCCGCCATATAATCGACACCGCTTGCGCCACCAACTATTATTAAATCGGGATAACCATTTTTATCTATCCAGTTCTCGATTAATTCTTCAAAGATTTCAAAATCATAAAATCTACTACTGCCAACTATTGCTAAATTGATAATATTTCCATCTTTATTAAGGTCTTTTTTCCCTAGCGAGTCAACTACGTTCTGTCCAATTCCCGATGTCATTGTTGACTTGAGAGAGGTTTACAGGGATAAATGTCATGTACAAACCAATACATTATTTCATATCTGATTATCATTTCGGACCATATGGTGATAAGGACAGATGTTAGATATTAAGTCAATCCGTGCAGATTTTCCAATACTTGATAGAGTATTACCAAATGGGAAAAAATTAGTATATTTTGATAATGCTGCAACATCACAAAAACCTCAATGTGTTATTGATGCAATGAGTAATTTTTATGAGAATTATAATTCGAATGCACATAGAGCAAATCACACTCTAGCGGATGAGGCAAGCTCAGCACTAGAAAATGCCAGGAGTCAGATCTCTAACTTTTTTGGCGCAAAGCCTGAAAATATGATTTACACTAGTGGAGCGACGGAAGCAATTAACCTTGTTTCTTATGGTTGGGCTAAAAATAATCTACAATATGGCGATGTAATCGTGATTACTGAAATGGAACATCATGCTGACATAGTACCCTGGCAAGAACTTTCTAAAGAGAAAGGAGTAGAAGTTAGATATGTACCAATAAATAACGAAACTTTCACTCTTGATATGGAGGCTTTTGAAATCGCTTTAGAGGGAGCAAGTTTAGTTTGTGTGACTCACACAAGCAATGTCTTAGGTATTAGAAATCCAATTGAAAAAATAATTGAAATGAGTAAAGAAGTAGGTTGTAAAGTACTAATTGATTGTGCTCAGGGAGCACCTCATGAGAAAATAGATTTTGAAAATCTGGGTGCAGATTTCTTAGCAATTTCAGCACATAAAATGGCTGGACCTACAGGAATTGGTTGTCTGCTAACATCTACAGAGAGGATTCAGGAAATGGGTCCTTTTATGACTGGAGGATCAATGATCAAGACAGTAACAACTAATGGATCTACGTTCAAAGATGGTCACGCAATGTTTGAAACAGGAACTCCAAGAATTGCAGAAGCAATCGGTTGGGGAGCCGCTGTAGAATGGTTAGATCAATTTGAGATGGAAGATATCCACAGTCATGTCCATGAGATTGCAGCATTTGCTGGAAATGAAATGGAAAAAATACCTGGGATTAAAATTTTTGGAAATCCGAGCAACAAGGATTCTTCAGGGGCTGTTTCATTCCTACATGATTCAATTCAATCACAAGATTTAGCCTTACTTTTAGATCAAGGAGGTTATGCGGTACGTACTGGACATCATTGTGCACAACCACTAATGGATGCTTTGGGAGTCCCATCAACTAATAGAGCATCTTTTTGGATATATAATACTAAAGAAGAAGTGGATGGATTCCTTGAACATCTCAAATATATATGTGAAAGATTTTCATAATTAAACAATCATTTGAATAAAAAAAACCCTTACGACGTATCATGTCTTCACTCTGGCCTGAGCATATAGATGATATTGTTGAAGAGTTTAGAGATTGTTTCGACTCAATGGAAAGATATGAATTACTTTTTGAATACGCTAAAAAAAATCCGAATCCTCTTTTAGAAGAAGATTGGACAGAAGAGAATCAAATTTTGGGTTGTCAGTCAAGGGCACATGTGATTTGTTCTTTAGATGAAAAAGGATTATTCATATTAAAATCTGGAGCAGATGCACAAATTGTTCAGGGACTAATGAGTATTACTAGTATTGCAGTGAATGGATTAAATCCAACCGAAGTTTCTAACTTGACTCCTGCATATATCGAAGAAATGGGATTGAAAGCCGCTTTAAGTCCGAATAGAGCAAATGGGTTCTTGAATATGTTCAATAGAGTGATTAAAGAGGCAAAGATACTTTCGGAGACTTAGGATGATTGATAAGAATGCTGTTTTTGAAGCTTTAAATGAAGTTGAAGACCCAGAAATGAAAATCTCAGTTATCGATTTAGGTCTAATTTATGATGTGAAAATAGAAAATACACATGCAGAAATTGAGATGACATTGACAAGTCCTGGATGTCCAGTAGCGCCAGAACTAATGGCTGCTGTCCATAGAGCTGCTCTTAAGACTCAGGGATTAGAAAGTGTTCATGTAAATCTTACTTTCACGCCACTTTGGGACCCAAAAATACATGCCACAGAAGATGGGAAATTTGAATTAGGTATATTCTAGATAAGGTGTGAATGTCTTTCATTGAAAACCCAAAAACTGAGAGATTGAGGGAATTTCTGTCTGCAACGGATGATGATTGAGATTAAATCAGTCCTTGAGCCGTCATTGCTTCTGCAACTTTAAGGAAGCCAGCAATATTTGCACCTGCTACATAATTATCTGGCATACCATATTTTTCAGCTGTTTCTGCAGCATTTTTATGAATGTCAACCATGATTTTATCTAATTTCGCATCAACTTCTTCTCGTGTCCAATTATATCTTAGAGAGTTCTGAGACATTTCGAGTCCAGATGTTGCAACTCCTCCAGCATTACTGGCCTTCCCAGGAGCAAACATTACGCCATTTGTTAAGAAAACTTCAACGGCTTCCGGAGTACAAGGCATATTTGCGCCTTCGGCAACTGCCATGACTTTATTTTTAACTAGCATTTTAGCCTCTTCACCATTAATCTCATTTTGAGTAGCACATGGAAGTGCTACGTCGACATCTATTCCCCATAATCCATTTGAAGCAGGCTCCGGCTCGGATTTGGTAAAAGTAGCACTAGAATATTTTTCAGCATACTCCGATATCCTTCCACGGCGATTATTCTTTAGATCCATAATCCAAGATAATTTGTCTCTATCAATTCCTTCCGGATCATGAATAAATCCACTTGAATCTGACATAGTAACTGGTTTCCCACCAAGATCTAAGACTTTCTCACAAGCGAATTGTGCAACATTTCCTGAACCTGAAATTGAGACTTTCGCGCCTTGAAAAGATTTACCTTTGGCTGCAAGCATTTCTCTAGCAAAATAAACTAAACCATATCCTGTTGCTTCAGGCCTAATTAGAGAACCACCATATGAAATCCCTTTTCCAGTAAGTACACCAGTAAACTCATTTGCTAGTTTCTTATACATTCCAAAGAGGAAACCCACTTCTCTTCCCCCAACACCAATATCTCCAGCTGGAACATCTAGATCTGCACCAATATGCCTCCATAATTCCATCATAAACGATTGGCAGAATCGCATGACTTCGGCATCAGTCTTACCTTTAGGATCGAAATCTGAACCCCCTTTTCCACCACCCAATGGTAATCCAGTTAAACTATTTTTGAATACTTGCTCGAATGCTAGAAACTTTAGGATTGATTGATTGACGGATGGATGGAAACGAAGCCCTCCCTTGTATGGACCGATCGCACTATTCATCTGAACTCGAAATCCACGATTGACATGTAGCTTTCCACTATCATCATACCAAGGTACTCTAAATTGGATTATTCTCTCTGCTTCAACCATTGATTCTACCACAGGTAAATATTCTGGATGTGCCTGAATTACAGGGACTAGGCTTTCAAGTACCTCTTCCACAGCTTGATGAAACTCTGGTTGGTTCGGGTCTCTTGCAATTACACTATCGTATACTTTTTTCATTGTATTATCCATGGGATTCACCAAGGTTTCCGAATCTAGACTAGTTATCGGGCGAGCAGAGGACCTACTAGCCCCTTTTGAATGGTGTGGATTGAATAACTCGTTAATCATTAGTTATGAGAATATATGCTCTTCTGCGAGTCGAGCAACGATCTTTTCATAGCCAGGTAAAGTCATGATGTAAACTACTTCTTGGGATACTTGTCTATTTCTAAGTGCTTCAGCTATTGGAGTGTGATCTTTAAACCATCGCGTTTTACCATCATCACCAATTATTCTAATATCTACTTGAGACATACGAGGTTCAGAAAGTAATAATTTTACTGATGGGACATCTATTGCAACATAACCCTCTTCTAGTCCGGCTCGCTTAGCAATTTCATCTTCAAGTTCAATTCTTTCAGAAGAATTAGATGCTAGATGAATCAACTTCTGAACAGTATCTTCAGGTAAATCTTGTTTTCTACGACTGGTTGAGATTTTCATTAGTTGTCTATATTTTAATCTTCGAACCATGTCTCTAGCAAATTTTCCTGAATCATACAGAGCCCCCCATATTTCTGAGTCAACTCTTTTCTGTAAATCCAATGATTCAGGTAAATCATCAACACTCCTCTCAACCGCTCTAGATAGCATCACCTCTGTAATTCGGGTCACCCTATGGAAATAAACTGCACTATACATTAGACCTCTAGCCATCATCATACCTTCTAATGCAGGTAATCCTCCTTCTTCTACAGCGACATCCCCGCCATGTCTCTCTAAACATTCAATCAGTCTATGGTGATCGATTATTCCATGCTTAACTCCTGTAAAGTGAGAGTCCCTTAACAAATAATCCATTTGATCGCAATCAACTGGACCATGAATTAAATGAGATAATGTATCATCTTGAAAAACAAAATTCTCTTTACCTTCTACCCATTGAAGTAAATTTCTTTCTGTCCCCCCAGCATTTGGACCACGAATAAGTCCTGCAACCTCCTTAGGATCTATATCATAAGATTCAAGGATCTCAGGAATACTCTGTCTTTCAGAGAAGAACTTAGCTTCTCCATCTCTGAGAATATCATAATCGCCTAGAATAATACCCTCTGTAATAGACATATGGTCAAGACCGCCTCTTTCATGGAGAATGTGTTCTAACGTGTGCGAATAAGGGCCATGCCCAACATCATGTAACATACCAGCGACTTGGACAGTTGATTTTTCATGTTCATTCAGAGATATTGATTCAGCCATCAATCCGGCTACATGAGAAACACCTAGAGAATGTTCGAATCTAGTGTGATGGGCACCGGGAAATACAAGATGGGCTAGCCCTAATTGTTTAATGTGGCTAAGTTTATTCATTTCAGGAGTTTTAAGCAATTCCTCTCTAACGCCATCAATACGAAATTGACCATGTATTGCATCATTAATGACTTTGATAAAATCACCTCTGATTAACCCAAAGAGTATTCACTATTGAATCGCACTATTTACTGAGGGAAAAAAATAAATTTAAAAAAAAATAAAATAACTAATTTGTATTTCATATGCATTTCATTTGCATTACATTTATGTGCTAAACGCTTTCTGCTAAGGCTGAGGGACAATGATGGTAGGGCAAAGTCCAATGGTTTCGCTGAGAATTCCAGAAGATCATTTACTAGCTTTAGATCAACGGATAGGTTTCGATGGAATGAGGAATCGATCAGACGTTATTAGAGACGCAGTAAGGCGATTGCTGGACGAAGGCACAGTCACTCATGGCGAAAGTGTCAAAGTTAATCTAGGCCCTGAATTAACCATTTTAATGAATGATTTTTGTAAAATTCATGCTGAAAAACCAGAAACTGTATTGAAAGTGGCGGCTAGAAATTATATTCGAAGAGAAACAATAGAGGGTATGTCGGTGACAAAACTCCTCGGAGAGCGTATGAATGAGCTTAGTACGCGATTTAATGATGATTCGAACGCTCAGAGGTGAGAGAATGAGCGAGGATGGGATGCACAAAAACGTGGGGGGGCGTAAAAGCCCCCTCACCCAACATTATAAGACCAATATTACCGTTGGTTTTTCAGGAATCAGAAGTAGAGCAAAGTTAAGCAATGCAGTGGGATATGATGCAAAAGATGTACCTAGAATATCACGAGGAAAACATAGGATCACTGACAGAGAGAAATTACTCTAATACTCAAACACACACACCGCTCCGTACTTTGCGTACGGAGCACCTTAGAAAGACAATCTTCTTGGTCGTTCTATTGTCAGGTTTACTTTCATGGTACAGGCTGACAACCTTGGAATTGGAAGTTTTGTAGCTCATGAAAAATTAAGAAGTGCTCAAGAAAAGATGATTAAAGAAGGGATAACTGCTTTAGAAGAAAATGGATTTCTTTTTGCTGCGGCTCCTACTGGAATAGGAAAAACTGCTGCTTCATTGGCTGCAGCATTAGAGGTTGCTAGGAGTAGTAGTTCATCGAAACAAATTTTATTCCTTACTGGTAGACAATCTCAACACAAAATTGTTGTTGAAACCATAAAAAAAATTAATTCAAAATTAACTGAGGGTGAAAACGATGTCAAAGTAGTTGATATAATTGGTAGAGAATCTATGTGTGAAGAGATAGATAGAATTACCGGAAAATGCTCCTGTGAAGAAGGTATAGTCGAGGGGAGTAAGCAAAAAAGAAGAGAAGATTTGAAAGAAATAATCCTTGAAAGCCCCAAACATGTAGATGAAATTATTCAAATTGGAAAGAAAAAGAAAATATGTTCATGGACTGCCGCTAGATCTGCGGTTAAAAATTGCGATATTTTAATTTGTGATTATAATCACGTTTTCGTCGAAAATGTTAGCGAGAGTTCATTATCAGCAATGAAGATAGATTTAGGGAATACTATTTTGATTATTGATGAAGCACATAATTTGCCAGATAGGATTAGGAATGGTCTCGAAAGAAGAGCGATAATGAAAATCTTTAGAGATTCTCGATTAGAAATTGAAGAGTTCCTAGATTCAAGAGAACAAGCGATGAAGAAACTTGATTTATTGGAATTTCAAGATGATTTTGATATTGTTGGAATTAGAGAATCGGCTAGACAGATGAAGAAATTAGAAAAAGAAATGAAAAAATGGTATAAGAGAAAAGAAAGTGAATTAATAAAAACAGGAAAAAAAGATATGAAAATTGAAACCTCGGATTTTATCGGTGAAATTGATTCAATATTAAATGAGGAATTGAATGTTAAAAATGAAGGGAAATTTGTAATTTTAAAGAAATTGATTAATCAATTACTTAGAGTCAAAGTTGATCAAGAGGATGATGATGAAAAAGATACAGCCAGTACTAGACTGGCAGAGTTACTTTCAATAACACTAGAATATTTGCATAATACTGCTCTAGTACTAGTATTTGATTTACTAGGTGATGAAGGCAGAGTCAGGAGTTTTCTATTAGATCCAGGAGTCGTTAGCGGACCTATCTTTGCAGGAACTAATGGTGCGATACTAATGTCAGGGACCCTATTTCCGCCTGAAATGTATGCAGATCTCCTGGAAATACCTAGAACTAGAAAATTAATTATGACTGAGTATAAGTCTCCATTTTTATCGGATCTTAGACCTGTCTTGGTAGCTAAAGACGTAACTACAAGATATACAGAAAGAAGCCATAGCAATACAGAAAGAATTCGTCAACATATTCTTGCTGTTTTGAGAAATACGCCTGGACATGTTGCTTTTTTCTCACCTAGTTATGCCCTAATGGATGATGTCTTAGGGGATGCGAATTGGTTACCTGGGCATATAAGAATAATTGATGAAGAAAAAAGAATGTCAAAAAGTCGAGTTAATGGCATCGTAGATGAATTACTAAATGAAAGAAGGAATCATAGACAAGTGTTGTTAGCAGGAGTTCTAAGTGGGAAATTAGCAGAAGGAGTAGATTATCCTAATAATATTCTTGATGCTGTAATTTGTCTTGGACTTCCCTTAGCACCTCCAAGTGCTAGACAAGATGCTCTAAAAGAATATTATGTGGAAAGATTTGGTAATAATAAGGCTTGGAGATATACAAGTACTCAACCAGCTATCAATAGTATTTTGCAAGCATTAGGAAGGCCGATAAGGAAATCCGCAGATAGGGCTATTGTAATTTTACTAGAGAAAAGAATTATGATGAGACAGTTCAGAAATTGTCTTCCAATTAATATAGATATTTTTGAATCTCCAGATTATAATAGAACTGAAAGATTGACAAAGAATTTTTTCAAAAGAAATCCTGAACCTGCTGTAGAGAGAGAATGAACGACGGGTTCATTGGAGAGTTTGGTTTCGGAGTAGTATGGAACTAACGTGGGAAAGACACGAAATCGAAATTCTTGACCAGGAAATAATTGTCAAACCCTATCTTCAAATTACAACCAAGGGATTGGATACAAACGCGCAGAACTTACATCAAGATTTTATTAGTAATCTCCCTCATTTATCTGAAGTTAGTAATGATCATATGAAAATAATCTCACAAATGAGTTCTGAAATTGAAATGGCTAAAATGAATGCTAGAGAACATTCATCTATGGAGGATTTGATAAATGAATTTAATGGAGAAATGAATGAAAAGGGCATTACACTTCCTATAAAAATTCGTTCACCTGACGAGATGATTATACAAAGTAGAATAGAAAAAGAGAATCAGATTATTCGAATAATCTCACCAAGTATCAATGGAGGAATTTTTAGAAGTTTTACACTGCCAGATAATCATCAAATTGGCAATATCACGAGTGGGAACGGAATTATCGAAATTTTATTTCGTTAATTCTTCATCTTCCATTGAAACATAATCATCCCTAACTGGAATATCCTGTAATTGATCAATTTCTTGTAATACCGCGTTAAGAGCGATTTGGGCATTTTGACGATGCCCCTCCCCAAGAACGTGACTAGAATATCGAGCCTCTTCGAAAATTCTATCCAAAGAAACTAATGATTGTTCACTAATTGGTAATGCCGATCTAATTGCGATCTCAAACTCTCTTACTGTTTCGAAGTCTCTACGTAAAAAGCCTCTTCTCATTAATATCTGACAAAGACTTTCATAGCAATTATAGATAGCTTCCCTAAATTCATCGCCCGCTGCTAGAAGTTCCGCAGTATAACTGAAGATACCAGCCAATTCATCTATAGTAGCACTGCGTCTTCGTTGATAATACAAACCACTACCAATCATTCCAATCAATATGATAAAAATCACAGATCCATACAGTAACGACTGCAAAATAGATGATTCTTCAGTCACTTCATATTCAATAGTAACATGAGGGTTTTGGTTTTGCTCTGTAGCCAGCCAAGTTCTATTTGAAGGGTCAATGAATAAAGAATCTGTGTAGAAGTTTATACTTAATTCCCCCCAGAAATCTCTATCCCATAGAGTAGGCAATCCCTCGATTGACTTGAACTCATATGTGAATAATCCATCTTCATCAGTCATTTCTATTACCCTGAAGTGGGTTTGACCGGAAGATGAATTTATCAATGAGGCAGACATTGAAATATTGGCAACAGGATCTAATGAATCAGTCGAAGTAACATTAACCGTACCTCTAATAATTCTTACATCTTTGTCCAATTTTATACTGTCAGGTGTGAACTTGAAGTTAACTGGAACCATGATCGAAACAGATATTTCTTCTGAACCACCATTCAGATATCTAGTACTATCAGATTCTATTTTTACAACCAAATCAATAGGGCCAGGAGGCATTGGATAATGAGCGTTTGACTGGATTCTGAAATGCCCTGTTGCCTCATCCCATTGTAGATTAGCATTCTCAGGACCATCTGAAAGCCAGTGTAGAGTAATTACCATATCTTCGATAACATTACCACCACCGCCTATTTCTAAAATTCTTCCTTCAATCTTGATTGGGTGTTCTACATCGCTCCTTATGATTGTCTCAGAAATCCATAATATTTCAATTTCGATATCTGATCTAACATAAACAGACATGTTATAGCTTACTGGAAGATAATAGGTTTCTCCTGAGAATACAACTAAGACATCATGCTGACCTCTGGCAATAGAATATCCTAACGGATGTTCGAACTCATAAAATCCATTACCGAGTGTATTTGTCCTTCCGATTTCCTCGCCATCTAAATACATGATAACCTCCCTTCCATCTAGTCCAGGAAGACCATCGGAGTCAGCATCATATAGTCTTCCTGTGAAATTCCACTGCCCTCCTCGAGTAACAATACTTGATTCAACTTGTAAGGTAATTCCTGAATGATAAGCTATAGTTAAATTTGATTCAGTTACGCCCTCACGATAGTATCCTTGCTGTGGAGCTTTGACAGTAATTGTATGTACTCCAACATCCAAGAACTCAGAGACAACCCAATTCAACGACCAATCTCCCTGCTCATCGCTAGAAGTAATACCAATTAATACTCCATCGATGAATATTTCTAGGGAATGATTCGATAGATATCCATTAGGAAGATTATCCCTAACATTACCTTGTAAAATCAAATTATCTCCAACTGCCACCGCACTAGGTTGTGAAATAAATACTTCAGTTGAAGAATAGACGATAAACACAGATGAGGAATTAGATGATAGGATAAATTCTTCACCCTCGAAAATGATCTTAACTATTCTAGGCCCTAATGGCATATCAGAAGGCACAGGTATGAAAAGACTGAAATTTCCATTACCATCTACATTTAATCCAGTTAATAGGATATCATTCATATAAACTGAAAGAGCTCTATTTGGAAGTGCTCTGCCCGCGCCATCAGTTAACATACCTTCAATGACAAGTAATTGATTGCGATCTATTTCTCCAGGGGGTGTTGTAAGAACAACTTGAGAGGTTTGAGTTACATTGAAGAAAGAACTAGAAAAGGAGGGTAGATAATACTCTGGATTCAGTGAGTCCCCCTGACCCATTGGATCTACCCAAGTAAATCCTCCAAAGAAATCTACCTTTACTTCATGTGCTCCAAAATCAGTATTCAATGGAAGATCGTAAGTTATTGTCCAATTACCAGTAGAAGAGTTACTCAGAGTAGTATATATGGCTCCAACATCAACTCCATCAATAGATAAATGAATTACCCCACCTGAGTTAATTCCTTCCTCAATTAATAATTGTCCATGCTCATCTAATAAAGTTCCATGGAATGTTACTGATTCCCCTGCTATCGAAGAACCGGTGATATCTGTAATCTCAACCACAGTTGGTGCTAAAACCACTACTCTAGTTACTGATTCGTCACCTACGAGACCTGTGGAACCTTCAATTCCTGAAAATATCACAATTATCTCCATAGGACCAGCAACTCTATTCGAGTCTACAATTATAGAGGTGTTAGCTAAACCAAGAGAGTCAGTAGTTACGTTTGAAATTATAAAACCATCAATTATTACTGAAATCAGAGCAGATTCAACAGGTAAAGCAGAGTTATCGATTAGGGATAGAGAAAGATTCATTTCTTCACCCCTAACTATTCGACTATCAGGATCTAGATCAAGTGGACTAACAATTGTTAGAAGAGAGTATCCTCTGCTGTCGAAGATTCCAGTTCCAGTACTAGATTGATAATAATTCACATTGGGCGTAAATGTAGCAGTGATATTATGAGTACCTCTAGGGAATGTTAAGTCTAGACGAATAGTCGCAGACCAGGAGCCATCTAACTCAACATTACTGCTCATTACGGTGAATGTATCATCATCTCCATTTATCTCAAAAATCAAACTAGGGGCCAAAGTGTTTCCTTGTCTATCAATTATGGCACTCCCATTACTTGATGTGAGAGTTCCGCTCACATTGAATAATTCTCCAGCAGCAGGATTGTCAGTAATATTATCGACAGTAATCAAGGTAGATGAACGTACAGTAATTGTAGAAATCAAAGTAATGGTGCCATGAAGAGTGTTAGAGCCATTGAAGTAGAAGATAGTGTCAATTTGACCTAAAGGATGTGAGTCAGGAATAAAGAAAGTGAAATTGACTATTCCTTGAGAACTAGAATTGACATTAGGTAGCCATGTATCATGGAATTCAGCAGACACATTTAATCCCTGTAANGGTAGGTTGCCATTGCTTGATTCAACAATACGAGCTGTTAATGTGACGTTTGATCCACGTTCAACAACAGTATTTATAATAGGATTTTTATCAATAAATGTGGTTAATCCTCTAACTAATATTGTGTCATTTCCAGTTCCTGTGAGATAGAATGGAGTACTACCTTCGACTACACTAACAATTACTGTCTTAATACCACTGCTAACTCCATCTCCTAACGGATCAGTAGGTACTGTGATGTTAAAACTACCATTGTTAGATGTTACATGGTTAGTCACCAAAGTCTCACTTAAGTCATTCAAGAAAAATACCTCAACAGCCATTGGTCCGTCTACTGTTCGGTTAGAATCCACTGCATCCAATACTTGTCCGGAAATCGAGAATGTCGAACCAGCGGTAACTTCAGATGGGAAAGGATCCAACGTTATTGAACTAGAAACTTGAACTGTTAAATTAGAAGAGCTTTGGTTACCTAACCACCTTCCTGCTCCTGCATCTGTCAAGTTATCAAGAATATCATCTGGAGCCACAATGGAGACGTTATAGAATCCAGGAGGAGTATCTGCAGGAATAATTGGGCTAAATGAAACTATTCCATCAGTTAATGTAAATCCGGATTCAAGAGTTTGCTGAAGTGATCCNCCTGAATCGAAAATTACATTTGCAAATATATCATTTAANGGCGACCCATCAGCTATGTCTGTGATTGTAGCATTGATTAACATCGATTCTCCAGCGACGACAATTAAAGAGGAGGGGGTCGATTCAACAATCATCTCTGTCTGAATTCCAGCATTTACGGAGTCCGCATCTGAAACTTTGTAATATTCACCACCGTCGGGCGGATTAATTGTATAATCTAAGAATACTCTCAATTCATATACTCCAGACGATACCTCATCTGGCATAAAGAAAGAGATATTATATTCGCCATTCAACGGATTAATGAAACCACCTCCAAGTCTAATTACAGTGTCAGGTGCTGGTGAACCATCAGGAAGAGGAGGTAAATCCGAAGGTACTAGCAATTGCACTACAATTGAGGAGTTATTACCTATTACTGGAGTTCCTAAGTTCCTATCTTGTGCAAAACCGGATACCCAATTTGATATTCCCCTAGGTGTCCATTCAGTACCCAAATTTACTATTGCATTTGATTGCCCCTGAATTCTAACTATCTCAACAATACTAGCTGGATTAAGCCAAGTACTACCTGAGAAGTTCAAAATCCAAGAATAGTCGCCTGCTGGAGCAGTCGCTTCAGGAATCCAAACAGGAGTAATTCTAGGAGTTTCGGGGTCAGTAATATTCCAAACTGAGGTGCCGTTGAAATCTAATATATAGGTCCCTAAGAAACTACTAAGAGATGTGTTAGTGTGGTCAGTAAGAATAATTTCAACTGATGCCTGATTACCTCTTGATTGTGGTACCAATTCATATGAGAAAGTGATGTTACTCCTAATTCCATGTTCTGTCAGATAATTAACCTGATCATTCGCAAATAGACCCTCTGCATCGAACTGAATCTTAACTTCTACTGGACCGGAAGGAATTGAAACATTGTCAGCAGAGAATAACCAACTTACATTGAACTGCCCAGGGGAAGAGGTCCAATCAGAGTCGTTTAGGTACCAAGTCTTCAAAGTCTCATAAGGTCCACTCACAGATGCACGTCTCATCTGTAAGTACAAAGTTCCATTAAGTGCTTCTGGAGTATCACCAAAGCTCAAAACTGTTCCATTAAGGAAAATCGATGAATCAATATCTAAAAATGTATTATTAAGATCTATACCCTCTAATGTAACTGTCAGATTTGGAGCAGGAGTAACATTAAACATAAAATTATCAGTATGAGGTCGAATATGGTAACTTGGGTTAGTTGCATTATTCAAATCATTTTGATGCCAACCTAGGAATGAAATTGATGCATTGATTAACCCGAGTGGTTCAGATTCTGAAATAACGATATTAAATTCATAATACCCTCCGGTCCCTACATTAGAGATTTGACTAACAGGCCCATCAATTGAGGTGGTGTAATTTAGGATAACTTGCAGATTATCAATTAATGATATATCAGAATTTGGCGGATTTTCAAGTTTAAGATAGCCTGTAACACTTGAATTTACACCAACACCCAGCATTGGTTGATTGACAGGAGGGGGTGAACTAAATGATGTATTAGCATCATCAGTAATATTTATTCTCCATGTAAATGAAATTCCTTGTGACCCAACATAAGCTTTCTCGAAGATTTGTAAAACTAATGCACCATATCCAGGGATAGTAGGAAGCAGAGGTTTTCCAGATAAAGCGAATGTTCCATTCAAGTCAGTTGAACCTGAAGCAACAAGATGTTCGGGATTAGCCGCAGAACCAGGAACATTACTGGTCTCATTATCAGTTACTAAGTATAGATTTAAGGATACATTCTCTGCTAAAGTTGAGTTGTCAACAAATCTTAATGTACCATTTAACCATATATCCGAACCTGATAAATCTCTATCAAAGGTATTCGGACCCCATTCTTCATCTACAACTTCTAGTAGATTTTGTGGAGGACAGGCTTCAAACGGTACCCATCCTAAAGTGACATTTCCTTGATTCTGATTAGTCTGCATTTGAACTTCTACCCAAGTTGTAAAGTGGCTACCATATACCTCATATGATTTTCCATTCCAATCACCGCCTGAAAAACCAGTTACTTTACGAGATGCAAATCCAGCGTGTCGAAGCATTACAGTGAAAACAGTGGCAAATTGTTCACAGGAACCTTCTTGAGTATTATTCAGAATATAATAAGTCAGATCACTCTCAGTTTCTGAAAAGAAATTCGGCACCACAGGATCATTATTCCTGAGGAATGTAGTGGTGTTGTTTCCGTTAATTAGGAAATCTTGTATTGCCTCTACTTTATCCCATGCTGAAAAGGCGCCTGATTCACTGAGGACAGCTTGCGTGATAGATAATGGCACTTCACTTTGCCTGTTCAAATAACTTTGTGGTAAATCTTTACCATAATCACTTCCAAAGAATATAGTGGTATTTTCTCTAACTTCAGGGCCAAAGAAAACATCAGGGCTACTAACATAGACTTGATCTACAGAAGTAACCGAGACTCCTATGTCTCTAGTATAATTAGAGAAATTTAATACGGCTGCTGAATCGCTCCATGATGTCCAATTAATAGTATTGTAAGGAACGATTAACTCACCTCCAGGACCTATTTCAGCGCCAGGAGAATAGGTGATTATCCAGTCATTGCTACCATTACCAACCCAAAATGAGTCATGCGCAACGCCTTGAATAGAACCAACCTCAGAGTTAATTGGGGTACCACCAACTAGAGTTGTATTCACCCCAAACGAGACGCCTGTATAATAGTCATAAGTATGCCAGCGCCAATATTGAGTAATATTCAAATCTACATCTGTTGAATTTGTTACAGTAAACATCAACATATTTGGATCAATGTCATCAGTAGGGTCCCAAGGATTGCTAATTGAACCATTACAATCTAATGACCAAAAATCAGGACCACACTCATCACCATCGGGAATCCCCCCTCCATCAGTATCAGGGTTCAACCAATCAAGACCAATTGCTTGTTCAATGGTATCTGGAATACCGTCCCCATCAGTATCTAGAGGATTTAAATCGTCTTCAGAATTATTCTGAGGATTTGTCCCGTCCAAGTATTCCTGTCCATCTGTAACACCACCATCATCTGTATCTGCATCATTCCACAGAGTGAAGTATGTATCGACAGTCCCATTACCGCCAAAACCGAATATTAAATCACAACCAGTAGTATTCTCAAAATAATTATTCAGACCATCCTCATCTGTATCTAGCAGATTACTACAAGGCTCACTAGGATCGGTTTGATTGAGAATCTCAGACAAATCATCTACTCCGTCTCCATCAGTATCTACAAGATTTGGATTAGTAGGTTGACCCCAAGTTGCAAGAAGTTCTTCCCAGTCGGCTAAACCATCGCCATCAGTATCATAATAATCGTCATCACAATGTGGCTCACTAAGTGCAGAAGATGCATCCCAACACCAAGAATGATTAGTAAATAATACAGAAATCGCAGTTGCTGGTAATGCTACATCCACTTCTTTCAGCTCATTGCCATCAATTGAACCATATCTAAAACCAACTGTAGATCCATTAGTCAATTCATAATAGGCCATTGGAAATGTATCTTGTCTCCAATCAGAAGGTTCTGGGTCTAAGTCAGTAGTTGAATTAAGTTCTAATGATAGAGAAGGAGCGTCCCAACTAATAATTGATTTCTCGATAACAATCTCACTAACACAGGGATCTGTTTGATGACCAATAGCAAGTTCATCACCATCATTTACCCCGCCTCCATCAGTATCTGCTAGATCCCATCTAGTACAAGTTAAATTTTCTTCCCAATTATCAATTCCATCATTATCGAAATCCCCCACATCCTCAATTCTAGTAGGGTCTGTCTCATTTAAATCAACAATCCCGTTTCCATTTATATCTTCTTCACCATCATCAAATTGATCACCATCAGTATTGTTATTTCTAGGGTCTGATGCTTGAGGCGGATCTCCATATGCTGCATTTACTTCTACACCATCACTAATACCGTCTCCATCGGTATCAACTGCTGTAGGATCAGTCAAAAGAATCAGAGCTTCATATGAATCATTCAATCCATCTCCATCGGTATCATTGTTATTTGGATCAGTTTGAGTAATAGAATCAACCTCTGCAGTAAATATTGCACATCCACCGGGACCCAATCCAAGGACTGGATTACAAGGAGATTCCGTGGCAGTCATATTATTCGGACCAGGCCTAAAATACTGAGTAGGAGGCGTAGTAGTTCCATTTCTAGTCCCCCATGTAGGGTTAACATATTCATACAGATTAATCAGTCCGTCTCCGTCTGGATCTCCATAGGTGCCATCAAGATTAGATGCAGAAGTTGGATCTAGGTTATTTGCAACCTCCCAGCCATCTGGCATTCCATCACCATCGGTATCCCAACCATCTGGATCTTCATCAATTAATCCATCACCATCATCATCATCACTTGAACAGTCAGCATCTCCGTCACCGTCAGGGTCAAAATTATCAACTAATCCGTCTTTGTCATCATCAAAAGTATTGAAACAAATATTGCCAACTGGATCTTCATCTGCACCGTCAGAACCTGTACCTTGGATAAACTGCATAGCACTTTCTTCATCCCATTCCCTTACTGGAACAGTTCCATTCCACCAAACTCCATTATCTAATACATTAGCAGTTAGAGGGTCGTCCCAATTTGCAGGTATTCCGTAAAGATATTCATTCAAATTAGTATAAGCATCGCCGTCTGGATCTCCAACGGAACCATTGATTCCAGTAGGGGAAAGTGGATCTAACCCATATTGCCACTCCCAACCATCAGGGAGCCCATCATTATCACTATCCCAATCCTGTGGCTGGGTATTAATTATGAATTCGAGACCATAAGTTAAACCATCTCCATCATCGTCAGATGAAGCTAATGCTTCCCAACTTCCAAACTCAATTGCTGAATATGATGCAAACAACATAATTAAGGTGAATAAAGAAGCAGAACGACGCTTACTAAGCAGTTCTTTATCTGCTGAAATTAACGAAAGACTCTGCAAACTAGTCACCTCTAATGTTAATGGCGCTTAATAGAGGTCTTAAGAAGAATGGAGCGTCGTTCGGACGGATAATTAGAATCACACAAGTTCTATATCATCATCGTCGTAACGATTAGGGTCTGGAGACTGTTCAATTTCAAGAGTTGGGTCTTCAGATATAACATCCATATCTTCATCATCATCTTCCTCATCATCCTCTCTATTCATCGATTCAATTAGCGCCATATGGCTTGCCCATTTGCGACGATTCATACTACTTTGAACACCAGCTATAATCAGTAAAAATCCAACTAATAAAACAATCACAGTTAATGGCCTAGGGTGACTAATTTCATTAATAACGATATCAATTACATTACCCAAATCCACAGTCATTATTACGGTCTTTTTAGCAGTATAATCATCGGACCAACTCTGACTAGTATCTAAAGTGCCATCAATAACATAAGCCAATGGCATTGCAGTAACTAGGACGGGCACTTTATCTCCATTATTTGCATCAGAGGGGACAAATACCTTTAGATTAAAACTCAGTTCTTCATACGCACCCAGTTGGATAAATGTTGAGCCAGAAGGCCCTTCAATCTCAACTGCCCATCCTTGCTCACTCACATCCGCATCCAACAAAATAGTCATTTCAGTATTACCTTCATTTTTGACTTTCATCTGAATAGAATAGTCTTCACCTGGTAGTAACTTTCTATCTTGAGTAACTTGAACGATTTCTAAATTCGGCATATCAGAAGCAATTTCAAATGTCATTGGCAGATCGAAATACCGTGGATCAGATTCTTCTGTATCTTCAATAATCCTGAGGAAAATTGTATGATTACCTTGTTCGACCTGAGTAGTTAATGTTACAGTGATGAAAACCTCAATAAATCCTCCAGGACTCAATGAGACACGTGGGACTGCTTCGCTATTTTCGTCTTCAATTCTAAACTGCCACTGACCATAAATTGAACTAATGTCTAAATTTTCTTGTAAGGTCGCAGGGTTCTGGATTCTCCACCAAAGTGCAGTATCTCCAGAGTTTGCGCTACTGGTAATTCTAGCTCTTAGGTCAACAACTGCATTCCCTGAACCAGGCGAGCAAAGTGAAACTTCAATCTGACCCAATGGTGAACCATCACAATCCTGAGAGACTTCTGCCCTAATACCAAATGTCCTTTGGATGGTGAATATTATTGTACTTCTAAGTGAAGAATTACCAGAACTAGTCACTTCAATTTCTATTGTTCCTAAATCATCATCTGCTCTATCGTTGGATGGCTTAATGTTCAACAATAATACTTGAGTAGCATGTCTTTCTAAGAAAGAGGAATGGAATGTCCCATCACCCACATCTTCTAATATTCTCTCGCCCGTGTTGTTATCATAAACTTGGATAATTGATTTTGACCTTTTTAGTACATCTATACGGAACATATCTGCATCAAAACCTGTATTGAATATTTCGAGTAAGAAAGGTGTAAACTCACCATATTCGACATATCTTGGTATTGAGCTATCTATGTCATCAGGACGAGTAGAATTCGCTATGGGCAATTCATGATCTTCATCCCAAACAGAAACTGCTGGGGGCTGGAATACGTCAATCTTCTCTAATATCACATTAAGAGTATCTTGATGGACCACGGTTTGCACACCATCTACTTCGGCTTCTGCTACTGCACGAATATCTATGCTACTAGGTGTGCCAGTCAAATCATTAGGTGCTTGAAGAGTAAGTATAGGATTCAAGATATCACCACCAGCGTCTAATGAATAGATACTAGAGTCTGAGTCGAATTCTATCAGCCATGAACTACCAAGATTAGTCATAACTTCCAGTTCAACTGACATTGATTTGGTAGAATCTCCTCTATGCACTAACTGAAGAGGAATAGGAGTTATTTCACCAGGTGCGATATATTCAGTTTGTCTATCCATGCCATGATTAATTGAAACGCCGAATTGATGCATTTCAACTGGTTGATGCTCTATTAATACTAGATTACCTTGAATGTCTGTAACCTCTAATTCAACTGTATATTCGCCAGCAGGAACCCCTCCAGGATAAGTCCATGAATAGTGACCAAATATTCCCTCATTGGTGTCATCGATATCAGGGTCATCATTACTAATTTCCTTATCGATTCTATAATTCCCTAAAGAATCCCTAAGTAATAATCTGACACTATCTATATCATACCTACCAAAAGCACTTTTTACATCAAAAGTAAATTGCATTAGTCTTTGGTCAATTATGTCGTTAGGATACCATTCTAAGACAGGGCCCTCAGAAAGTTCATCTCCATCCCTTTGTAGATATACTACACTGTTAGACATTGCATTTGTTTCAACTTCGATCTCTGAATGACGGTTAGATTCACCGTCAATCTCGTTCCATGCAACTTCAGCAGTACATGTTGATCCAAATGGTCCACCACTACTATCACAACCTGACATTTCAGCAGAAATTGTAATCTCAATAGTTTCATCTTCTAAAACCATGAATGAACTAGTGGAGCCGAGATCGACTTCAAATTCCTCATGATCAAAATTACAACTATTACCAATTCCAGTATTGCATGCATCTGCACTCCACTCTGCTTGTCCAATTGATGAACCACCAGCTCTAACGTTAATTGTCCAATCAACTGACGAACCGCTAGGTCCAACTGCTTTCAGAAACAAATCAAGTGGCAAATAGAAACTTCCTGAACCCGAACCTTGGTTTGGACGCCCAAAAATCTCTATTGAAGATAACAATTCCTGACTGATAAATTCTATTGTTTCATCCAAGGCACTAGCTGTTTCTTGACCACCAGAATCAGGAATTTGTGTAGTTATTAATCCATCGCCGTCTGTAGTAGAATCGGCTGATGCTAGGTAAAGTGTATAGAGTTCAATTGTTTCCTCAGTGTTACTTGAAATCGGACTTTCATCTAACTCCAAATTAGACACTTGCGAGGAATACAGAGGAGTTAACATTAGGAATGTTAGAAAAAGAGCAATACGAGCGGTTTTGAGACCTCTCCGAGCGTTCCTAGTCACTTTCACGCTTCCCGGCTGTTCACAGGGTGTTAAAGAGTTCTCATCATAAGTTCCGCATATGCATCTATTTTCGGGACATATTAGAGCCGCGCGATTCAAGACTAAGTTCGTACGCCCGGAGGCCGCAGGGGTACCCGAGTGGTCAAAGGGGCCGGACTTAAGCTCCGGTGGCAAGGCCTTCGTGGGTTCGAATCCCACCCCCTGCACCATTAATATTGATATCTAGAAAAAATCACTTGATTTTTGTCATCGAACAACCTAATTTACCATCTCCATCCAAGATTTCTAACTTAGTTATGACAACAGATGCTGCCTTAACACATGTTGGAGCTGATACTTCTTCCAATAATCGATTTGCTAGTGTTTCAAGAAGTGAAAAACGACCTAATGATAGGACATTTTCTAAAGAAGTAATCAGATACTCATAATTCAGAACTTCATTCAATTTATCATTAGCGGGTTTTTGGACTTCTGACATCATGACATATATGTCGAATCTAATTTTCTGAGGATTACCAATCTCGAAATTATGAACTCCAATATCTACGTCCCTAACTATGTCTTCCAAGAATAATGTTGTAACACCATTATAAGAGGATAATAAATTTGTAATAGCGTCTTTATGAGAGGTCATATTATCACTCGGTTTCAAAAACTACATCTCTTGATCTTGAGAGAAATCTTTCTCCAGAATCAACGTAGATAATTTGGCCTGTGACCGATTTAGCATTCATCAAATAACACACCGCATTAGCAATATCCTCTGGACCCGGACCATAACCTAAAGGCGAACTAGATTGTGCTCTTTGAAATCCTTCACTAGTTTGTGAATCGCTGGCTAATGTATGACCGGGGGAGACTGCATTCACTCTTACTTTAGGTGCCAAACTTCTCGCCAAAGTATCAGTCAATCCAAGCATAGTATATTTTGATGCAGTATATGATAAATGATCTGGGTTTGGGTTATACAATTTCTGATCTAAAATATTGACTACATTTCCTTTACTATTTTCATCTAATGTGTCATACATTTCTTTGATTAACATTAGAGGCACTTTCGCATTAATTTGCATATGCTCATCCCAAAGTTCAGATGTAATTGTAGAAATGTCATCATGAATAAAAACTGAGGCGTTATTCACAATAGCGTTGATATATCCAAACTCTTCAACTGCCTTCGATACCAATTTTTTCGCACTTGAAACCTCTGATAAATCGGCTTGACAAATCACCGCACTACCACCACCTGAGTTAATCATTTTAGCGGTTTCTTCCGCTTCCTCAGATGAATTTCTGTAGTGAATAACGACTTTGAAGCCATTTCTTGAAAGACGAAGGCAAATCTCTCTACCTATCCTTTTGGAACCTCCTGTAACTATCACTACCCCATGTCCCATAGCATACCGAAAGCGAAGTCTAATATGACTTCTTGTATCAAAATAAGTTTACAATTTAGTATCAGAATAGTTTTCGTCATAACCCCGCTCGTAAGTATCAATGTCGACGCGGCTTCCGACGATTGATGATGGGAATCATTCAATTAACGAAGTTTTAACACATAATGGAAAAAGTTCACTTGATAGAAGGAAAGCGAAGAGAAAACGTTTACCAGAATGGTTCAAGACAAGTCTTCCAACTGGATCTTCACAAACAAATTTTAACAATACTAAGGCCAATGTACATGAACACGGACTACATACGGTTTGTGAAGAGGCAAGATGTCCAAATGTTCATGATTGTTGGGCAAGAGGTACTGCAACTTTCATGATTGCAGGAGAAGTTTGCACAAGAGGTTGTAGATTTTGTGCTGTTGGTACAATCAAGAAACCTCCAGAATTAAATCCTTTGGAACCACAAGAGTTAGCAGAAGCTGTAGAAAAAATGAAAATCTCTCATGCAGTAATTACTGTTGTAAATAGAGATGATTTACCTGATGGAGGTGCAGAACATTACCGGAAATGCTTGTTAGAAATTAATCGAAGGACTCCAGAGGTTGGCTTAGAATTGTTATGTTCAGATTTAGAGGGGAACTTAGACGCTCTAGAAAGTCTTCTGGTTAACTTGCCGATAAAGGTATTTGCACATAATGTTGAATGTGTCCCTCGACTAGATAGTGTAGTAAGGGATCCGCGTGCTTCTTTTCAACAATCAATTAAGATTCTATCTCATGCTAAAAAATTGAGGCCAGACTTGAAAATTAAGTCAAGTATTATGGTTGGATTAGGAGAAAATGATGAAGAAATTATTGAAGCAATGAAATTACTTAGAAATGTAGGCGTTGACATGATTACATTAGGACAATATCTTCAACCAAGTAACAAGCATCTTCCAATAGATAGATTCCCTGAGCCAAAACAGTTTGCAGAATGGGATAAAACAGCTAGAGATTTAGGATTTAAGGCCGTCGCAAGTGGGCCTTTAGTAAGGTCATCTTACAGAGCAGGATTGCTATTTGAAGAAGCAGAAGGGGCGGAACCTGTAGTAACTAGAGAATCAACAGGGTCAGCAGTTAGTTATCTAAATCCTATGAGGAATCTGTGATTCGTGAAAGCCAACAAATATGAGTAAGAAGAAGGTGTTAGACACATGGTGAAGAAGGAGACGAACTCAATCCATGTCCCTGACGCACCTCATCGCCCTGGAGATGAACCAAAATTTGATGAATGGAGTTACAAACCAGAAGATTTAGAACTTCTAAGAATAGATTGTTCAGTAGAGGACGCAGAAAAACATGCTAATGGATTAGTAAGAGTACTAAATGATAATCATGAAGCGAAAGGCGAATGGGATCCTAAACTCAATTCAGATGAATTGATTCTAGGCTTAGAACATATGCTCAGAATGAGAATATTTGATGAGAGAATGATGAAAATGCAACGTACAGGAAAATTATCTTTTTACATGCGTTCATTTGGAGAAGAAGCAGTTGCAATAGCTCAGACTATGGCTCTAAAAAATGAAGATTGGTTATTTCCTACATACAGACAACCTGGTGCACAGTTTGTAAGAGGGAGAGATATGGTCAGCATGATTTGTCACTGTATTGGGAATGAAGAAGATAATGTAAAAGGTAGACAAATGCCTGTTCATTATACATTTCGAGAGGGGAGATATATTTCAGTCTCAAGCCCAGTAGGAACGCAATTCAGTCAAGCTGTAGGGGTAGCATTAGCTTCGAAATATAAACAACTTGATGAAGTGACAATAACTTGGATTGGAGATGGTGCAAGTGCTGAAGGAGATTACCATTATGCACTAAATTTTGCTAGTATCTTCAAAGCACCAGTGATTCTGAATGTTGTAAATAATCAATGGGCTATTTCGACTCATTCCAATTTTGCAAGTAAGAATCAAAACTTTGCAATAAGAGGTATCCCTTATGGAATTCCTAGTGTAAGAGTTGATGGAAATGATTTTCTTGCACTATATTCAGTAACCAAATGGGCTAGAGAGAGAGCAGGGAAAGATTTGGGACCCACACATATAGAAGTACTAACATACAGGGCTGGAGCGCATAGCAGTAGTGATGATCCGTCTAGATATAGGCCAAAAGATTCGAATTCGTTTTGGCCAGGTGGAGACCCAATTGAAAGATTAAAGTTACACCTAATCGGGAAAAATGACTGGTCAGAAAAGTTACATGAAGAATTAGAGCATAGAATAGATGCAGAAGTAATGGAAGCTTACAAAGAAGCGGTAAAATTTGGAGATTTAGCAAATGGCCCTTATCCCTCATCGGATGCTATTTTTACCGAAGTTTATGAAGAACCACCATGGCATTTACTAGAGCAATGGGATGAAATGAAAAGATGGAGGGATGAATAATGCCCAATATGAATATGGTTCAATCCGTGAATAGTGCTCTTGACAATATGTTAGAAAGAGATTCAGATATTGTAATATTTGGAGAAGATGTTGGTTACTTCGGAGGTGTTTTCAGAACTTCAGATGGACTACAAGAGAAACATGGAAAGCATCGTGTTTTCGATTCACCTTTATCTGAAGGCGGTATTGCTGCCACAGCATTTGGTATGGGTATTAATGGACTTAGACCAGTAGTAGAAATACAATTTGCAGATTACATATTTCCTGCATATGATCAAATTGTTAATGAAATGGCCAAGGTTAGACATCGTTCAGGAGGAGAGTTTTGGTGTCCTGTAACTATCAGAACTCCAGCGGGAGGAGGTATTAGGGGAGGACATCATCATTCGCAATCTCCTGAATCTCAATTTACACACACACCCGGCTTAAAAGTAGTATATTGCTCAACGCCATTCAATTCAAAGGGGCTACTTATCAGTGCTATCGAAGATAATGATCCAGTTATTTTCTTCGAACCTAAAAGATGCTACAGAGGTCCATTTTATGGCGACCCTCACAATGTACCTACATGGAAAGACCATCCAGAAGCAGAGGTTCCTGAATCATATTTCAAAATACCATTAGGAGAGGCGAGATTAGCGATTGAAGGAGATGATTGTACAGTAATTGCTTGGGGAGCGATGGTACATGTGGCCGAACAAGCAATAAAAGAATCAGGAATCAGTTGTGACTTATTGGATTTACAAACATTAGTCCCTTGGGATAAAGATGCTATAGTAAAGTCAATTGAGAAAACAGGTAGATGCGTTGTTGTCCACGAAGCTCCAAAAACTAGCGGATTTGGAGCAGAAATGGTTGCTTCAATTCAAGAAAGATGTTTTTATCATTTAGAAAGTCCAATAGAAAGAGTTACGGGGTGGGATACGCCATTCCCACATACAACAGAATGGGATTATATGCCAAGCCCCTCTAGAATAGCTGAAGCAATACAAAAAACTCAGGAGGAATGAATATGGAAGATTATGTTTTCAAATTACCAGATATAGGAGAAGGAGTAGTAGAAGGAGAAATTGTGTCATGGCACGTTAAAATTGGTGATTCTGTAGCCGAAGATGCACCGATTGTCGATGTAATGACTGATAAGGCGACCGTCACGATCCCTTCACCAACTAGTGGAGTTGTGAAGGAACTAAGTGGCGAAGTAGGTGATATGATTGCTGTCGGAACTGCTTTGATAACTTTCACAGGAGGAGATAATCCTGTCTCTCCGCCAGAAGAACCTGAGGACACCAAAACCATCCCTGAACCCGAAATAAAACAACCAGTAGAAGAATCTATTAAAGAGAAAATTGAAGTTTCAGAGGAAAGAAAAACAACTACTGTAAATATTCCAATTCAGGAACCAATTAAATCAGTGAAAAATAATTTGGGANCTAGGGTTTTAGCAAGTCCTGCTGTCAGAAGAAGAGCTAGGGAGGCAGACCTAGACCTTACATTAGTATCAGGATCCGGGCCAGCGGGTAGAATTAGACATGCAGACTTAGATGCATTCATCGCAGCAGGCGGTGCAGTTACCGGAGCCCCTCCAAAATCATATTCAAGTAAAAGAACTGAGACAAATGAGATTAAAGTCGTTGGTTTAAGAAGAAAAATTGCTGAACAAATGGTTAAATCGAAATTTTCTATACCTCACTTTTCGTACTTTGAAGAAATTGATGTTACAGAATTGGAAAAACTTAGAAAATTTTTAAATTCTACTAAAGATGCTAGTCAACCTAAGTTGACTTATCTGCCATTCATCATGATGGCTTTGGCTAAAATTATGCCTCAACATCAAGAATGTAATGCACACTATGATGAAGAAAATAACGTAGTCACTCAACATTCAGCAGTTCATCTTGGGATTGCTACTCAAACCGACAGAGGGTTGTTTGTTCCTGTAGTAAAACATGTTGAAGCAATGGATATTTGGCAATCTGCTTCTGAGATGCAAAGAGTTTCCGGTTCAGCGAGAGACGGAACTGCCAGCCTGGACGACTTAACTGGATCGACATTTACAATTACTAGTCTTGGCAGAGATGGAGGATTGGGGGCTACGCCGATAATAAATCATCCAGAAGTTAGTATTTTAGGTGTTCACAAAGCGAGAGAAATGCCTGTGGTTCAAGATGGAAAAATTGAAATTAGAAGAATAATGAATGTATCAAGTTCTTTCGATCATAGAATTGTTGATGGGGCTAATGGAGCCGCCTTAATTCAATCATTGAAGAAATTTCTAGAACACCCAGCTTTAATTTTTATGTAGGTGGAAAAATGAGTGGAAATCGTAAATGTCAAGTTTTAGTTGTTGGAGCCGGCCCAGGAGGTTACGTTGCTGCAATAAGGTCGGCTCAATTGGGTCTTGATACAATTATTGTAGAAGCAGAAAAGGCTGGAGGAGTTTGTCTAAATGTTGGATGTATTCCTAGTAAAGCAATCATTCATGCCGCTGAAAGATATGAACAATTGGGTAAACATTCTTCTGATGAGGGACATATGGGAATTTCAGTATCTGGGAAACCTGAAGTCGAAATGAAGGGGATTGTCGAGTGGAAAAATGGAATTGTACAGAGATTGACCAAAGGTGTAGAAGCATTAGTAAAAAATGCAGGTGCAGAATTAATTAATGGTTGGGCTACATTTTCTTCTGCTAAACAGTGTACGGTGAAGACAGATGATGGTGAAATAAATATCGAAGCAGAAAATGTAATTATTGCTACAGGTTCATCACATATTGATCTGCCTTTTATGCCGTGTGATGAAGAATTTGTTCTATCTTCTACTGGGGCATTGAGTTTGCAAAAATTACCCAAAAAAGTTGCAATAGTCGGAGGAGGATACATAGGACTAGAATTAGGTTGTGCACTGACAAAATTAGGTACAGAAGTCATAGTCGTTGAAGGAATGGACAGTATCCTAGGCATTATAGATAAAGAAATCAGAAGACCACTTGAGATTTGGTTGAAGAAGAATAAAGTTGTTGTTCATACTAATGCTCTTGCCAGAGGTTCTAAGATTAAAGGGAAAGGGGCCTCGAGAAAAGTGGAATTGATATTTGAAAAAGATTCTGAGGAACAAAAAATTACAGTAGATAAAATTCTAGTTACTGTTGGAAGGAGTCCTAATTCAAAAGGCTGGGGATTAGAAAATATGGGGATCAGAATGGATACTTCTGGTAGATTTATCAGAATTGATAGACAATGTAGAACCTCTGCACCTGGAGTTTATGCAATTGGCGATGTCGCTGGAGAACCAATGTTAGCACACAAGGCAAGTGCTCAAGGTGAAATGGTAGCAGAGATAATCTCAGGCAAAAAAAGAGAATTTGATAAAGTTGCAATTCCAGCAATTGTTTTCACGGAACCAGAAATAGTTTCAGTTGGGATTACTCCGGATGAAGCGAAAGAAAGAGGAGAAGAAGTTATCACAGGTAAATTCCCTCTAGCAGCTAATGGGAGATCATTAACAATTGAAGCAGAAAAAACTGCTGGTTTCATTAGAGTTACTGCAAGAAAAGAGGATCATGTGATTTTGGGGATACAGGCTGTAGGAAGTCATGTAGCAGAATTACATGGTGAATTTATTCTTGCTCTCGAAATGGGCGCACAATTAGAAGATATTGCAGATACTGTTCATGCTCATCCAACTATGACTGAGGCATTTCATGAGAGTGTGTTGAAAACTCTAGGTCATGCAATACATATATCCTGAGGTGATTAGGTGAAAAAAATCCAAGTCCTAAGGGCTGGAATTATTGAACATACAAAAGTTTCGGATATCATGCGCATAATGCAACAAAAAAGAATAGATGATCAAATTATTGATTCAATCATTCTTGTAGAGCACCCTGAGATAGTCACAATTGGCCCACAAGCGAGTAGAGATGGAATTGAGGTTAGTGAAGACTACGAGCAAACCGTTGTTGACAGAGGAGGCGGGATTACTTGGCATGGCCCAGGACAACTCGTCGCTTACCCAATAGTCAAATGGGAAAAAAACGAACAAAGTGTTAGGAAAATCATCAATAGAATAGAAGATTTGATAATCAAAACTCTGAAAGATCTTGGAATAAATGGGTATAGAAATCCTGCAATGATGGGTGTATGGGTTGATGGTAAGAAAGTTTGTTCCATTGGACTTGCATTTCTTCACTGGGTTAGTAGACACGGATTAGCATTAAACTACGCCACTCCAGGAAATAGAATTGAAAACCTCCCATGCTGTGGATTAGATGTAGGAACTACAACATCATTAGAAAAATTAGGATACAAAGAAATAAATAATCAACAAATTACAAGAGAATTATTAGAAAATACTTTGATTTCTAATATTAAAGAGATTTTGAACCGTATACCAATAGAAGAAGACTGTAATCTTGAGGATTTCATATGAAAAAACCAGAAAAAAGTTCTATGAATAAATTTTGGGGTCTCGATGAAGAAACTATTTTCTTGAATCATGGATCTTATGGCGCAACTCCGAAAATAGTCTTAGACGAACAAAATCGATGGATGAAGATTATTGAGAAGGACCCAGTAAGATTTTTTGAAGAAATTGCCCCTAAAGCCCTATTGAAATCAAGAATGGCTATAGCAAATTTTGTTAAATGTGACCATGATGATTTAGCATTGATTGAAAATGCAACCTCAGGTGTGAACACTATCTTGAAATCTTTAGATTTTAATATCGATGACGAGATATTAGTCCCCAATCACGCATATCAAGCTTGTAGGAATACAGTGGATTATGTCGCTAAAAGAAGCGGTGCTAAAGTAATTACTTGCGATATACCATTTCCCGTCTATAATGATGACATAATTATTCAAAGGATAATGGATTGTGTAACAGAAAAGACAAAAATAGCATTAATTGATACAGTCACAAGCCCAACCGGAATTAAAATGCCTTTTGAAAAAATAGTAAACTTATTGGAAAATAAAGGAGTAATGGTACTTCTTGATGCTGCTCACGGAATAGGAATGATACCTCTTAATTTAGACGAAATAGGAGCATCATTTACTACTAGCAACTGCCATAAATGGCTGTGCGCCCCTAAAGGATCAGCATTCCTACATGTTAGAAAAGATTTGCAAGAATTAATACATCCTCTAACAATCAGTCATGGGATGACTATGCCAATAAATGATATTTCTAGATTCCGTCATGAATTCGATTGGACGGGGACCAGAGATATTTCCGCATGGTGCGTAATTCCATTTGTGATTAGTGAAATAAGTAAGATGGTTGGAATGACTTGGGATGAAATAATGAAACATAATAATAAATTAATTATAGAAGCAAGAAAAAAGCTTTGTGAAAAGTTGAACATTAACCCTCCTTGTCCTGAAAAAATGCTATCTAGTATAGCGACACTAAAACTGAACTTTGAGGATTTTTCCAATCTTTCAGTTCATGAATCAGATCCAATACATTTAGAACTTTTAGAAACATACAATATACAAGTTCCAGTATGGTATTGGCCTGATCCAGAGGGGAGATATATACGTATTTCTGCACAAATTTATAATCACTTAGATGAGTATGAATATTTGGCAAACGTACTGGAAAATGTCTGTGAAAATTAAGCAATAGTTCAAGATGTCTAGTTAACACGGCCTTCCATGCCATCCGCAGTTGTAGCCTTGACTGGCGCATCAGGTGCACAGTACGCAGTGCGCCTAGTTGAAGCACTTTCAGATGCTTCTTGGGATGTTGATTTGATAGTCACAAAGACCGGTGCCATCAACTTACATCTCGAATGTGACATGGTTCCCGAAGATTTATCGAAAATTGAAAGAGTTACTTTGCATGATAATCATAATCTAGCAGCTAAACCGGCTTCTGGTTCTGCAAAATATGATGCATATATTGTTTGTCCGACTAGTGGAACTACAATTGGAAAAATCGCCGCAGGGATATCAGACAATCTAGCGACTAGGAGTGCACTTGTCGCCCTAAAGGAAAGAAGGAAATTGATTCTAGTCCCTAGAGAAGCTCCTTTTGCTACGGCACATCTAGAAGCGATGGCTAAGATGTCAACATGGGGAGTAATTATTCTTCCTGCTAGTCCAGGATTTTATCATAAACCAAATACCATTGATGAACTAATAGATTTCGTAGTTGCTAGAATTTTGGATCAACTAGATATTAATCATAATTTAAGTAAAAGATGGTCAGGCGAAGAAGTAGATCATTAAAGTCTTCAATTCTTGCAGAAATCAACAATTTCTTGATAATTCGGTTCTATACCAGGGTTTTCTGCAATCCAGCAATATCCAATTTTTCCATCTTCATTAATGATAAAAACAGATCTCTGAGCGGCAATGAATCCAGGCATTACAAAGTCAATTCCAACACCATACGAATTTGTAACCACCCTATTAATATCAGAAAGTAATGGGAAACCTATTGAGTTGATTTTGGAAAACTCATTATTAGAGAATATTGAGTCAACACTGATTCCGAAAACTTCAGCCTCTAAACTATCAAAATCACTCATGAAGTCCGTAAGAGTGCACATTTCAGTAGTACAAACACCAGTGAAGGCCGAAGGATAAAATGCTAAAACTACCTTATTTCCAATTGAGTCACTCAAAGTAACCATATTTCTGTCATTCGCCATCAAAGTAAAGTCCGGTGCAGGGTCGCCTACTGATACCATACACTTGCGGAAGGATGGGGCCATTCAAAGATAACCGTCTCTTGGAGTTAATTATTATGACTGAAATAACATCAATTACAGACTGGAAAAAGAACATTATGGATTCAAATTTCCTGCTCTTAATTACAAAAGAATCTTGTGAAGATTGTAGAGAAGTTGAAAGATATTTAGAAAATCATGATTATAGAATTGATGAGTATGATATTAAAAAAATAAATTTAGATAATTTAGAATCAAAGAAACTTATCGAATCAATGGAATGGATAAAAATTGAAGTTGACTATGTACCATTTTGGAGCCTAATTATTGATAGTATAAGAGTTAAATCAATTAAAGGAAATATTGAGTTAGTTAAAGAAATTCTGTAATTACATTTTTTCAGGAGCTTCGATACCTAAAAGTCCCAGTCCAGTGCTTAGTATCCTTGCGGTTAAATTGCAAATAGCCAATCTACTATTCATTGTTTCTTCATTATCTGAAACTAAAACAGGACAATTCTCATAAAATGAAGCAAAATCTTGTGCTAGATGATGTAAATAAACTGCTAATCGATGAGGACTGTAATTACTAATTGAATCATCTATTGATTCAGAAAAACCAATAATAGATTTACACAATGACATTTCAAAATCATTTTTTACAATAATTTCTGAACTAAGAGTAGATTCTCGAGGAATAGAGGATTTGCGAAAAATACTACAGATTCTCGCATGAGCGTACTGTAGATAAGGCGCTGTATTACCATCAAAAGACAGCATTTTATCCCAATCAAAAGTATAATTCTTATTCCTATCAATAGATAAATCAGCGTACTTAATTGCACCAATTCCTATCATTTTAGAAACATCACGACGTTCTAAATCAGACATGGAAGGATTCTTTTCAAGAATTATTTTTTCGGCTCTATCTACTGACTCTTCCAATAATTCCTTCAGAGTAATCGCTCTTCCTTCTCTACTAGCCAATTTCTTGCCATCAGAACCCATTACTAATCCAAACGGTACATGAACTGCTTTGATTTTCTCATCCATGAAACCCGCATCAATAGCAACCTGGAAAACCATTGAAAAATGTTGAGATTGCTCCGCTCCGACTACATACAGCATTTCATCGCACTCAATCTTTTCAACACGATTTATGATACAAGCAAGATCAGTAGTGGCGTAATTAAAACCACCATCTCCTTTCTGAATAATTAGAGGAAGAGGTTCATTTTCACGATTAATCCAACCCTCAGGAAATACAACTAATGCACCGTCACTTTCAACAATTAAATTTTTTGATTTGAGACGTTCTACTACTTCGGGAAGTAAATTTTCATATATTGATTCTCCAGCTAAATTTTTATCATCAAGAAGAACATTTAGCATCCTGTAAACTGAGTTAAAATGGATTAATGAATAATCAACTAAACTCTGCCAAAGTTTGATTGTCTCTGGGTCTTTAGATTGAAGTTTAACAACTCTTTCCCTGGAACGAATGGCGAAATCATCAATATTTTCAAATTTATACCTTGCATCCTTATAGAAAGTAGATAGGTCTATTTCACCTATATTTTTACTTTCACATTCAATGAAGTGTTCAATTAACATGCCAAAAGGAGTACCCCAGTCTCCGATATGATTTTCCCCTATCACATTGTGACCCTTGAATAATAAAATTCTTGACAATGCATCACCAATTACAGTTGATCGTAGGTGTCCAACATGCATTCTTTTAGCAATATTAGGAGATGAATAATCAATAACAATAGTTTTGGCATTTTCTAATTCTACTCCCAATCTAGAATCAGAATTCATAGTAGAAATTTGCTTAGATAACCAAGAATTTTTTGCCTTGAAATTAAGGAAACCATTAATCACATTTATTTCAGCAATATCCGATAATTCAGAATTAACATTTTCCGCGATTTGAATGGCTATATCATTTGGAGACTTTCTAAAAATTTTTGAAAATGTATGACAAGGTAGAGTAATATCTCCATGTTTTTTATCGGTTGAATTTCCCAATAAATTTTGCCACTTATTTTCCTCTAGTTCCAAATCTTCCATCACAATTGAAAGTTTTTGGACTATTTCGTTACAAAGTTCCCTCATTAAATCACCTAGGACCATGCATATCTTAACATTGCCGCAATACCACCAAAAGAAGTACTCAAAGTAGATCCTTCCTCAGTATCCAATGACACTAAAATCACTTTAGCAGAGGTATGGGATGCAAGTTCTGTCAATTCATCAATTAAATCCATTGTCTTATCTGGATCTTCAACTAAATTATCAGAACCGCATTTTGGACATTTTGGTATTTCTGTCAGATTATTCTGTGTTTGGCTCCATTCATTTGAGCAAGATTTACAAATCCACCCAACTCTACGTTTTCGTAAACCTTCTGAAAGTAATAATGTCGCAACTGCACCTTGATCTAAAGCCGATCTAACCATCATCTCACCATATGTGGCTTTAGGATGATTCTGCATCACTTCCCTCAGAAAGTCATCTACTAATCGTCTTTCAACATCTAACTCAATCTGATCCATTAAGCCACCTGCTCTCTGGATTAATTCTCTCAATCCTGAATCATTCGAATAACCTACATCGAAATGTGGTTCTCTAATCAATTTCTTAATCTCGTGATGGAAATAATTATTCTTCACTACAAAATCTTTAGTGGCTCCTGGACCTCCGATTATTATTCCTTTCAAATCATCAATCATAGGTAACCAGTAAGCACAAGCCCTCTCGGCGGATTTCTTGAAAAAATTATGTGCGGCTTCTTCAATTAGTCTCTCGAACCTTTGTGCAGATTGTCCACCTCTTCCATGTTTGGATGGAACTTGAGAAGTAATATGCTCTTGACAATGATGTCTTTTTCCAGATGCTAAGCCATAAGCTGATTCTGACCTATCAATGACAAATAGCCCATAAGCTGTTTTATCAATTAACATATCTTCAAGTTGAGAAGTTTCGAAAGAAGAATCACAACGATATCTGAATGAGGGGAAGGCATCTGGAGGATCATCGACAACTACTGAAATCAGTCTACTTTTATTATTTCCAATGATTACATGACCTACAAAAAGAGCAATTCCTCTTTCTCCGGGAGTCTTGTATCTTCCTAGTGTTGAAACAGCCGATTCTATGGCGTCAGTGACATGTTTTCTTGTAGACTTAGACTTAATATTAGCTGCTTGCCCACCTTCTTGAATTAGATGATGCCGGACATCAGATAACATCTTCTCAGGTGGTATAATTACTGTAACTAACTCAGTACCCATACCTCTCATCTTAGAAACTTCTTCTAGAGTCTTACGCGCACGGAGTTTGCGTTTTTGCATCTCTAAGTCCTCGGACATAGTCTACCCTCGTATATGGGCAAAGAGGCCGGCATTTCAACCCTTCATCCTCAACCTAGCCTAGACATTGATAGAGAAGTAGTGTCTCCGTATACCTGATGACCATCATTGTGATAGCTATTGGCGGTAGTTTATTGCGTCCAGAAGTGGAAGAAAAACACCTATGGTTGAATGATTTAATCGGGATTATTAGAGAACGTGTCGCGGCAGGAGATAGGTTAGCATTAGTTATTGGAGGAGGAGCTCCTGCAAGAGAAGGAATTACATTAGCAAAACCTTTGATTACTGATGACTACCACTTGGATAAGATAGGAATTGCAGCAACTAGATTAAATGCAACAATAATTAGAGAAGCTTTTACAGAAGGAGGGATTTCTGTTTCTGGAATTATTCCAACAAGTGTAAATGAGGCAATACAATTGCTTGAAGAAAGACCTGTTGTAGTAATGGGAGGTACTGAACCAGGGCATACTACCGATGCTGTAGCGGTTAGATTAGCAGCTTCTGTAAATGCGAAAAAATGTATTATCGCCACAAATGTAGCGAAAGTATTCGATGAAGATCCAAGAAAAAATCCAAATGCTAGATCATTTGACAATCTTACTCACAATGAACTTCAACAGATTGTAGGTCCGGCAGAACATAAGGAAGCAGGGGGGTCAAGTGTTGTTGATCCTATTGCGGTTCTCGAGGCATCAAAAGAAAATTTAGAACTAAATATTATTGATGGGAGGCGTATTAATCTTATCAAACAAACAATTCTGGGTTTAGATTTTGAGGGGACAAAAATTTCCTCGGAGTTGANAAAATGAGTCGGGCAGAAAAAATTGCTAAAATGGCTAAGACTACTGCTGAACAAGCAAAACAAAAATCAATCATCGCAAAAAAAAGGACAAAAGCTAAGAAAGGGGTTTTATTTGAGGCTCACAAACATTGTGTAGAGTGTTCCATCCCAATTTCACTAAACAACGAGTCATTAATTTGTGATAATGAAAATTGTCGAATTAATCAAGAAAGGAAAGAAAAATCTAGAAAAAGACTAACTATTCTACTTTACTTAGGAGTTGGGATTTTCATTGTACCAATATTAATACAAATCATAGGAGCGTTAACTTAAACTGAGAGATTTACCGAGTGATAATTATGATGGTCAGAATACTCTCAATACTTCCCGGTTTTGTAGGAGTGTTATGCGTAATTCTTCTCTTGGGGAGTCTGACTGGTTTCTCACTTCCTGAAGAAAGAAGTGTAATCGATATGGTACCCTGTGAATCCGAAGATCCTGAACTCTGCCTCATAGCAATGACAGGAGATGATATTTCTCCACCATTTATTTTTGGAATCTTGGATATAGATTTAGAAATTACATGGGAAAAAAGTGAGGAATCATGGTTCGCAGTTGTAGATAGCGAAGCTGCGGTAGTCTGTCCTCCAAATGATGAAACCTTATTGACTGATTGTACAGTAAAAGATGTTGAAAATTTTATCATTGTTGGAGGTTCTGACGAAGATGATGGGATAATAAACTGGAATATTGAGACTGATGATTACAGAATTATTTCTGGAGGCAGAGGAGCAGATATAGGCGAACAACAAGTTCTGACAACGAATGTCGAAATAAGTCTTAATTTGCTTGTTGAATTAATGCTAGGGGTGATTTCATTAACATTATTCCTTGGAGCAGGTGAAATGGCTTTCCCAATAAGAAAATTATTTCAAAAGTTTAAAGAAAGTTAGTGAATTAAGCATCGAGTAATTGAATAACTTTGTTGAGTACGGGTAATCATGAGGGAGAAATGCCCAAACTGCGGAACTTACATAGACATCAGTGGATTGCAGAAATCTTACGGAGGATACGATCTTTATTGTAAAACATGTGGACACACTTGGCACATAAACTAGTTATCCATTTCTCTTCTTTTTTCAATCTCATATTTAGTCCCCAAAGGCTCCAAAGAATTTTCTTCAATATGCCAATTTTCAGGTAAAATTAATGGATTATTTATCCTATCAGCACCAATAATCTGAATAATAATATCTCGCAATTCTTCTATTCCTTCACCATTAATTGTGGAAATGAGGTGCTGAGCATCCTCAGGTATTTCTTTAAGAAGATCAGATTTAGAATAAACTACAAGAATTGGTCTTTCAGTAACCAGTGATCTTATCTCATCTAGAAGATTATATTGCTCATCTAATTGAGAACCTCCAGATTCACTAGCATCGATTAGCACAACTAGAATATCCCCTATATTTTCCAATGCAGCAATGGCTTGCATTTCTATCAGGTTCCTTTCCTCCATTGGCCTATCTAGTAGTCCAGGAGTATCTACCATTTGGTAAGATCGTCTTCTATGTAAGAAATGTCCAAGATGTAATTGTTTTGTTGTAAAGGGATATGCTGCAACTTCTGGTTCGCCAGAAGATAAAGCACCAATTAAAGCGGATTTACCAACATTTGGAGAGCCAGCTACAACAATTACTGGTTCGTCAGAATCTACTGAAGGAAGTTTTCTAAGAATTTCTCTTGCTTCTCCAAGCCATAAGATTTGAGGAGAAATTTGGTGTACTATGGAAGAAATTCTACCATATGCGTGTCTCCTTGCTTCATGAAAACTTTCTATATTTCTTAAACGAAGAATTTTTGACTCAGATTCACCGGAAATTTTCCTAACTCTTTCTGCGGCCCACTGAATGGCACCAAGACTTTTTCGATAATCATCATTCCCTACTGCTGCGTCTATCAAAGCCCTATCAAATTCAGATAGAGCATTGAGGCTTGGCCATTTATCTACCCAATTTCTTAAAGTTGAATCAATAGTATCAGAAGCAGATTGAATCATCCTAACCATTTGCTTTCTGACTCTATGATATTTATCTGGATCTTCAACTAAATCAGACTGCTTAGAAGCCTTACGGAATGCTTTATCGAGAATTTCTTGTGGATAGAGTACTGTTGGAATGCTTCTCCATTGCGGTATTGCCATAGTCTCACCCTGACCTTGCGCCTATACCATCCCACTTGAAATAAGCAGTCATTTTATATTTTAAAATTATAATCTTGGAACCCGTTGACTTTTCTATGATATAGTAGACGGAGCGGTATGAGCGCTGAGAAGAGCGAGGCAGATAATGGCGATTTGCCAGAATGGGCTACAAGGATTCATCAAGAATATGGAGAACCTAAATTATCAGAACTCAAAGACATATTTTTGGGCCCATTAGTTGGAAGAAAATCAGGATTAAGGAAGGATGATTTGGTAGAAATTTTACTTGATTCTAGAGCACTACCTGACAATTCTGACCCTTACATCAGGGGAATGCTAGTCGGTACATCTAGAAATGTCATTGAAGTATGGGATGAGAATGGTGATTTTAGATCTATAGCAAGAGATATTATTGTTCAACTTAGGTTGATTACACATCTAAGAAAACCATACATTGAAGATAAAGAATTACTTACATTCGAAAAAGAAGAAATTAGACGTCGTTCTAATTTGCACGAAGAAGCAGAAAGGCAAGTAGACGGTAGAGATGATAATCATGTGTGGGATTAAATGGAAGAAAATATAGACTTATCAGAAAAAATTTGCATACCTTGTCAAGGAGGTGTGCCCCCTCTAAACGAGAATGAAATTGGTCAATTTATCACTAGAATCAGTAGTGAATGGAATGTTATTGATAATCATCATTTACTCAGAGAATGGAAATTTAAAGATTTCAAAAGTGCATTAGATTTTACCAATATAGCAGGTGAAATATGTGAAGAACAAAATCACCATGCTGACTTCGAACTGAGTTGGGGCAGAGTTTTGGTTAAGATATTCACACATAAAATCGATGGATTAGTAGAATCAGACTTTATTCTCGCAGCTAAATTTGACAAAATTTGAGTGATGTCATGAATAGTATCAGAAAACATGTTTTCGTTTGTGTTAATGAAAGAGACGGAAATAATCCTAAAGGGTGCTGTGCATCAAAAAAATCCTTAGAAGTTATGACGCAATTAAAAAAAGCGGTTAAAGAACACGGGATTAAAGATATTAGAGTGAACAAGTCAGGATGTTTAGGTTGTTGTGAGAATGGTATCTCTTGTGTAATTTATCCAGATGGAATATGGTATACTATTCCAAATGAGCAAAAGGCTATTTTAGAAATTTCAGAGTCTATAGTCAAAGAAGAGATTGCTAATGATTACCTTATGTACAAAAAGAAAGTGTGATTTTATGAAAAAAATTGTTTATACTAGAGTCGGCGGACCTGATTCAATTGAGATAATTGATGGAGAATTAGGAATACCAGATAAAGAACAGGTAAAGGTAAGAGTGTACAGGGCAGGAATAAATTTTGCAGATTTAATGATGAGACAGGGTCTATACGGGAGTAATCCTGACTTTCCGTTTACACCTGGATATGAGGTTTCAGGAATAATAACAGAAATAGGAGAAAATGTTGACAATCTAAAGATCGGAGAAAGAGTAATTGCAATGACTGGATTTGGTGGATATTCAGAAGAAGTAATTGTAGACTCGAATAGAATAATTCCGATTCCAAGTAGTGTTAGTTTTGATCAAGCAGCAGCAATACCAGTTACATACGGTACTGCCTATCATATGTTAGTTCACTTAGGGAGAATAAAGCCGGGAGATTCTGTATTAATTCATCATGCAGCAGGAGGTGTTGGAACTGCTGCTGCACAAATTTGCAAATCTTTTGGTGCAAGTCTAATTATTGGGACTGCTTCTAAATCAAAAAAGGAATTCGTAGAATCTCTTGGAATGCATTTTGTAGACAGAGATAAGGAAGATTTTGTGGAAGTTTGTAAAAATCTCACAAATGGAAAAGGGGTACATCAGGCAATTGATCCAGTAGCGGGAAAACATCTAATGAGATCTTACAAATCATTAAGAAATGGTGGGAAATTACATTGTTTTGGCGCTTCTTCGGCAGTACCTAAAGAAAAAAAATCTATATTAGCAGCGTTAAAGATGTTAATTAATACACCAAGTTTCAATCCAATGAAGATGATGAACTCTAACAAGGCAATTTTTGGAGTGCATATGGGTAGAATGGATGATGAAGAAATATTCAAGAATCATCTTTTCGAATTAGGAATATTGCTGGAAAAAGGAGAAATTGAACCAATCATTGATTCAGTTTGGAGATTCGAAGAGGTTTCTCAGGCACAAAAACATATGCATAATAGGAAAAATAAGGGAAAAATTCTATTAGATTTTTCTCCAAAATAAATATACATACAATGCTGTGGTTAAGACTGTTTCCAAACAAAATCTCTAAAGTTTTACAGGTCTAGTAGCCCCACATGCTTGACATTTCAATAAAGTAGTTCTTTCTTCTTTAACGAAACGAGTATCTGGAGCTCTGCATTGTCCACATAAAATGTAAGACTTCACATATGATACTATTTTTTCTTTAATCCTCTTAGGAGGAACCCTTCCCTTGAACAAAACTCTAACTTGCTCTCTAGTACCCGATGTACCAAGTTCATTAATCAAAAACTGATAAACATGATTTGCATCCCTATCCATAGCATCGACAATTGCAGCAAAATTTCTCAGAATAGTTTGGTTTCCTTCAATCAAAATCTCTGGTTCTGGCATAGTCCACCTAGATCTTTCACTGATATTTTTCGGGATACGTGCTCGTGCTCTATCCAGTAATGAGTCATATTCGAAGTCGACCATCGTCTACCCGAGAAGACTACCCCTTTTCACCCCACCGACTGGGAAACTGTAGTGATAACCGTAAAATGCTGTCTTATCCAGGAGATATCATGGATGATGAGATTGAGGTTAAAGTTGCAAGGACACATGATGACGCGATACTACCAACGAAAGGAAGTGTTCATGCTGCCGGATGGGACTTATATTCACTACAGGATACAATAGTCAATCGTAGAATTGCCACAATGGTAAGGACTGGATTACATGTGGCCATTCCAGAAGGATATGAAGGTCAAGTTAGAGCGCGTTCATCTCTAGGAAAAAAAGGATTGATTCTACCACACAGTATAGGGACTATTGATGCAGATTATAGAGGTGAACTTTTTGTATTAATGACATGGATCGGAGAAGGTGATTCTTATCTCATACAAAAAAATGAAAGGATCGCACAATTATTGATAACTCCAATTCCTAAATCTAAATTTACAGAAGTGGATATTGAGAAGCTAGGTGAAACAGAAAGAGGAGACGGAGGTTTTGGTTCGACGGGAAGGTTTTAGCGGATAATACCAATAAAATAGATAGTTTTCATCCGATGGCTTGATACAGGACGGGATTCTAGGAGTATTTAATGCCGCTAAGCGTAGACGAGCTTCGAGCCAAAGTAAAACAACACCGTAGCAACGGTTTAAACACACAACAGATAGCAGATGAGCTTTCACTATCTCAAACAACAATCCAATGGTTGTCCACAGAAGAGTACTCCAATAATACTACATCAGAAGATAGGCCTACAGATGTACAAGTAGGATGGAGATCAGTAGCAGTAAAAGCAAGTAGAATCGAAGCTATATCATATATTTTTGCAGATATCATTGAGGAAGAGGTAGGAGATGAAATAGACACTATTGTTGGTATTAGTATCAATGGTATACCATTCGCACAAGCAATTGCTGGACAATTAGATTTGGATTTAGCAGTGAGTCGTTCAATTAGTGAAGATGAAGGATCTCATATTTCTGAGATTTTTGCTTCTGTATCTGGAAAACAAGTAGTAGTAGTAGATGATGTTGTATCTTCAGGAACAACTTTGAAAAAGACAATAAAGAATCTTAGAAATGCAGGTGCAGAAGTCAAACTCTGTCTAGTTCTAGCAAATAAATCAGAAGCTAATGCACTTGAAGGAGTGCCTCTCAGAGGACTTGTTAGAGTAGTTACTGTTTGAGGCTGAAATATGCATTGGGCAGATCATACCGCTTTGCGGCTATCTGAAAAACATGATTCGCAAGTCATTGCTTCAGGGATTACTCCTTCAGGTGAATTCCATATTGGTCATCTGAGAGAAATCCTAACAGCAGAAATGATCCATAGAGCATGTCTCGATGCGGATAAAAAATCACAGTATATCTTTATAGTTGACTCAATGGATCCTCTAAGGAGAGTTTATGATTTTCTTTCGCAAGAATATGAAAAATATATTGGTTTTCCTTTAGCAAATATTCCAGCACCCAATCCAGATGGAACTCCTAATTACGATGGAGAAAACTATGCAATTCACTTCTTAAATCCATTTTTAGACGCATTAAAACAGATTGGAGTAATTCCGAAAGTAGTAATGAATCATGAAACCTATGAAAATGGAGAATTTGCAGAAAAAATTGATATCGCCATAACAAATAGAGACGAAATATGTAAGATCATAGAGAAAATTTCAGGTAGAGAATTACCAGAAGGATGGTATCCATACAACCCCATTGGGAGTGATGGAAGTATGGATGGTGTTACGGTCACTGGATATGAAAAACCATATGTTTTCTGGACTGATCGTCATGGCAAAAATGGAAAATCTGACATTAGAAAGGCACAAGGAAAAATGCCTTGGAGAGTTGATTGGGCCGCAAAATGGGGAGTTCATGGTATTACTTGCGAGCCTGCAGGAAAAGATCATGGAGCTGCCGGAGGGAGTTTTGATACTGGAATTCCTATTTGTAGAATTCTTGGAAGTGAACCTCCAGAGAAAATGGTCTATGAATGGATTCAACTCAAAGGTTCTGGACCGATGTCAAGTTCTAGTGGCAATACAATCGGACCCATAGAAGCATTAAACTTAGTTCCACCTGAAATATTGAGGTACATAATTGCTAGAACCAAAATTAAAAAGCATATTGATTTTGATACTGGGCCATCACTTTTTGAAACAGCAGATGAATATGAAAGATTAGTTTCTAATCCTCCAGAAGATAAAGAACTCAGTAAAAAGAAAAAGGTTGCCCGAGATACAGCACTTGGAGCATTAAGATTGAGTCAGGTTGAGAGAGGTCATGATGCTTCTTTATCTACTGCAGGAGTCTCATTTAGACACTTGGCAATGCTTGCACAAATAAAATCTGATAATGAAGATATATGGACGTCATTAAAAAGAAGTCAGCATCTTGACGGTAAACCCAATCATGTACTAATTAATCGACTTTCAAGAATGAGAAACTGGATAGATAGTCAGCATTTCCCAGAAGATTCTAGAATAAAGATTCAAGATTCAATTAGTGATGAAAATAATAAGAAGATTAGCGAAAAACAAAGAAAATTTCTGGAAATGTTATACGATAGATTGGAAAGAATAGATTGGAATGAAACAGAAATTAATCAAAGTATTAGAGATTCATCGACAAATATTGGTATTAACAGAAGAGATGCTTATATTGCACTCTATTTACTAATTTTGGGTACAGATTATGGCCCTAGAATCGCCTCGATAATGAATGAAATCGGAAAAGAATCAACGCTAAATATATTTTCAAAATCCTTCCAATAGATTGGAAAAAACTTCTGAAGTAGGCCCCTTTGTACGAGAGGCAAGTCTTCTAACAATTAATTCGGGAGTAGATCTAGCAAGATGATTTCTTTTGGGATTTCTATCTACAATCAAATCCATATTTTCATCTAGCCCTTGTGCCTCAATTCCATCAATCCTGACATCTCCACCCATAACCTCTGAAATCGAATTCCCAATATGAGTAACTAGCAAGATATTAGTGTCTTTATTATTCTTTGAGGATTTGAGTAAACCTCCGAGTATTAGTGATGCTGCACCAGGCTCTGTAATTGCTTCTAATTCATCTGCTAAGATAATTTTTCTCTGACTTGATACCAAAACATCTGCTAATTTTTTTAATGTTCTTTCTAAAGCTCCTGCTGATTGAGTCCCCGTTACTTTTGCTAGAATGTGCAGTTCATCAAGAAGGCCGATTCTTGCATTAGATGCAGGGACTGGAAGCCCGGAATGAGACAATAGAATTAGTGACGCGAGAGTTTCTAAGAGGGTTGTTTTACCACCAGAGTTAGCACCGGAAAGTAATGCAACCCTCTCTTTCTGATCATCAGGAGATACTTCTCCTATCCCATAAGTTACTGGATCAGGTTCACAATCCAATAGAAGATGGCGGCCATCTTTCATCCATACTCCTGGATGATCAATACACAATTCAGGTATTGTACATCGATTAGAAATTGCCCAGTTCCCTACTCCTAACCACATGTCAATTTCAATACATTTTGAAATAGATTTTCGAGATTTTTTCATTATATTAACAGTTGATTTCGCAATAGTAATCTCTCCTTTGTTTCTCTCTGATTTAATTGCTTTCTCTAGTTCAATATCAATAAATTCTAAAGATTCTCTATTTACGATACATGGATATTCACTGGAAAAAATATCATTTGGTATGTTTATGTCTACATTTTCAAAATACGATATTAATTTCCTTTTACCTTCTTGTAATGCGAAATCTATTGTATCTGCAACGGAGCTTTTCAACCTTCTCTCAAGACCGGAAATATCGGAATAATAGGAAAGAACTTCATCACCATCGAAAGATAACTTAGATTGAGATGTTCCCGAAACAATTGCATCATTTACTGATTCCTCAATTGATTTTACTTGATTCCATAAATTATCTCGAAGTTTTTCAAGATTTTCAAGATTTGTTGATTCATTTTCCAAAGATTGTAATAGCAATGATAATTCTTCAAATCCTTCTAATTGATTTGATATTTCTTGACCAATAGGGTTTATCGGCCAAATTTGATCATGTAATTCTGCTATAATAGATAAATTTTTTGAATTGATTTTTAACCATTCCAAAGGTACTTCGGGAACCAAATCATATAGTGAACTATTAGTTTCTCCAATAATCCATCCCGAAGGTAATTCTTCAGGCCCTCCTCCTCCAATCCATGTAACTCTATTTAGCCCTAAGTAATCTTTCCAAGTTTCATCATCTGAACGGACTAAAATTCTACATTTCTTTTCAATATGTTTTAAATTTTTTAATTCAATTGTGTTTGGGACAACAATTACCCTATCTATTCTGGATGTTGGTTCTTTTGTATAACTTAAACCTGAAATATTTTTCTTCCATAACTCAAAAGATGTTTTACTATCATTTATGAATCTAATCGCATTTTTTGACCAATTTCTTCTTGATTCAATCTCAACTATGCTATCACGTGTTAAAGGAGTCAAAATTGAAAGTCTCTCTTTAGCGGCTTTAGTTACTACGAAATCACAAATACTAGTTATCAAATCTTTATGTAATCTTCTTCCATCTTCAGTATTAGTTATTTCATTAGAATTATTGTTGGCTAAATTGATTAATTTGACAGCTCTTTGTGGCGATATTCCTTCAATTCCTGAAAGTGTACTAACGTCTCCATCCTTTATCACACGTTCTACATCTGCCAAAGAACCTATTTCAAATATCAATTTCTCAGTTAGAGAATCACCAACCCCGGGTATTTCTTTCAAACTTAGCATATTTTAACTCGATAATTCTAGGTAATTAAGGAAATCGCTATGCCCTGCATATTTCTGCGGATTTTATAAAAATCTATAGAGAACCGATATTCAATAATCTGGGTTCAGGAATTCCATCCATTGCTTCAGCTATTGCAAGTACTTCCATTCTTGCGCCAGCCATTGTAGTGACAAATGGGATATTTAATTCAACAGCTAGTCTCCTCATCATATTACCATCAAGAACTGCTCCTCCAGTATTTCTTGGTGTATTAATTATAAGTTGAATTTTACCTTGTCTCATCAAATCTAAAGCATCTGGAGTCAAACCTTCCGTTATCCTGTAACAGGTCTCAACTTCTAATCCTCCTTTATCTCGAAGAACGCTTGCAGTACCTCTAGTTGCATATATCTTAAATCCTAAATCGATTAATGATTTTGCTTGGTCGATTATTGAATCTTTATCACTATCTTTCACTGTAATATACACCCCTCCTTCAGTTGGAACGGGAGATTCTGTTGCTAATCGTGCTTTGAGATAAGCTGCGGATGCCCTTTCATGACTACCCATTACTTCTCCAGTTGATTTCATTTCAGGACCAGGGGCAGGATCAAGTCCTCTTAGTTTGATAAAAGGAAACACTGGTGCTTTAACACAAACAGCATCATCTTGACGTTCAGGAATATTGAGATCAGATAGTTTTTCGCCCAAAGCAACCATAGCTGCGATTCTTGCTAAAGGAACTCCTGTAGCCTTGGCTACAAATGGAAATGTCCGTGAACCTCTTGGATTAACTTCTAAGACATATAATGTCTCTCCCCTAATAGCAAATTGAATGTTGTAACAACCTACTATTCCAAGCTCTATACCTATCTTTCTGGTCCATTCTTCAACTTGTATCAATACCTTATCAGGGACATTTTGTGGAGGTATAAAACAAGTTGAATCTCCAGAATGGATTCCTGCTTCTTCAAGATGCTCCATTATTGCCCCCACCAATACATCTCTACCATCCGACACCGCATCCACATCGAGTTCTATTGCATTACCTAGGTACTCATCTACCAACAAAGGTCTTTCTGGTGATAGAAAAGCGTCTTGCATATAAGATTCTAATTGGCGATTCGAGGATAGAATTTCCATTCCTCTTCCGCCTAGAACATAGGATGGCCTGATAAGAACGGGATAACCAATTTCTCTAACTGAATCGCGAACTTGATCGGGATTAGAAGCAGTCATTCCATTTGGCATTCTCAGATCATTTCTTTTGGCAAATGATTCAAATCTTTCTCGATCACTAGCCTCATCGACGGCTTCAGGAGTAGTCCCTTCCATAGTGATATCAAGACCCATAGATGATAAATGAGGTAAATTATTTGACAAAGGTAAAGCAAGATTAATCGCTGTCTGTCCACCAAATTGTAGTAAAATTCCATGCGCATCCTCACGGAGTAGGATCTCACTGACTGATTCCAATGTTAGCGGATCGAAATATAGTCTATCACTTGTATCGAAATCTGTCGAAACTGTTTCAGGATTATTGTTTATTATTATGGCTTCATGGCCTAAGTCCTGTATGGCACCAACTGCGTGAACACATCCGTAATCAAATTCTATACCCTGCCCGATACGTATAGGTCCAGATCCTATAACCACAATCCTTTGTTTCTTACTCAATTTTAAATCTGGAACGTAGTCTATACCTATTGATTCGGAACCACACTCATAAGTTGTATAATAATACGGAGTGACAGCAGCAAATTCAGCAGCACATGAATCAACCATTCTAAATCTTGGATGAATGCTTAACTCATGTCTACGTGCTGTAACTGCGAATTCATCTTTACCATTGGTTAATTGTTTGAACCCAGATACGGGAAAACCGGATAATGCGTCAGCAATGTGTAAATCCGTAAAGCCACAACCTTTCCAATATCGCATTTCTTCTGATTGGATTTCTGATGGAGTCATTCCTAACTCTCCGGCGGCTCTAATCTCTGTTTCTACAGCAGCCATCTTTTCAAATCGGTGTAGGAACCAGCGAGTAACTCCTCCTGTTAAATCACGTACATCTTCAATAGAATATCCTCTTCTGAAGGCTTCAAAAAGAGCTCCCATTCGTCGATCTGTAGGAACTCTCAACCAATCAACCAACATTGCCTCTGGTAAAGGCTGTGATGCTCTTTCATCCATTGTTTCGCCTCCAGATGCATCGGCCAATGTAAGAGGTCTAGGATGTGGCTGACCATATTCTAAACTCGCCCAAGCTTTTAGAAAGGCTTCTTCGAAACATCGGCCAATTGCCATAACTTCTCCAGTAGACTTCATTGAAGTCCCAATTGTTCTATCAGCAGTCCTAAATTTATCAAAGGGCCAACGAGGAATTTTAACAACACAGTAATCTAAAGTAGGCTCAAAAGCAGCAGTAGTTCCTTCCCCTGTAATTGGATTCGGGAGTTCATCGAGAGTATATCCTACAGCAATCAAAGCCGCCATTCTAGCAATCGGATAACCCGTTGCTTTAGATGCCAAAGCAGAAGAACGGGATACTCTTGGATTTACTTCAATTACTCTATAATCGCCATTGTTTTGNTCTACAGCAAACTGAACATTGCATCCTCCCTTAATGTTCAATCTGCGAATTAATTTTAAAGCAGCATTTCTTAACTTCTGATGATCTCTATCTGATAGTGTCTGCTGAGGTGCAACGACTACAGATTCGCCAGTATGAACTCCCATGGGATCTAAATTTTCCATTGTACAAACAATTATTGCATTATCTGCATCATCTCTCATCACTTCATATTCATGTTCTTGCCATCCTAGAATACTTACTTCAATTAACACTTGACCTATTGCGGAATGCAATATCCCTTGACTGGCTATTTCAACTAATTCTCCCATATTAAATGCAGTTCCTCCTCCTAATCCTCCCAAGGTAAAAGCAGGTCTAATCAGTAGAGGGAATACTCCCAAGACATTTGCAGCCTCAATTACTTCTTCAATAGAATCACAAGCAATTGCTTTACAAACTGGAAGGTCGATTTCTTCGCACACTTTCTTGAACAAATCTCTATCCTCTGCTTCATCGATAGACGCCAAATTACAGCCAATTAATTCAACACCTAACTCATCCAAGGATCCATCATGAGCCAATGCCATAGCGATATTCAGAGCAGTTTGGCCACCCATTCCAGCAAGTATCGCGTCCGGCTTCTCAATTTCCAAAATACGCTTTACTACCTCTGGCAATAATGGCTCAATATATATTCTATCTGCCATCTCTGGATCATTTTGAATAGTAGCAGGATTTGAATTAATCAGAATTACTTCATAACCATCATCTCTCAAGGCCCTACATGCCTGAGAACCAGAAAAATCAAACTCTGCAGCTTGACCAATTCGGATAGGCCCGCTTCCAAGTATTACGATACGCTCTAAATCATCTCTTCGGGGCACTAATTATCACCCCTTAGTGCCCTAGTAACATTGTTTGAAGGGTTTTTATCATTCACAATATCAGAAAATCTATCGAATAGTGGAGCCGCATCCAAAGGTCCGGGACGAGCCTCCGGATGAAATTGAACTGTAAACGAGGACTTGCCAATTAGGTCTAATCCCTCGACAGTTCTATCATTGGCATTGATATATCTAACTTTGAAGTCAGCACCAAGAACATTAGTACCTTTTTCAGAACATGCTCCACTAGGATGAGGAGCAAGCATACCCTGTTCGGGATCTTCAACCGCAAAACCATGATTTTGACTAGTGATGTAAACTCTCTTACTTTCTAAATCCATTACTGGTTGATTGGCCCCCCTGTGTCCATATCTCAATTTGTAAGTCCTGAGCCCTGCTGCCAAACCCATTAACTGATGTCCCAAGCATATACCCATTACTGGAAAGTCTTCCCTAACAGCCGATGCTAGAGTTTCTCTAGCAATTGTAGCAGAACCTGGATGTGCAGGGTCACCAGGGCCATTAGATGAGAAAAATGCATCTGGATTCCATTTATTCATAATTTCGTCAAAATTCATGTGTGCAGGACACCATACAACTTCAAATCTTGAACATAATTCTCTTAAAATATTAAATTTTATTCCACAGTCTATTGCAGCCAATCTAGGAAGAGGGTCCCCCTCTAAATCAACTGCACCTTCATTCAAAATTTTCGACACAGAACAGGTAACTTCAGCAACTAAATCAGAATGATCAGGGGGTGAAAGGTTCTCTAAAATTTCACATAATTCCTGTTCTTTCTCCACGGGCCCAAAAACACATAACACCGTACCATGTTCTCTTACTCTTCTTGTTAATGACCTAGTATCAATTCCCTCAATACCTGGAACTCCATGAGATAATAAAAAGTCATGGACACTACCTATCGAATCACGATGGTCAGGAATTTTCATTAATTCCCTACAAACAACACCCCTGGGCCAGACTGATGATGATTCAGAGCCACATGCTTGGATACCATAATTTCCCAAAAGGGGCCATGTGAAAGTTAGAACTTGGCCGGCAAATGATGGATCAGTAAGACTTTCTTGATAACCACACATACCAGTGGTAAAGACTAGTTCCCCCATAGCAATAGTTTCTGCACCGAATAACTGCCCTTTGTAACGAGTTCCATCAGCTAAAATGAGAACTCCAGGTTCTTGACTTGGAGGTTGCAATTCTTTAGAATCAAGAAGAAGATCAGCAGCATCAATGAATGTTGGTGGTTCTTTAACACCTAAAATATTAGCACCGGGTGTGAATCCTTTACCCGGTGTCGACTCCGACATCATCAATACTGCCGGAACACGATTATTAATCATTGACTACAAGAAATCAGATTTCATATCAGGAATTATTCTTCTTCGAAAGTAATAACTTGTTTCCTTTCATTGTTTGGAATGACTTTAATTTCACCGCCAGGGAAATAATTTTCTTCATCAATTGGGCCGATTAATGAGTCGAGAAAAATTGCTAATGCAGCTACTTCAGAATGTGGCTGATTACCAACTGAAATATTGTGACTTGCTAAACGATATACTTCTCCAGGAACTTTAGTGCCACCAACTACAACAACCATAGGCCTAGAAAGATCAATTTTAGGTAATTCATTTTTCCAAGTCTCTCCATACATAGTCAAATGGACAATTGTTCCTGGTTCACCATCACCTGAATCTTTTGAAAATCTGCGCAAGAATTTCAAAGGTTTTGGTTCATATGAACATTGGAAATCTCCTCCAAATCTTTTAGTTACAGAATTCCAAGTTTCCAAAGCCGAAAAATCTTCTTCTCCAGATAAAAATATTTTATTAGCTCCAAATGCTCTAGCAGTTAAACCCAAATGAGATGTAATGCGTTTATCTCTTTCACGTCTATGACCCAACCTTAAGACGCTAACTTCAGGGATTTTTTCACCGTTCACATATACTATGCGAGAGGAACTTCTTCATCAGTATGACCCTCATGAATACTTTGATCATTGTTTGAAAATATATCTATATCATTTGATAATAACCAAGTTCTAACCCATTGAAGTAATAATGCTTCAAAGAAGAATCTTGTAGCAAAATGTAACAATAAGGCAAGTAGGGATAGTCTCCCACTTGCAGAAAGGGCATTTTGTATGTCCATTTCTCCAGTTCCAAGTATTAAATTACCAAATGGCTCTAAAATATAGAATGCTCCAAGAATTACCAGAATTCCAGCTAAATTTGATAACACCGCATTTCCTCTTTCCCTACCAATTGACATTACTAAAGTTGCTAATAAGGCAATACTAGGGACTATCAAGCTTAATTCTGCGAATTCAAAACCACCTAATTGTGAAATTGGAATTGCGGAATCGCCCAATCTATCCGCTCCCTTCTCCACAGATATCCACCAAAGCAATATTGCCATGATAAGCATAGCCCCAGAAATTCTCCCCCTCTGGAATATCATATCTCTAATTTCATGTCTATTTTGAGGTTCGAGTCTTTGAATTATTGATTCCATCATTTCTAATGAAGATTGATTCATAGAATCATCATTTGAGTTATTAGAAATGGGTGAATTAACAGTCGATAAACTGTCATTAAGTGCATCGTCCCCTATAACCATCGTTGGATTGCCACTACATCACATCATAAAGGGTTGGTAGAATCGGGGTACCAACATGCCTGACTGGAGACCCTTGATAGTTCGCCGAAAAGATGGTTTTCCAAGCATTATGGGTGTACTAAATGTCACTCCTGACTCATTTTTTGAAGATTCTAGAACCAATGATATCTCTGAAACAATTAAAATTGCAGAAAAAATGATTCAAAATGGAGCAGATTGGTTAGATATTGGAGGTGAATCGACTAGACCTGGAGCAAACCCTGTTAGTGAAGAAGAAGAGATATCTAGAGTTATTCCTGTCGTAAGGGAATTAAGAAAGCAATTCCCTGAGACAGGAATCTCAGTTGATACTAGAAGAGCGAAAGTAGCCGAGCTATCTTTGAATGAAGGAGCAGATATGATCAATGATATTTCGGCACTAAGTGATGAAAATATGATTAATGTCATAAAAGATAGTGATTGCTACATATGCCTGATGCATATGAAGGGATTGCCAGAGAATATGCAGAATAATCCTGAATATGATGATGTGATAATAGAAGTGAAGCAGAAATTGAATGAAAAGGTAAAGTTGCTAATTGATGAAGGAGTTAATTCAAAAAGAATAATTGTAGACCCCGGAATTGGATTTGGAAAATCTTTAGATCATAATCTATCACTGCTGAAATCTGGTAGAGAAATAGTGCCCATGAATGAAGTTAGCCTAATGTGGGGAGTAAGTAGGAAAAGTATGTTTTCAGAATTATTGGGGAGGAAAGAAACTAGAGACAGGTTGGCCGGAACCCTTGGTATTGCAGCAATGTCTAAATTCAAAGCCGTAGATATCATCAGAGTTCATGATGTCCCAGAACATGCGGACTTGTTCCATGCGATGTCAGTCTTGGAGGATTTAAATGTCTGATAATAAGAATATTTTAGATATCGATGAAAATCTCCGATTGTTGGGGACTGCTCATGTCAGTAAAACATCCGTTGATCTTGTCAGAGAACAGATCAATGAATACAAACCCGATATAGTTGCAGTAGAGCTCTGCGAATCTAGATTAGCAGCATTGAAAAAACCAGAAGGGATTGATAATGAAGATCTCCTAAAAATCATTAGTGAAGGAAAGTCAGCGATGATCATTCTACAATCGGCCTTATCTGTTCAGCAAAGGAAAATGGGTATTAGTTCGGGAGAAAAACCTGGAGCGGAATTATTGGAAGCAATTAATCTCGCTGACGAATTGAAAATACCCGTTGAGTTAATCGATAGAGACGTAGTAGTTACTCTTAGAAGAGCATGGCGGAAAATGGGATTTAGAGAAAAAATTAGAGTTATTACTTCATTGTTAGATGGAGATGAGGATGATGATTTTGATTTGGAAGAGTTACTCGAAGATAGTGATTTGCTAAGTAGCATGATGGAGGATGTATACAAAATAGCACCAAATGCAGGACATGTTCTGATTGATGAAAGAGATTTATTCTTGAGTGGAAGAATACAACAAATTCGTGGTAAAGGAAAAATTCTAGCAGTTGTAGGAGCAGGACATATTTCAGGTATCCAAATGAATTTGAAGAAGCCTACAATTGAGACTACATCGAAATTACCAGAGCTTAGAAAACAACCTAAGAAACCTAGCTGGCCAAAATATCTCATGCTAGCAATCCCAATTTTATTAATTTCAGCAGTCTTGTGGAGTGGAATAAAAGGTGATTTTAGTACTGTATGGGACTCGGCATTAATATGGTTAGCATTGAATTCATTACTTACTGGAATTGGTATTATTATTGCGAGAGGCCATCCCCTTTCTGTGATTGCAGGGGCATTAGCATCACCAATTACTTCACTTAATCCAAGTTTAGCAGCAGGATGGTTTGCAGGATATACTCAGCTGAAGGTTAGTCCTCCGACAGGAAAAGATGCATCAGACTTTCTTGAATTTCCTAGTTTCTATAGTATGTTCTTCAAGAATAAAGCGGGTAGAGTAATTATGGTTACTTCATTAGGAAATCTTGGTTCAACAGCAGGAACCTTCTTAGCAGCAGGATTGATATCCAGTGGACTAATTTGAATGGTGAAATAATGAATAGAAATTATGGCATTATTTGCGCTATTTTAGTCGGCCTATTTGCATATATCACCAACATATTATTAAATGATCTAGAGATAAATATTGGAGCCAGTACTTTGGCACTGATATTGGGTGCAATATTGGCAAATTTCACCTCAAATGTGGAAAAGGGAGGGAAATGGTTGATTAAAATAATAATGCCTGTAGCAATTATTTTACTAGGATTTAGTCTGAACCTAAAATCATTCCTAAAACCTGAAATTGGATACTTGGGGCTATTTGTAGTTATGATAACAGCAATTACAAGTTTCATGATTTGCTACTTAATAGGCAGATATATGAAATTAGATCTAGAAAGCACTCTAGCATTAGGAACTGGAGGAGCGATTTGTGGGAACAGTGCTGTTATTGCAGTATCTCCGGGACTGAAATTAAAAGAAGAGAGAGTAGGCGTCATACTTGCAATTATTAATTTACTAGGATTGATTACATTTTTAATAATTCCAGTTCTTTCTAAATTTCTAAATTTAACTGAAGAACAAGGAGGGATTTGGGCAGGTTCTGTAATTCATGCGGTCCCTCAAGCAATCGCTGCTGGAGAGGCTATAGGGCCAGAAGCAATGGTAATCGCTACAACAATAAAATTGTCAAGAGTATCATTATTGATCATTATAGTACCACTGTGTGCTATTTTAGGTAATAATAAAAAGTCAGAAGGACAGGATTTCAAAATAGGGAAAGTACCCTATTTCGTCCCTGGTTTCGTATTAACAGCGATAATTGCAACTTGGTTAGTTCCAGAAGAAATATCGAATACACTGGCATTAATAGGTAAATTCATGCTACTTCCTTTACTGGCATCTGTTGGATTTTTCATAAATAAAGAAAGTATGAAAAATGCTGGAGGACCAGTACTGATAGTCGGAACAATAGCAACAATTTGCATGTTAATAAGTAGTTATTTGACAATTATTTTATTTTCATGAAAGGAGAGAGATTTTATGGAACCAAATACAATATTATCATTGATTCTAATTTTTTCTACTGCTATTATCTTCTCACCACTAGGATTGGGAGGTGGAATAATCTTCATGCCAATCTTACATTACATAATGGATTGGGAAATTAAAACTGCAATATTGGGTTCATTGATTTTAGTTTGGTCTGTTGCTCTAGGTAGTCAATTCGCCCACAATAAAGGAGGTCATGGAGATATTGAGATTGCTAAAAAAGGAGTTGTTTTCGGCGTCCCTGGAGCAGCAATAGGAGCCTTTCTAGGCTTCTTATTGATTGAATATATCAGTGAGATTACCATAAAGATGATTGCACTAGTAATAGTTTCATGGATTTGCTATAAAGCTGTACTAAGGATCTCATCTAAAGAAGATATTACAGGAGAAGCAATAGGAGAAATGAATGAAAAATATTGGTTAACCGGGATATTTTTTGGAGGCATGTCATCAGGGCTTCTTGGTATTGGAGGAGGTGGAATTTTCGTCACCATGAATCGAAATTATGGCGGACTTACTAGTAAATCATCTGCTGGAACTGCATTTATGCTTGCAGCAATGATTGTTCCAACCGCTATTATCTCACATGTATTAATTGATGGAACTTTGAATGATTTGATTAGGGAAGCTACAATAACAGGAATTTTAGTCCCATTTTGCGTTATGACATTAGCATTTACAGGTGCTAAGTATGCAATAAAATACTTACCTGTTAAAGTAATTACAGGCCTATTCATACTAATTATCAGTATTAGTATGCTAAAATATATTCAAGAAATAATGGGAATAATATTCTAAATTGATTCTATTATCATTGCAATCCCTTGACCGCCACCGATACATGCAGTTGCAACGCCATATCTGCCCCCACATCTCTTCAATTCATGAGCCAGGGTTAGAACTAATCTAGTTCCTGTTGCTGCAAGAGGATGACCCAAGCCAACTGCCCCTCCATTCACATTAACTTTCTCAATATCTAATCCTAAATCTTTGATACAAGCAACGGCTTGACCCGCGAATGCCTCATTAATTTCCCATCGATCAATGTCATCAATACTTAAGCCCGCTTTTTCCAAGGCCAGACGACTACTTGGAACAGGCCCATAAGCCATAATTGCTGGTTCCAATCCTACTATTCCCCATGAAACTATTCTTGCTAATGGAGAGTCTCCATCAGAAGATGCCTGCGATGCTGATTTTATTACTACTGCAGCGGCGCCATCAACAACTCCACTAGCATTACCCGCAGTAACTAAACTATCTGGACCAAAGGCAGTTCTTAATTCAGATAAAGATTCAGGAGTTGAACCGAGCACTACATGATCTTCATCCTTGTATGAAATTTCTCCAACCGAAACTATTTCTTGTTCCCAAATTCCATTCTTTACAGATGATGCTGTTCTAGAATGTGAAAGTGCAGCAAATTCATCGGTTTCTTCTCTAGTAATTCCTTTTCTTCGACAAATTTCGTCAGAAGTCTGGGCCATAAATGATCCACACATTCCATCTAATAAATTTGTAAATAGGTAATCTTCCATATCTTTTTCTAAAACTGTTCCCTCTTTAGGTGGCCTAGCTAATCTGAATTTATCTCTCATTCCGCGTAGAACATGAGGTGATTGAGAAAGATTCTCCATACCACCTGAAACTACAGTTGAGGCTTCTCCAAGCATAATCATTTGAGCACCTGTAACTATAGATTGAACTCCTGAGCCACAAATTCTAGATAAAGTTAGCATAGGAACTTCTTGAGGTATGCCGGCACCTAATCCCGCATGCCTAGCTCCAAATATTGCTTGATCACATGTCTGTAATGCATATCCCATTACTACATGGTCTACATTCTCAGGCGAAGTTGCTGTTTTTTCTAAAGCTCCTTTAATCGCTATTTCTCCTAATTTGAGAGCGCTTGTGTCTTTCAGAAGACCACCGGGGAGACCATCTCCTCTTTTACCACCTTGCCATTCACAAAAAGGAGTTCTGGCACCACCAACAATCACTACATCTTCAACGACCATGATAGGCCGAGATGTAATTCATTCATGAGGATGACTATCCAGTTAGGACAGTATCTCATTCGTTATTATTATCTTCTGACAATGATCCAAGATAGTCGGGTAAATCAACACCTGCCATCTTTGCAACATCATGAATTGGTGGTAAGCTTTGCACTAAACTACTTACAAAATTGCTTGTAGCAGAGGACCCGTCAGCATTACTACCTCCATCCCAGACAGTTACCTTGTCAATCTTCATATTACGGATTGCTTCAACCTGTGCAGCAACCATATTCTCAATCTTCTCAACCATTAGTAAGGTAGCTGCTGCCTTCGAATCGCCACCAGCGCTTTTCACTAGTCCAGCATAACCCGAAGCCTTTGCATCCAACACTTTCTGAATACCAGCGGCTTCTGCTTCATACCTTGCTAGAATCGCATCTGCGTCACCTCTAGCTATGCGTCTTAGACGTTCAGCCTCAGCTTCAGCAGATATCTCAATTTGTTGTTTCTGAATTTCTTCACGAACAATTTCACTTGCCTGTAATCTAGCCTCTTCCTCTTTGTAAATCGCTCTCTGAATCGCCGCTTCCGCCTCAGCTGCTGCTACAGCTGCACGCTGTTTCGCTGCCGCTTCAATTTCTGCAAGATCCGCATCAGAATTCTTCACTATTGCAGTTGCAGCGTTCTCACCAGAAACTGCTAATGCTTCTTGATTACCAACATATACACGCTGATCTGCTTCAGCTGTTTTACGACCTTTTTCAGCCTCTGCTAGGTTGTTTGCAACCTCAATCTCACGTACTCTGTTTGCTTTAGCAGCACCGACTGCTCCATCTCTTTCTGCATTCGCTACATCAATGCGTGCATTCTCAACTGCAGTTGAAGCAGCCTTCTTACCAATACTCTCGATATAATCGGACTCATCAGTAATATCTACCAGATTAACGTTGATCAGATAAATACCAATCTTTTGCAATTCTGTATCTACATTAGTTCTAGTCATCTCAAGGAATGTGTCTCTATCCTGATTAATCTGTTCAATTGTTAGAGATGCTACGGTCAAACGAAGTTGTCCGAAAATTATTTCTTTAGCCATTTCTTCAATTTGCTGCGGAGATAGTTGCAATAATCTCTCAGCAGCATTTGCCATAATTGCTTTCTCAGTACTAATACCTACAGTGAAAGTACTTGGTACATTAATTCTAATATTCTGCATTGAAAGTGCATTTCTCAAATCTATATTGATAGTGATTGGAGTCAATGACAGGAACGAATAATCCTGAATTAATGGCCACACTAATGTCGCTCCACCATGAATCGTCCTAGAGGCTCTACCTCCAGAAGTACGACCATAAACTACCATAATCTTGTCAGGAGGACAACGTTTGTATCTTTGTGCAAAGAAAATTGTAGTAGCTACTAAAACTAGAACTATTGCGAAAATCATTATTGTTGCGTAGGGTGAACCGTGGTCTGACATTACCCTCAATGAAGAGGCACTAGGTCAAGAAGTCTTTGCCGACATTATCTGCTAAAAATAAAAATAATTTACTTTCTTTTTACTATTAATGTAGACGAAACTACATCAATAACCTCAGCAAAATCACCCGTAGCCATTGCTTGACCGTCGTCCGTTTTAGCATTGTAAGTTCTCAACGCACTGCCTGATTCTACCTGAATCTGTCCTACTCCACCTTCTGGAATTCGAAGATATATCGTTCCCACTGAACCTATAGCATCATCCATATCTATAGTACCATCAGATTGAAGGGCAACAAATAGTTGGAATAATTTACCAGTACCGTACATTGATCCAAAACCAGTAATAGAACCGACTACTATAGCAAGAGAGGTTTGATTGGAATCGCCATCCAAAACCCATAAACCCGCTAAACCAAAAAACATCATAAATGCCATAATTCCTTGGAATGTCAGTGCCTTGAATGATGCATCAGCACCCATAGCATCAAAATCTGTACCAAATAATCCATCAAATACGTCTGCTGTTATTCCGCCAATCATGATCAATGCAAACCATAGTAAGAAAAGAATTCCTCCTAAAACTGCGGAAGATGCGAAGATTAACTCTAGTCCTCCACCGCCCTCATAACCAACTAGCGAAAGTAAATCAAGGTCCCCTAAAGATGCCATTAATACTTCTAGAGTAATCTTACATTTCACATCTTCGGCGGCAAATACGAAATTTAGTCCTATTTTCGCTGTTTTATTATGGCCAGATATCTCTCGAGATTAATAATAGGCCCTACAGAAAGACCGGTTATGATTGCTGCAAATAGAACATTATCAAATAAATCATAAACAAAAAGAAAAAGAATTGCCAGAATTAGAGGAATTAAGAAACGACGTAAGAATAAATGATATCCTCCTAATAACTCAAATGCAGGATTATCTATTGCATCATCTAACAATTCCGGAAAGCCTTTCTTTCCACCAGACATTCATTGCACCTAATTGATTTGTTAACCAAGATTTGCTAACCACACAACCAAACCAATGAATGTTAAACCCACAGGAACAATATACCAAATTACTTTGGTAACTACTGGATTAGCATCCTGAAACTCTAATTCTCCAGTATCATTTCTAATTAAATTGGTTTTTTCTAATTTAGAATATGCACCATCAAACTCTTTCTGATGTTTTGATAAGAAAATAAGGAAATATATTGCCATTACAATTGTTCCACCGCCAGTACCTTGCAAAATTAATCCAATGAAATCGAGAGTAACTGAACTTCCGATTAACATTTGTGCAATACCAAGCATAACCAAAATCAATGAGTCGATACGTGCCATATGAATAGCCCGAAGTGGTAATATAAAATCAATCCTTTGCCTGCATTATCTCGATTCTTTAATTCATGCTACTTGGTTTAGAACTCCAAATAGCCCAAGTTCCTTTAGCAGTAGCAATAACTTTTCCATCTTGATTGGAAAGTATTCCTTCACAGTGTGCCAGGTTCCTACCTCGGCGCAGAACTTTTCCTTCAGCAATTAAATTATCACCTACTTTTGCAGCATTGAGGAATGAAATATCTAGCTGCGCAGTTGCGCACCATTCTTCCTTCTTAATAATTGAAACTAGAGCCCCTCCCAGAGCGCTATCTAACATTGTCGAATGGAGTCCTCCATGTGCAACTCCGCCAGCATTCAAATGATCATCAGATACTTGACATTCGACGGCACAAGCACCATCTCCAAAGTACTTACCAGTTACTCCTAATGAGTCACATACTCCAGATAATTTCATTGAAGGAATATAATTTTCATTCCCAAAAGTTTTCTCAGTCATTTTCTACCTCTCCTGTTTGAACTGCCCATAATCTCGAATATATCCCATTATTTTTTATTAATTCATCATGATCTCCTTCTTCAGAAATTGACCCTGCATCTAAAACAATTACTCTATCTGCATTCCTAATTGTAGATAACCTATGAGCGATAATTAAAGTAGTTCTATCAACAGATATCTTCTCAATAGAACGTTGTAAAGCTGCTTCAGTTTCATTATCAACATTACTCGTAGCCTCATCAAGTATTAGAATAGGAGCATCTTTTAGAACTGCTCTAGCAATTGCTAATCTCTGTCTTTGACCACCTGAGAGTTTATGCCCATCTTCCCCAATATTTGTTTCCATACCTTCAGGTAATTCAGAAATGAAAACTGATGCTTCGGCTATTTTTGCAGCATTAAGAATCTGTTCCTCAGTTGATTCAGGATTACCATAAGCAATATTCTCCCTAACAGTACCTGGGAAAAGAGTAGTGTTCTGTGAAACTAATGCGATAGCTCCTCTTAGCGAATTAAGTTTCAAACCCTTAATGTCATTATTATCAATATTTATCTGACCCGATAGTGGATCATGAAATCTCATCAATAAACGAATTAAGGTTGTCTTCCCAGAACCTGTTGAACCGACTAGGCCAACTGTTTGTCCTGCTTTGATATTGAAAGAAATATCATCAAGAACAGATTCTCTTCCTGGATAGGTGAATTGGATCTTATTAAACTCGATATTTCCTTCAACGTTATCTAAATTATCAATACCTTCAACAATTCCAATTTCTGTATCTAATAAATCTAAAACGCGATTTGTTGATGCCATTGCCCTTTGGTATAAATCAAACGTTTGACCTAATCTAGTTAGTGGCCAAAGAAGTCTCTGTGTAATGAATACTATTATGGCATATGCGCCCACATCAAGTTCACCAGCCAATGCCATCCAGCCGCCTACAAGCATATTTGCTGTAAATGCAAATAAAATTGCCATTCGAATTAAAGGGACGAAGGAAGCTGAAAGACGAATTGCATCCCTATTTGCATTTCTGTATGATTGAGAGGCAGAATTGACTCTGTCAGACTCCCTATCTTCAGCAGTAAATGATTTTATTGTAGTAATGCCTTGTAGATTATTATTCAGTAAAGAATTTAATTCACCCACTTCTTCTCTAACTTTCTTATACCTAACTCCAATTCTTCTTTGAAAAATAAATGATCCAATGACAATAATTGGAACAGGTATTACCGCCAACAAAGCAACTTCAGGCGCTAAAATAAACATTATACTCCCCACTACAGTAATTGTGGTTGCAAGTTGCAATAAATCGTTGGCACCTTGATCAAGAAATCTTTCAAGTTGGTTAACATCATCATTTAGAATTGACATTAAGCCACCCGTTGATTGTTCAGAAAACCATTGCATTTCGAGATTCTGTATATGATTATACGTATCAATTCTTAATTCATGTTGCGCCGTTTGTGCGAGATTTCGCCAAAGAATACCCCACCAATACTCGAATAAAGACTCTAAAACCCAAATTACTACAGTTATCGCTACCAGAATCAAAAATTGTTCATTTGGATCAGGATAGCCATAATTTGCCAGAAATGATTCTTCACGCTGAACTACAACATCAATTGCCATTCCGATAAGTATTGGTGGTGCTAGATCCCAAAATTTATTTAGAATTGAGCAAATAGAGGCTAGAAGGACTGTGAATTGATGATGTTTAAGATGAGATAGTAGACGTCTCAGTGGATGTCGCATTTCACTCATATGCACTCGTTAATTACATGGTGTTTGAATGTGCCCCTGTAGATATTTAGATTAGAACAAATCATCAGTCCATTTATTTGCCCAAATATCAAATACAGAAATAGTAACATCGACAGTTGAATTTGTCCTAATATTGTAAAAATCACCACCAGAAACAAAGTCATCTAAATCTACATCCATCCAATAGAACTCCCACCAAGTTCCATCTTCTAATGAGGTGTTGGTTAATACATCGCCAAAATTCATTTTTGCTAAAGATTCAGAATTATTGAAGGAGCCGACTCTAGCATGAAATTCAAGTTCTGATGGTTCGACTTCTGAAATTCCTTCACTTATCGTGCTGCTCCAAATCTTAATTCCATCATTTAAATTAGAATAATTTTCAGGAATAAACTGTACAGCTGTCCTGGGTAAATTATCCTGTAAATGTATTGAGGCTGAATCACCCGTTTCAACGGTCAATGAAAAATCTGAACCCTTGCCATCATAAATTTCTATGCCCATTATCATTGGAGGTGTACCTATCAATTCAAGAATAATCGTGTGTGTACCATTTGTACCAGTCGCTACTTGCTGTAATGACAATAAATCTCCAGTTATCTGCCAATCAATATCGTCAAAGGAAGTAGTATCAAAACTGAAAGGAGGCCAAAGTCCTTCTGGATCCTCAGAAGCCAGTCTAGCAATCTCATAAAATGGATCTTCATATTCAGGAATTGCATCACGACCCTCAAACCAAACATTTCCAACTCTAACATTTGTGATTCCAGAACCTTCTATTACTTCTGTATCAACTGCGGCATTAGCAATATTATATCTCAAAGCTATAGAACTAAGATTTACAGATTCGTCTTTACCTACACTCCAATCTATAGAAACAACTTCATTCTGGATTTCGATTTGAGAAGAGGTTTCTATCCTAAGTTTTTCAAAATCGTCAGCTAACTTAAGAACATTGAATGAATCAGGTAAAGATAAAATCGCATTCAAAGATTCCGAGGAAAGAGGGAAACAGTCATCTTCGGGGCAATCGGTTAGTGGTACTTCTAAGCAACCTGAAAGACTACATGAAACTAAAATCAATGCTACTAATAGCGCCCTCACGAGTAAGTCGGGAAGTTTATCAGTCAAGAGATTATTGAATCTTTGATATAAAAATTCTCGATTACGGCAGCGTTGTTGCTATATGCGATGTCCATTGAGAGGTAAACGAGGAGGGGGCGTAAGGGTGCCACAGAATATTCTAGTAGTGTATAAGAAAAACTTCGAACACGTCCATGACGAGGCGTTAGATATTGTGAAAAATACACTAGAAATAATAAGTAATGATTTTGAAATTATAGTAAATTATTCAGCAAGAGAAAAAGTTAGTCGTGAAGATTTCATTGGACGTGATTTGGTTGTAGTACTAGGGGGTGATGGAACTTTGACATCTATTGCTCATTCCGTGGATGAAAATACTCCTGTGATGGGCGTAAATAGCCATCCTAGAGAGATAGATAACGATGGTTCATACGGATTCTATATGGGTAGCGACCCAGTCAATTTTAAGGAGGATATTGTAAGAGCTCTTTGTGATGAAGCAATCATTAACATATTACCAAGATTACAGGCAGAAATTTCTACAACTAGTGGGAATAAAATCCGTTCAGACCCTGCATTAAATGATTTATTACTTGCAAATACTCATCAATATCAACCATCAAAATATAGATTACAACGAAAAGAAGATTCTAAAAACTCAGAAATTAATTGTATTCAATATTCTTCGGGATGTTTATTTTCCACATTCCTTGGTCAAGGTGCCTGGTATAGACATGTAAACAATATTGAAGGAACTACTTTCCCAGAAAATGAAATTGATAACCATTATTTGTTTGTCTCAAGAGATCTTCCTCGGAATGATAGAAGAGATGACGGAACATATTGGGCATGGACAAATCAACCAACTATAATCACTAGTGACATGCATAGAGGATACGTTGTGGCTGATGGATGGGATGAAACTCATTTCACACGTGGCGCGACAATCTCAGTAAGTCTCAATGGCCCTTCTCTAAAATTACTAACTTTTAGAAACAAAATTTATGATCGTGTATCTTTTTGGATTAAATCCAATTAAAGTATCTGTTCAAGGAATAATTTTGTCCTTTCATGCTCAGGATTATCAAAGAACACATCTGGAGTATTCTCTTCAATCAACATACCTTCATCAAACAAAATTACTCTATCTGCAACTTCCTTAGCGAATCCCATTTCATGAGTCACAACAATCATTGTTACGTCTTCCCTAGCTAAATCAATCATTACATCAAGTACTTCTTTAATCATTTCAGGATCTAAAGCAGAAGTTGGTTCATCGAATAACATAATTTTAGGATCCATTGCTAATGCCCTAGCGATAGCGACACGCTGCTGCTGCCCTCCAGAAAGTTCACTTGGATATTTGTACGCTTGCTCAGGTATTCCTACTCGCTCTAATAACTCCAGAGCCTTTGCTTCTGCCTCTCGCTTTGATGCACCCTTAACTTTCATGGGAGCTAATGTAATATTTTCCATTATTGTCAAATGAGGGAACAAATTGAACTGCTGGAATACAAATCCTACTTCCGCTCTAACTTTCTTAAGATCTGCAACAGTAGTATCCTCGTCGATATTAATGCCATCAATAGATACTGTCCCAGCACTATGAGGTTGTAGCCTATTCAATGTTCTGATGAATGTTGATTTACCTGAACCAGATGGCCCAAGAACCACAATTATTTCTCCTCTATTAACCTTCATATCGATTCCCTTTAGTGCCCAAAAATCACCAAAATTGACTTTTACACCTTTAGTTTCTATTATTACTTCTTCACTCATGCTGCTTCTCCTCCTCCTTCGTTTGTTAGACCTAATCCTTTCTCAATCCTCATTGAGATTCTAGAAAGGTAGAATGCGAATATCCAGAAAACTAATGCCGTTACATACAGCGGTTCCAAGAAGTCTCCCAGGTAACCAGGAGAGGTATTGGGTAAATCTTTAGCTAACTTGAAGAAATCTAAGATATTAATGATGAATAGTAAAGTTGTATCTTTCCAAAGACCAATGAATACACTGACTATTGATGGCAGAGTAGTCCGTACTGCATTTGGTAATTCGACCTGTAGTTTAGTTTGCATTGGAGATAGGCCTAGTGCTAATGCTGCTTCTTTTTGGCCACTGTCTACTGCTTGTAATCCACCTCGTAAAACTTCAGCAATATAACATCCACCAAACAGACCGAAAATTAGTAACATACGCATGATGTCTTCTAGATCCATGAATGGATCAATAATATCTGGAAGTAAGAAAACAGCAAAATAAAGCCAGCAAATCAATGGCCCTGACCGAACTGTCTCAATCAATGCAACTGAAGGATACTTGAAGAATGGTAAGTCACTTTGTCTCCCGAATGCTAGAACTACCCCCACACCAAAACCAAGAACACAGCCAGCAGTTGCTACAATTAAGTTGACGAAGATACCTCCCCATTGAGATGCTTCAACACCCCCACATCGAGTCAATTGGATATTTTCTGAAGAAGAGATTCCAAAGACATCAGCGCATAACTCTTGAACTGCCTCGGGAGGATTCATTATGAATACTGCAAAGAAGAATACGAAGACTGAACTTAATGCCAAATATGATCTTAGCTTATTTGCTTTATATTCTTCATTTATGGAACAATAATAATATGATAATCCAAATGTGATATAAGATAATATTGTCGCACCAATCAACTTCATAACAGGTTCATCAGAGTTGTAATTAATTGCTGTAGGATTCCAAGCGATATATGTTAAAATACCACAAAACACCGTGAATGGAATTAGAAACTTATACGGTTTTTCGCCAGTGGTTCCGTATGCGGCAGATATGATTGCAAAGGTTAGGTAAAGAACGGACCATAATCTCCAACTTTGATTAGGTAAATATGACTGAGTCAAACTCTCTGTCATTAATTGCCCCACAATAACAAGAACACGGTTTGCCCAAACTACTTCCCAATCTGCATCAATTAATGCGAAATGCCCGAAACCAGAAACTACAAGATAAATTATCCATGAGCTTATGATGCCAAGTAAAGCAGTGTATAGGTTTTTTCTAAAAGTTAATTTTAGGATTGAAGCAGTGGTCATATAGACTGCCAAGAAAGTGGCCAAGAAAACTGAAATAGCAAAAATTATTACTTTGATTGAAATCCCTTCGTCCATTATAATATTAACAAAAGCCCAGTAAGAGAAAATCCAAGAAATACCTATTGCAATATATGAAAAGGTGCTATTATTACTCCCCTGTGCCCAAGGAGAACTAGATTTGCCAATAATCGACTCCTCTATTTCAAGTATTTTTCCTTCAATCATATTTTCACACTCGTTACTCTGGCATTAAACCAATTCATTACAGCAGAAATCATTAGACTACCAAACTGATAGGTTACTAGGAGGAGGAGGAATAAAGGAATTAATTTACCAACATTATTGGCCATAACTAAGAATTGATAGAATATATCATTATATGCAACAATGATCGCTAAACTAGAATTCTTCCATACATTCATGAATTGATTATTTAGTAATGGAATCATGCTCCTAAGAGCCTGAGGTAGAATCACCAATCGTAATCTTTGGAATGGATTTAGGCCAAGTGAAATAGCAGCCTCTACTTGACCTCTTGGCAATGCCTGAATACTACCACGGACAATCTCGGCAACTACTGATGCTGTGAATAGAGTTAGGCCAACTATCATTGCAGTAAATGCAGGTGTTATCTCGAATCCTTTACCTTCTGCGAAGCGCCATGAACCAGAGGATGTGAGAGATGGTTTGAGTAATTCTGGATGAGAAAAGCCTGCTGAAACCGCAATACCTATTGCTACTGCTACTGAAAGAGTCCAAATTGTAAATGACCTACGTAATCCTTTTTCAGAGTCATCAATAACCATCTCATTAATTCCCGAATCATCAACATTAGTGAAAGCTAATAGAGAGTAGATCAGGATTAACACCCCGATGATACAACTTAGACCTCCTGAAGCGGTAGTAAAAAATGGGTATGACATTACTGCAAAAACAACAATTGAGATTAATACTAATAAATCGGAAACTAGAGCCTCAAATTTCCAACCGAGAACATGGAATGGTCGCTGGATTAAATTCCTCCTAGAGTCGTCTACTTTACGAGGTTCTACTCTTGACATTTGACGCATGATTATCTTGACTAAACCGAGAAGAATCAAACCAACAAATATTCTAGAGTGTTCGGCTACAGTAGTAAACCATATGCCTTGATTGCTATAATAAATAAGGCCGAAAATCTCTTTTTCTTCTGAAAATAACGGAAGCTTATGCCCCATTTGAGTGGCTATTAGGAAAAGTAAAACTGCTAAAGGAAGATTACGGAAAATTTCAACATAAACAGTGGCTAATGTTGAAGCCAATTTGTTTGATGAAAGTCGTGTGACACCCACAATAATTCCGAGAATTGTACATAAAAATATACTAAGAAGAGTTACTCGAGCAGAGTTAATTATGGCGGCCTTATAGAAAAGCCATCGTGAATCTGCCCCGGGTTCAACCTCAAAAGGCCAAGTGTTCACTCTGAATGTGTTACCTTGAGTCATGAAGTCATATGCTAATTCCCATCTATTCCTCATCACAGTATCTGGATGATTGAGTAAAAATAAGAAACGTAATAATAGATACAAAAGTAAAGGTAGTAATATCATAAATACAATAGCAGCACTACGATGTTGTTGAACTGAAGGTTTGAATTGTTCTTGAGATAAATTAATCCACCAATAAGTGACATTAATCAAAAGAATAAGAGAGAGGATAGGGATTAAATTATCAGACAATATAGGTAACATAGAGATGTTGAATACTAAAATTGCAAAGAAAACTATTGAAATTATCGATATGTATTCGCCCATATGTGTTTGAAATGATCTGAAATCATTGACAAAATCTTTTGTAAATATGTTAGCAATATTATCTTGAATTAGTAAAAATGAAGTTAAAACAGAACCACCGATTAAGAAAAACATTATTCCAGAAGTTGATAATTCTAACATAGGGACTGAGAAATAAGATAAAACAAACATTACCATAGCGAATAATGAAGAATAATATCCCCTAATTAAGAACCCAACAAATAATCCGCAAAAGAGTCCGAATGAGGACCCCTTCAGTAGTGCAGTAAAAATAGAAAGTACAGAATATGAACCATTTTCAAAAATACTCAGAAGACCAAATAACACAATCCATAAGTACATATTCTGCATTAAATCAGTAACTATTTTGGGGATTTTTATTGTAAATAAGTTAAATACAAGCATAGTAGGGGGATTTTCAAACTTTCTTGGTTCATTGAAAAGATTAGAAAATTCATTTTGAACTAGTAGATACGAAATTAATAGAAAACCACCTACCAGCAAAATTAAACTCTCAATAGAATAGTATGCGATATTCTGCTGAACTCCTCCAAAAGACAAGTCACGAGACATTTGTGTGACATAATCTACAGAAAAGGCCAGGAACTTATTAGAATAAAACCAAAAAAATATCAACCCGATTATTAAAAAGTAATTATATCGGCGAGGGTCAAAAAAAGAATAATTCATAAATTTCACCGAATACAAAAAATAGACCTCTGGAGGAGTTTACCCCCCTCCAGAGGTTTTCGTAATTCCGTCTGAGTTATTCAGTTACCTGATTAACGCATTGGAGGTGCGAACTGAAGTCCACCCTCTGATACGAGAGCGTTAGCAGTTCCGGATCTTGAGATCAAGCATCCAGTCATAGCATCTGAACCACTTGTTCCATCATATGAACCGTCGCAGAATGCGTCATCATATGCTTCACCATAGTTACCAGATGCAGCTAATACTGCTTGCATCCATGTTCCTGCTACTGGGTTATCAGTTGTACCTAGACCTAGATCAGATGTTAATAATCTGCACATACCTGGGTCTGTTGTAGCTCCACCTTCGTTAAGTGCACAAGCAGATTCTGCCATAGCAGCAGCGTTAGCTGCAGTTACACCCATTTCTTCAGCAGTAACCATTCCATACCATACCCATGCAACAACGTCCTTGAAATCAGAATCGCCGTCACGTGTAGCAGCCCCTAGAGGCTCCTTGGATAGAAGTTCAGAAGCGATCCATGTGCCGCCTTCAATAGAACCATCATTATCTAATGCCCACTTCTTAGCAACCATTGCAGACATATCACCAGTGAATGCATCGCACTCTCCTGAAATTAGTTTGTCAGTTGCTTCAGCAGCGTCAGCTGTACCTACAGATGTGAATTCGATATTACGGGAAGAGAACCAGTCTTGCATGTTTCCTTCAGTAGTAGTACCAACACCAACACAGATGTTTGCACCATCTAATCCAGCAGCTGAGTTACCTGCCTCTGCAGCAGCGAAAGCGTCTTCACGGACCAAAATACCTTGTCCATCGAAGAAGTTCATACCAGCGAAATCAGCGTTTAGATCTGCATCACGGCTTGTTGTCCAAGTTGTGGTACGGATTAGAACGTCGATTGTTCCAGATGATAGTTTATCGAATCTGTCCGAGCCTGAAGCAGGGATGTATTCAACTCCTGTATCTGGATCAAGGCCTATAGCAGCAGCAACAGCTCTACAGTAAGCAATGTCTAGACCAGAGCGAACTCCTGTTGTAGCATCCAAGTAACCCATTCCATATTGGGACTCCTTAACGCCACATTTCATGGAACCGCGTTCCACAATTGTGTCTAGAGTACTTACAGGTGTTGTATCTGCAACTCCCTGTGCGTATCCTTCATCATAGCTAGCATCTACGTCATCTTGTGTGACGTCAGATCCAGCACAGCCCGCTAGGGCTGCAGTCATCATTAACAGCATCATAGTTGTAGCGAGTAAACTTCGCATGTCCCTTCTAGAACATATAGTAAATATATACTTTCGCACATATGTGAATAAAAACACCGTTTTGAATTGTCATTGGAAAAATAAGTTAAATAAGATAATTTGAAGCATATTTCAAAAAATAACATTGATAAAAATTATTGTTAAAATTAATAATATTGAATTTGGAGGTTTAAAAAAACCACAGAGTTATCACTAATTATAAAAAATAAAATTGAGAAAAAGGTTGGAAAGAGTAGGATGCCGAAGCATCCTACTCCCCCCGGTTTTCCGAGTTTCTTAGGAGGTGATCCATCTGCAGGTTCCCCTACAGATACCTTGTTACGACTTAACCCTCCTCGTCGAAGGCAGGCTCGAATACCCCATTTAGAGGTAGCCTCACCCACCCACAACTAAGATGGTTTGACGGGCGGTGTGTGCAAGGAGCAGGGGCATATTCACCGCGCCTTTTTGAGACGCGATTACTACCTAATCCAGCTTCATGAGGGCGAGTTACAGCCCTCAATCCGAACTACGAACGGGTTTCGGGATAGC
>JGI26062J44793_1000017_pt1 | contig 31766 bp, 30 predicted proteins | sample MarorgKNORR_S2LV_3_FD_44793 | JGI IMG/M metagenome (IMG submission 44793)
AAAGGAGCATGGTCAAGGTTGATGCCCCCAGGATTTGATGACTTTGAAGATAATATGAAAAATAAAATCCCGATGAAACGATTTGGCGAAAGACATGAGTTGGAAAATCTCGCATCTTACTTGATGAGCGATGGATCTGCATACATTAATGGAGAGGTTATTACTATTGATGGCGGAGAATGGCTTGCTGGAGCAGGTGAATTTTCTGATTTGAATAAATTACCTGACTCTATGTGGAAAGCTATGGCTGAAAGAAGAAAGAAAAAGTAAATGTTTCGTTTAGACAAAAAAAATGCAATTGTTTCTGGTGGATCTAAAGGTATTGGTAAAGCTATTGCCATAAAATTTGCTCAAGCAGGTGCTAATGTGATTATTTGTAGTAGACGAAAAGAAAATCTAGACGCTGCTGTTATGGAGGCAGAGTCAAATGGATTAACACTTTTCCCTATTGAATGTAATACCAGTAATTACGATTCCATTCTATCTGTAACTGATTATACTTTAGATAAATTTGGTAAAGTGGACATTCTCGTAAATAATGCTGCAACAAATCCTTATTATGGACCTATTTTAAATTCTGAAGATTCTCATTGGGATAAAATTTTTGATGTAAATGTAAAAGGATATTTCAATTTTGCTAAGGCATGTAGCAATTCAATGATTACTAATGGTTCAGGAAAAATAATAAATGTGGCATCCATTGCAGCAAAAACACCTCTTGATGGGTTAGGTGTATATAACATTAGTAAAGCTGCTGTTGTGATGCTTACTAAAGTATTAGCAAAAGAACTTGGAGAGCACAATATCCAAATAAATACATTAGCTCCTGGATTAATTAAAACCGATTTTAGTAGAGCCTTATGGGAGAACGAAGATACTTACAATAAAATAGTTAAAGCTATTCCCCAAGGTAAAATGGGGACTCCAGATGACATATCCGGAATGGCTCTTTATTTAGCATCAGAAGCATCCGATTTTGTTACTGGTTCAATTTTTACTGTGGATGGTGGAATAACTACTTAAGTGAATCAAGCATCCAATTTGAAAATGATTGGATATTAGAAAAAGTTTTTGAGCCAGTGGCTTCCAGTCTTTCCAAATTATTATGACCATTTGATAATAAAGCACAATCAATTTCAAGTGCTTTTGCAACGGTAAAATCTAGCATACTATCACCAACAATGATTGTCTCATTTAATGGTATATCTGTCTTCTTTAATAATTCTTTTCCTTCAAATTCTTTACCATATCCAGAAGGTGTATTACTTATACCTACCACATTATCAAGGAGGTGATTTATATCAAAAAAATTAACCTGCTCCTCGAGCCTTTTCTGCACTGTGGCTGATAAGATACTTTGTGTGATACCTAATTCTTTAAAATGAGATATTGCAGCAACTGCATAGGGCTGTAAAGCTTGTTTCTTAAAATTTTTTTCAAATCCATCATGAAACTCATCATTTGTAATTGTAAAATCTTCTTTCGAAAAGTCAAAACCAATAGATTCATAGAATGTTTTAATTGGGAAAAGAAATTTTTCTCTATACTTATCTTCATTCATTAATGGGAGTTTTCTTTTTTCTAATGACATGTTAAGCAGTTCAACACAAAGGGTTAAATCATTTAGCAAAGTTCCATTCCAATCCCAAATTATGTGCTTATATTTCATGGGTTTGAAAGTAGACAAAATAATTACATTAATAAAGGAAAGAGTTCGAAGCAATAACGATCTTCCAGGCTGGAATAGTCATAAAAAAATGGCAGTCATTCCAATAAATAGTCTTACGGAGAAAGCATTTATACCTCCAAAAGATGCTAAGCAGGCCAGTGTTGGAATTATTTTATTTAAGGAGAATAATAAATTATTTTTTCTTCTAACAAAAAGAACTGAAAATGTTGAACATCACAAAGGTCAAGTTTCTTTGCCTGGTGGGAGCAATTGACAGAAATGAAACTGCAAAAAATGCTTCACTTAGAGAGACTAATGAAGAGATTGGTATTGATTCTTCAACCTTAGAAAGCTTAGGACAACTCTCTAGTCTTTATACGCCAGTATCATATTTCAATATCCATGTTTTTTTATGGTATTCAAAGGTTCAACCTCAAATTAAGATTAATAATAGCGAAGTTGATCAGGTCTATAAGATTAGTCTAGATGAATTAATTGACAATAATTTAGTATCAAACACTCCAATTAATAAGTCTGGTTTTAAAATCAATGTTCCCGCTTATAATTTTAATGAATGTATTTGTTGGGGTGCAACTGCAATGATAATTACAGAACTTAAAGATATCATTAGTGAATCTTAACTATGTCTTGTTAGGATTAGATGCTCTTTTCCAAAGAAATGATACAAGGATTAAAGTTAGTAGCCAACTTACAAGCTCTGTAGAAGTTGGGTTGCCATTGTATCCAAAGAAACCTTTGAATAACTGTCCTATTGCGCCTTTATCACTTAATAAAGGTTTAGATATTCCATTATCGTCAATATTAAATCCAAAAACGGGACCTTTGTCATTAACATTCCATATTTCCATTTGCTTCATTTCATCTTTTGTGTAAAATGCTTCTTCAAATTCATGAACGCCATATGCAACTAATCCAGCACACACAAAAATGAGTAATATAGATGTAACATTAAAAAACTGTTTCAAAGGAACTCTTTTACCTTGAACAAAGATTGCGTAACCAATCATTAGAGCAACGACAGATCCTAAAACTGAACCACCAATAGAAAGACCATTCGATTGAATTACAATAGCATACATGAAAAGCACCACTTCAACACCTTCTCTAAAAATTGCAAAAAACGTTAATGCAAAAAGACCTAAAGAAACATTCTTATCTTTTTCAATTATATCTGAGGCTTCTTTTTCTAAACTAGCAGCAACATTCTTATTTCTTCCCATCCATATAATCATTGTTGAAAGTAAAAAAGCAGCAATTAGCATTGTTGTCCCTTCAAATAGAGCAGCCTGCTTTCCTTCAAAGCCTCCGTACGCAATTTGAAATATGACGGCAAAGATTCCAGTAGCAATAAATGATGCAATAACACCATTAACTATACTTTTCTTTAAGTGTTCTCTACCTGTTTTAACAATGAAAGTATAAAGTATTCCTACTACAAGCACTCCTTCAAGCACTTCTCTAAACATAATCAAAAATTCACTCATATTTTCCCCTTTTGAGATTTAGTCTCAATATTAGAATTGTAATATATGTAGATTTATTAATTCATCCAAGCGCGTTAATGCCCTATAAAGAAATTACTCAACAATCATATAACCGCGCATTGAACCTGCATGAGCAATATATGTACATACATACAGATATTTACCTGGTTTTTTAGGCGCATCAAATTCAATAGTAGTCTCTTCTTGCTTATCTATTAATATAGATTTCGCTAGAATTCTATTGTCATCAGGCGCATCTCCACCAAAGTAGCTTTCGGCTAATTTAATGATCTCAGTAGCAGCAGCTTCATCTTTGAAAATGACAATATTGTGTTGCATTTCACCCATAAAATCTAAAGGAGTATTGTTTTTCAAAACAATTTGCACCTTTGAACCTGCTTTTACGGTGAATTCTTCTACATCATATTTCATTTCAGCACCTAAAGACCCAATATTTATAACTTGCGCTTCTTGTGGCGCTCCACCACCACATGCTATAAATACGAATATTGAAAGTGTTAACAATAATTTGTTATACATTTTTTCCCCTCTTTCATTTGAATTTTGGAATTAGTGAATTACTATTTTCCATATATTTTTTATAATCTGGCCTACTTTGCATCATTGCTTGATCCATTATAGGGCCAGTAATATAATAAAAAATTGAACCCATAATCAATGGACTTAATAATGATCCTACAATTATTAATATATTTTCGCTTGAGATGCTAAAAGTAAAGATACTTATCCATACTATCAAATCACCAAAGTAATTGGGATGTCTTGAATATTTCCATAAACCATTTTTGCAAATTTTACCTTTATTATTTGGATCATTTTTAAATGCTTTTAACTGTAAATCACTAATTGATTCCCACGCTAAGCCAATGAAAAAAATTGTTGATGAAAGCATTGTTTCAATGAAAGACAAAGGTCTATCATTTAGGTAACCAAAATAAATAGATACACCTACTAAGGTGCATAACCCTCCTTGCAGTAAGAATACTCTAATGAAACTATGCCACCAATAGTTTTTTCCACTCTCGTTTCTCCATTCTACATATCTAAAGTCTTCNCCATGGCCAATATTCCTGAATCCTATATGAGAAGCTAATCTAATTGCCCAAAGTGAAACTAAAAAAAGAATGAATAATGATCTTTCAGAATATATCTGATCCATTGATATTAGNAGAGAGCAGCCAAGAACTACAAATGCAGGTCCCCAAAAAATATCTACTATGCTTGCATCTTTAATAAGCAAACTGATTATCCATAAAACAGACATAAAAGCAATTACTGACCCAAACCCTATTAGTAAATGATGATTAGAAAGGATTTGATTATTTGGCGTAGATACGTATGATAAAACCGTAATCAGAAAAATCGTAATACAATTCATGATAACTATTCTTTTCATATTTAATACCTCAATATTTCAATATTATTACCTGATCTATCCTTTATATAAACAGATACCGATCCATCTCTATGAGTTACAGGTTCTCCATAATCTTCTACATTATCTTTTAGGATAGCAAAGTGAAAGGGGTGTTGCTCTGGTAATACAAGTGCAAGTTTAACGTTCTCAAATTCTAGCATTGCCCAAGTACTATCTTGATACAAAACTTCACATTTGAAATTTTCAGTATACCATTGAACAGATTTTTCAATACTATCAGTGCAAATAGCTACATGATCTAATATATCTTTATTCATTTTCTCTCTTTTGGTTGAATTTTAAAATTTTGATAGTGAAAATTAATAAAACAATATGTATTTTGATAATACTATGAATGATAAAATTCCAATTTTTCCACTTCCTTTAGTTTTACTTCCAGGTGAAAAGCTTCCACTACATATTTTTGAAGCCAAGTATAAAAAGATGGTTGAGTATTGCTTAAAGCATAACCAAAAATTTGGAATTGTAAATTCAAGAAATAACGATACTCTTTCAATTGGATGTACTGCTGAGATTACACAAATAACTGCTGCAGAGGGAGATACAGGAGAATATGATATACTTGTAACTGGAGTTGAACGATTCATCGTGAAGAGTTATAATTACTCAAAAGATTACAAGCAAGCCTATGTCAAGACTTGGCAGGACATTGATGATTCAATAGATGAAACATTGCTTCAAGAAACCAATGTGTTTTTATACGAAGTGCTAATGAAATTAGGAGCATCTGCAAAAATTTCTCAAATAAGTATGCCAAAAGCTGCATTTGAAATTGCATCTATGTTAGATATTGATAAACGAGCAAAAAAGATGTTATTAAAGAGTCAATCTGAAAAGGATAGACTGATTATTCTTAAAAGAATTTTAAAAAAAGCTATTGTAAAAATTGATTATGACGATCCAGCAAAAGTTGGATACCATAATTATTCTCAGTTTGAAGCTTAGGCACTTTTCTTTTTATTCCCAGAAATCAAATTTATAAAATCATCAATAATCACATATGATACTGGGACTAACAGTAGAATAACGAATGTCGCAAATAAAATTCCAATTCCTAGTGAAATTGCCATTGGCTTTAAGAAAAGCACTTGAGTTGATTGATTGAAAAGTAGAGGAGCAATACCTAGAAAAGTTGTAAGCGAAGTTAATATTACTGGTCTAAATCTTGATCTAACTGCATCTGTTACAGCCTTTAATGTGCTATCACCCTTTTCTTTAGCTCGATTAACAAAAACTACAAGCAGCAAGCTATCATTCACTACAACACCAGATAGTGCGACAACCCCTAATAATGATAAAACTGACATTGGTTGAAATAGCATTAAATGTCCTAAAATAGCACCAACCATACCAAATGGAATTGCTGATAGAATGATCAATGGTTTAAAATATGATTTAAGCGGAATTGCTAATAAAACAAAAATAGTAAAAATGGCCAAACCAAATTTTACAAATATATCTTGTAGTTGCTCTGCTTGCTCTGCTGCTTCTCCTGCAAGCGCAAATGATACATTAGGTTCTTTGACTAAAATCTTTTTAAAATCTCGAATCGGATTTCCTTCCGGGCCCAGCATTGAGGATAGAATCATAGAAGATGTATTTTTGCTTATATCTACATCTGAAGTTATTTCAACTACTCGTTTTCCATCAATTCTTTGAATAGCAGATTTACCTGGAATTTCTTTTACTTTTGCAACAGCGTACAATGGAATTTTAATACCAGTGTTAGTTCTAATTCTTAAATTTTCAAGCGTTCTAGCATTGTCTCTTTCGCTTTTAGTAAGCTTTAACATAACTTTTATATCATCATCTTGTCGTTGAATTCTTTGAACTTCTTCACCGTAAAATGCTTGCCTAACTTGTTTTGCTATTATTGCAGTAGTTATTCCATATGACTCAGCTGCAGGTAAAAGTTCAATTTGAAGTTCACTTTTACCAATCTTATCTGAATCTGTTAAATCATAAACACCAGCATAATTACTTAATAAAGATTTAGTTTGATTAACAATTCGATTTAAGTCATCAAAGTCATTACCTGAAAATTCAAAATGAATTGGTTTTCCAGCGCTAAAAATATTTGCACTAAAGTTTAGTCTCTCAACACCAGGTATAATACCAATTCGACTTCTTAAAATATTAATAATATCGTATGCTCCAGTTAAGCCCCATCTACTGTCAGCAGGCGTAAGAATTACTACTACTTCTCCAATATGTGGAGTTGAAGCAGCTTGAGCTGTTGGTCCAGTGGGACTGTTCTGCGCTTCTTGATTGCTAAAATATTGATCGCCAACACCTGTCAAAACATGCGAAATAATTTTTTTATCATTTTCTGAATTCAGTTCACTTTTGAGCTTAAGGGCCTCTCTTTCAATCATCCTTGTTACTTCTTCCGTAGTGGTTATAGGTGTTCCTTCAGGAAGATCAACAACAATTGCAATCTCTTCAGCTTCTAACACAGGAAAAAACTGCCATTTTACCCATCCGCCAGCAAGTAAAGAAAAAGATATTAAAAGCATGCCAACAAAAATTGAGATAGTTTGATAACGATTTTTGATAGATTTTTTAACTAATGGAAGCCACTTATTATCTATAAATTCATATAATTTTTCTGAAAAGTAATTTCTTGCAGTACTTAGCGCCTTCCCAAATTTTACAAACCTATATTGGAACCACTCACCAGCATGATTTAAATGAGCAGGTAAAATTGTCGTTGATTCAATTAAAGAAAATACAAGAATTGGAATAGCAGTTAGTGGAAAGGTTCTCCAAATAGGTCCAGTATCTCCCGCTAAATCAAGCATCGGAGCAAAAACAACTATAGTAGTTAGAATACCAAAAAAAACTGGAAGCATTACTTCCATAGTACCCTTAATAGTTGAAGTAAAATTGTCTTCTTTTAGCTTTATTCTTCTCCTGAAAACATTTTCTCCAACAATGATTGCATCATCAACGACAATTCCAAGAACTACAATGAACATAAATGTTGATAATACATTTATTGTGACTCCAAGCATGGGAAGTAAAATTAAAGCGCCCCCAAATGAAATAGGAATTCCCATAGCAACCCAGAAAGCAACTGAAGGTCTCAAAAACATAGTAAGAAGAATCAGTACTAAACACATTCCTATAGCAAAATTCTTATATAATATATTGATTCTATCTTCTAAGAATCTTGCTTGATCATACCAATAATCGATTTGAATATTTTCAGGCATATCATTTTTCTTATTTTTTACAAAATTTCTTAATTGATTAGCTGCAGTAAGTACGTCTTGATCACCAACAAGATTTGCACTGATAAACATAGCATTAGCACCATCCCATTTTATAAACTTATCGACCTCTTCGAATGTATCTTTGATTGTAGCAATATCTTTCAACAGTAATGTGCTACCGTTTTGATTTGCTCTGATTACTATATTCTCAAATTCAGATCCTTTATAAGATTGACCGACTGTGCGAATAAGTAAATCACCTTTAGTGCTTGATATGACACCTCCCGGGAGATCAATTGACCCCATGTTTATTGCAAAGGCAATTTCATCAAATGTTAAATTATATTTTTCTAAACTATTTTCAGAAATTTCTATTGATATTTCTCTATTTCTGTTACCATAAATTTCTGTAAATGACACTTCACTAAGATTTTTAACTTCTTCATTAATACTTTTAGTTACGCTTAAAAGAGTATTTTCATCTACATCTCCATGAATAACTACATCTAGAACTTTTTCAACAATCTCGAGTTTCTTGACAATAGGCTCTTCACTATTTTCAGGGAAAGTAGTAATTCCATCAATAATGGTTTTTATTTCTTCAATTGTATTATCAAAATCTGCGCTAGGAAAAACTCTAATACCAACAATACCTCTTCCTTCAAGTGAGTTTGAATTTATCTTTTTAATTCCAGAAACGCCTTCAAGACGATCTTCTATTTTTGAAGAAATAGAAGCTTCAACTTCAGATGCAGAGGCACCAGGATAAGGTACCACAATAGTTACTGCTTTTGGATCTGGTGTGGGGAAAAATTCTGCTTTTATTGATGGATAAGATATAAAGAATCCACCAACTATTAAGAAAAACATAAATAGGTTAGAAGGAACACTATTATTTACAAACCAGGTAACAATTCCGCGCATTATTTGTATACTGGGTTAACTTTTATTCCATTTGAGGCAGTAGAAAGTTTAGATGTAACAATTCTTTCTCCAGCTTTAAGTCCGTCTTTTACAATCACGAAATCACTATATTTTTTTAAAATTGGCAGTTTTATTGATACTAATTCATTGTCATTATTTACAATATACACTTCGTTATTTTGAGAAATTGCATTAACAGGAATTGAAAATATATCTTTTAACTTAATACCATCAATTTGAGCTTCAACAAATAAACCAATAGGAAGATTAGGTTTATCAATCTCAATAAAATCATTTTTAAAGACTGCGATAAGGTTAATCATTCTGGTAATTGGGTCTATAACACCGTCCACTCTTTCAAGTCTGCCAATCCAAGTTTGATTTTTACCTTTATAAAAACTTTTAATTTCTACTAATGCCTGTTCACTTGGATCTAATTTTCTTCCATCCATTGGTATGCTCAAGAATTGCAAATCATTATCTTTTACAGCTAATGTAACTTCAATTTCACTTGAAGTATATAAAGCTCCAACGGGTTGCCCAGGTATAATAGTAGTACCTAAGTCAATATTTACATTTTGAATTCTACCAGCGTAAGGTGCTACAATTTCGGTTTTATCTAATTTTTTTTCAGCTGAACTAACCTGAGCTTTTGCTACTGCTAGTAATGCTTCAGCTTGCTTAAGCTGCGGTTTTTTTAGTGTCAAATCGCTAGCAATACCGTCACCCATTTTTTCCCATGCCTGTTTAGCGACTTCTGCTTCTGCTAACTGTAATGAATATTGTACCTCCGCATTTGCCAATTGTAATAAAGCATTTTTATATTGAAGCTGTAAGTCTGTATCATCAATCTTTGCTAAGATTTCACCTTCAATAACTGATGAACCTTCAGAAAACTTTTTTGAACGATAAATAACTTCACCACCAACTTCTGCAGTTAATACTGTTTGGGTGAGAGGCGTTGTTGTACCATTCGAACTTATTTTAATTTGAAAATCTTCGGGTGTTAAAATTTCAACAATAACATCTGGAGCTGGCGCTTCTTCTACTGGATCAGGCTGAACCTGACCTAAAAGCCACAGTAAATATGATAAAGCGAATGCGCCTAACAAGATAAATAGTGGTTTTAATTTTTTAATCATTTATTGTAAATCCTCCGCCTAGAGCTAAAATTAAATTTATTCTCTGTTCTATGCGAACTTTTTCTAATCGAGCTTTTAAGTCTAGATTGTCATAAAGTGCATTATTTGTATTGATAGCATCCTCAAATGTTGAAGATCCTTTTATAAATCCTTCAAAGGTTGTATTGTAGATACTTTCTGATAAAGTAATATTTTGATTAATTATTTCTAAAGCCTGATTTGATGTCAAATCAGATTCAAATCCAATTTCAACTTCCTTATAAGCAGTTAAAAGAGCATTAACAAAATCAAGCATTGCAATTTCCCTATTTGATTTGGCCAATTTTTTATTTGCAATAAGTTTACCAGCATTAAATATAGGAACAAAAACGCTCAATCCTCTATTCCATACTGAAAAATCTTCATTTGTTAAGTCTTCTAAATCATTGGAGGAGCTTCCATAACTTCCACTAAGACTGAATGTTGGGAATAAAGTAAGAAGCGCTTGTCTATCTAAGGCTTTATTAGCAAGTAGATTATACTGTTGAGCAATTAGATCTGGTCTTCTTTTTACAATATCTGCAGGAAGAGTATTTGGAATGTTTGGTAATTTTTTAGGAAAATTATTATTAACTAAAAATTCTGCTGAAGGATAGTCTTTTACAAGCAGTCTAGCTTCTCTTTTTAGAGAATTAACCATTAAAAGTTTGTTATTATAATCAGATTTTGTAGCATTAAATATTATTTCTGATTGTTGATACGCTTGTATGGAAATACTCCCTTTGTTATATCGTAGAGAGTATAACTCAAAAATAGTTTCTGCATTCTTAAGTTTTTTTGATGCATTGTTTAAAACTTGCTCTGCTTCTATAATTGCAAAGTAAAGTTTAGATGCTTCAGCAGTAAGTGAAAGCTTAAGAAAATCTTCAAAATACTTAGCAGATAAATATTGTTGTTTAGTTGCAATTCTTCCTTGACGAAGTTTGCCCCATAAATCAATTTCCCATTGAGTGCCAAGTGATAAGTTATAATTTTCTTGAGTAAATACAGTTACGTCATCAGATGATTGACCAAATAAGGTTGAAAATATTGGGGGGAAACCAGCAGTATTCTGTTCTGATTCAACGGCACCACTACTTATTGAAATTGAAGGCAATAAGCTACCTGTTGCTATAACTGAAGCTTGCTTGGCTTTTCTAGTATTAAGCATTGCTTTTTCAAGATTGATATTTTCATCCATAAATTCAATCATAAATGAATTAAGATTATCATCATTAAAAATATTCCACCATTTTTGATCAAAATCTAAATTCTGTGAAATATTAATTTCCCATTGTTCAGGTACATCAAAATCTAGCACTTGGTTAGGTTCAATAGGTTTTTGCGATGCACAGCCAAGGATAATGAATGTGAGTACAAAAATAATTTTTTTCATCTCATTTACTCATTAAATATTCTGAAATTTTGAATAAAGATAATAAACTAATTGCCCACGCTATGCTAATAAATCCATAAGATAGGTATGTATCTGTCACCACTGCTGCACCGATACCTTCTCCAGCTAAATATGCTAGTGGAGCAAGTAGACCATAAAAACAAATTAATGGATATTTACCAATCAAAAATTTCATAGCGTGATTTATTTGAGCAGTAAAACCTGCCCACATACAAACTATCCACAACGGTGCTAGATTTGGCGCAAAATCTAATGTACCATTATATTGAACAATACCAAGTAGAGAAAAACTTGAGTCAACTATTAAACCGAAAATAATCGAAATAAGAATCAGTTGTATTTCTTCTTTTAGATGATCAGTAACAATTAAAAAATGAAGGAATAAGAAAATAAAAGTTGGTATTAAAGCAATGATCGGATCTCCTTTTGCTCCACTGTAGACACATGAAAACCATACAATTGTGAAACCGACATAATTTATCATTATGTTTGACTTAGAAAGGATGTAATTGATCATTACTTGAATTTATCTTTAATTGTTTGAAATCTGAAATTAAAGATTTGATTAAGCTGAGGTTTTATCAAAACTGGATGAACAATTCTTCTAAATGCTTGCAATGGAAGAGCATAAGTGATTTCATCAATGATTAAAACACCTCCATCAACTTCTTTGAATGTATGCTTATGATGCCAGTAGCTATAAGGACCTTTAAGCTGTTCATCAACAAAATATTCATTTTATAGCTAGTGATCATTGTTCTCCAGCGCACTGGTACACCTAAAATTTTTACGGTGTAATCAATTATAGCACCTTCCTTCATTTCTATAGGTGTAGGAGTTATAATATTAAAACCCATAGATGATGGAGTTATTTTTTCAAGATTTTCTGGTCTTGAAAAAAATTCAAATACACTATCCATATCACTTGGTACAAATTGCTCTTTGTAAAAAGTATAGATTTTTGGTTGTCTCAAAAAGGAACCAATAAACACAATGAAAAGTGTAGTTAGCACCATGATTACTATATTTGTTTTACTGAATTTCATCATAAGAAGTGGCTCTGGACGGAATTGAACCGCCGACACAAGGATTTTCAGTCCTCTGCTCTACCAACTGAGCTACAGAGCCAACAAAAATGCCTGAAAAGGTAAGCAATATTAGTTATTTAATAAACACATAAATATTTCTTAGTTTAAGAAATGAAAAAAATTGTTATTGCTTCTTCAAATAAACACAAAATTTCTGAAATATCTATAAAGATTCAACCATTTTTTGATGAAATACTATCCTTAACTGATTTTCCTGAAATTGGAGAGATTATAGAAGATGGAAACACTATTGAAGAAAATTCGTTTATAAAATCAAGAACTGCTTTTGAGCATACTAAAATTGCCTCTATTGCTGACGACACAATTTTAGAAGTAGATGCATTAAATGGAGACCCTGGATTATTTACTGCTCGCTATGCAGGAGAGAATGCAACATATGAAGAAAATATGACAAAACTTTTAGAAAGATTGGATGGCATAGAGGATAGTTATAGAACTGCAAGATTTAGAACAATTATTTCCTATGTAGATGGTAAAGATGACTTTCATGTTGAAGGTAGTATCGAAGGCAAGATTCTAAATACTAGAGTTGGGAATAATGGTTTTGGATATGACCCTATATTTTATTCAACTGAATTGAATTTATCTTTAGCAGAAATGGATTCAGATCAGAAGAATAAGATTAGTCACAGGGGCCTAGCAATTAAAAAATTTGTATCAAAGATTCAACAACTTATTTAAATGAAAAAATTTACATTTCTCATATTATTTTTTGGTCAAATTATTAGTCAAGACCTTGTTCAAGACTTTTCGTTTGATCCATTTAAGAGTAAATCTAAAATCAATTATTCCTTAAATGATCTTTCAAATTATCCGATTGGAATTTTCTCTATCAACGATAAATATTTAAAGTACGAGGTATCTTTTGAAGAATCATTTGAAAGGATAGTGATTTCAGAAAAAATATTAAATAGATTGAGCTCTACTCCCTATGTTTCAACTTTTGATGATTACATCAATTCTTTGTATTCATCTAATCAATCATTCAATTTTTCGAAACCATTTATACTTTCAGCATCTGACACTACTATTAGTAAAAGAACAGATAGATATATGCAAATTGCTGATATTGATTTGGGTGCATTAGGTAGAGCATCTTTGAGAGTTCAAGGTAACATTAATTTATCAGGGAAATTAGTAAATCAGGATCAAGAATTAGTAAGATCATCTTTCAGAGAGCAAGAAAAAACAAATTTTAAATTTGACCAGAAGCAACAGTTAAACGTTCAAGGAAAAATTGGAGAAAGAATTACAGTATCCTTAGATCAAAACTCTGAGCGCGACTTTGACTGGGAAAATACAATTAGAGTAGATTACCAAGGAGAAGATGATGATATACTTCAAAAATTAGAAATGGGGAATATTTCATTAACTTTGCCTTCAACAGAATTTGTTACTTTTTCTGGTTCAAACAAGGGTTTATTTGGTGTAAAAGCATTAACTAAGCTTGGCCCTGTAAACATTACAAGCATAGCGTCTTTAGAGAAAACCAAAAAACAATCACAAAAATATAAAGGTACTTCAGAGCTTAAGCTCAATCAAATACAGGATTACGATTTCAGAAAAAATTTATATTTTTTCATCCACGAATGGTTTAGAAATGGTGCCAATGAAACAGTGGATGAAACAGGATTTACTCTTTCTATTCCTTCGTACTACCCTTTAGTGAATGGATTACATCCAATCGGAAATGTTGTAGTTAGAAATTTTGAGCTCTATAAAATAGATGCTTCAAATAACCCTCAAGCAGATCCTGGTACTGCATATATAGACCCTAATGACATTGCATTATATCCTGATAAAAGTAAAGAGGGTGCATTTATTAGGCTTGAACGAGGTTCAGACTACACTATTAATGAAGACTTAGGATTTATTAGAATGCAGAGCTCATTGCAAAATGAAATTATAGCAGCTCATTTTCAATTGGTAGATAGAGATACTGGTCAGTTAATTCTACAGATTGGAGAAGGTGTAACATCACAAAATTCAAGTCTCGTACTGAAAATGATTAAAGCACAATCATCTCATCCTAACCATCCTGCTTGGGATTTAATGTTCAAAAATGTTTATTCTATGGGTTCAACTAATATAGATGCTCAAAGCCTAGAAGTTAGTATTATTGATAATTTTTCAACACCAATCAGTGATAGATCTAATAATGGAAGTACATTTTTAAATCTTTTTGGTTTAGATAATTTCAATCAATCAGGAGCATCAACTCCAGATGAGGTAATTGATTTTAACAACCCTAATATTGTTAATCTTCAAGCCGGAGAAATTCATTTACCAGCATTATTGCCATTTGTATCAAATGATGATATCNCTGGAGGTAATTTAAATTCTAATCTTTTTGAATTCTTACAAGAAGGTAAAATGTATACATCATCAAATAGAACAGAGTATACAGGAGATTCACGTTTTACTCTTAACATTAATTATACTAACCCTACTGCTACAATAAACTTAGGATTTACTTTAGTGGAGGGTAGTGAAGAGATTTTTTCAGATGGAGAAAAACTTGAGAGAGGAGCTGATTATCAAATAGACTACTTCTCTGGGGTCATCATGTTAACAGGAGATATTAACCCAAATAGCGACTTAGAAATATCATATGATAAGCATGATCTGGTAACATTTGACAGAAAAATTATGGTAGGTTCAAGAGCTCAAATTGATTTTGATGATAATTCTTTTTTAGGAATGACAGCTCTTTATTATGACCAAGAGATTGTTAATAAGAAGGTAGAGGTCGGGTATGAGCCAATTCAAAATTTTATCTGGGACATTAACGGAAGATATGAAAAGGATTTAGATTATCTAACAGCAAGGATTAATCAATTTAATTTTTTAAATGCTGAGAAAATTTCAAGTTTTTCTATTGAAGGAGAGATTGCTCAAGTATTACCAAATCCTAATTCTATTTCTAATTCAAGAACTGGAGATAGTAATGGCGTTGCATTTATAGATGATTTTGAAGGATCTAAAAGAGTTACCAATCCTTCAATTTTAAGAAGATTTTGGAATGTATCTTCTGCGCCGCTTGACATACAAAATAGTGAAGAATATGATCAAAGAAATAGATTGAAAATGTATTGGTACAACCCATATTCCCAAGTATTAACCAATAATATTTGGCCTAATATTTCAACTTCCCAAAGAGCACAAAACTTGACAACAGATGTTTTGGTTTTAAAATATCAACCTCAAGAATTTCAATCTACAACTGACCCAGATTCTTTGTGGGCTGGAATTACTACACCCATGTTTGTTGGAGATTATGATCAGACTAGAACCAGATTTTTTGAGATATGGCTAAAAGGAGATGATGGAAATTTAACAATAGATTTAGGAAAAATTAGCGAAGACTACGATGGAAATGGAATTCTTAATACAGAAGATGTTCCTGAAGCAGGTCTTGCTTTAGGAAATGGCTTTTTAGAAGACAATGAAGATACAGGCTTAGATGGATGTTTTAATGAATTTGAAAATGGATTTGGAGGTTGTATTGAAGATGGATTTACTTATCAAGAACTATTAGACAGTGGTGAAACAGTATTAATTAACACATCATCAGATATAGATATTAATGATCCTAATGGAGATGACTGGAGCTATTCAGAAGGAAGTTCAAATTACGAAAAAGTAAATGGAACAGAAGGGAATGGGACAGGAGATAGAATTCAAACAGGTGGAAAATATCCTGATACAGAAGATTTAGACAAATCAGGATTTTTAGATAGAACTAATGATTATTTTACTAAAACTATATCATTGAATGATAGTACATATGTAGCTGGTTCTACAGAAGTTAACGGACTAAAAACTGGTTGGAGACTGATTAGAGTTCCATTAAGTGATTTTGAAAAAATCCAAGATATTTCACTTAGTGAAATTAAGTCTGTTAGGCTTGTTGTATCAGGTGTTTCAGAGCCTTCACAGCTTGAAATAGCTAAAATTGAATTAGTTGGGAATGCTTGGCAAGAGCTTGGAACATCTTTTGCTAATCAAGAATCATATACTGCTCAAGATAGTACATTTATAGTTTCAGTTATTAATGATGAAGATAACCCAGATTATATCCCACCTAAGGGAGTTTTTGGAGAATACGACCAGATTAATCAAATAAGATCTAAAGAACAATCTCTTGTATTGCAATTTAATGATTTAAGTCCACAATACAAGGGTGCAGCTAAAAAGATACTAGCCATGGATCAGAAAAAAGGTCAAAGCTTTTTGATGTACGATAAAATGAAAATGTTCATTTACGGTAATAGTGATTTTGCTACTTCAGATGAAACAGATATAAAATTCTTTATACAGTTTGGGAATGGAAATGAATATTATAAAGTTACTAAACCAGTTTATGATACTTGGGATGAGGACTTGAAAAGAAATGAAATCAATCTAGATTTAAATTGGTTAACTAGCTTAAAAAATGAAACTGGAGAATCAATTAATCTTATAAATACTAATGATGCATTTACTGATTCACTTGATTATAAAGAATATAGTTTTGTTGATGATAATAATAATATTTACAAAAATGTTGAAGTGGTTGGTAATCCTTCCCTGTCAAGATTGCAATATTTTATCGTTGGTGTAGAAAATGANTCTGATCATCCAATCAGTGGAGAGCTGTGGTTAGATGAATTAAGATTGAGTGGAGTAAAAAAAGAAACAGGAACAGCTGTAAGACTTAAATCAAAATTTAATATATCCGATTTAAGTGAAAGTACAATATCTTATAGTAGAAAAGATGCTGATTTTCATGTGTTGCAAGAACGCATTGGAAGCAATCAAACTGTAGAAAATTTTTCTTTCACAAATAATTTAAAATTAGGAGCACTATTCCCAAGTAGTTTGGGAATATCTTTCCCAGTTAATATGACCTATAATAATGTCAGCAATTCTCCTAAATTTTTTCCTGGTACTGATATACGAACCAATGGAGCTGCTCCAGATTCAATTATTGTTCAATCATCAACGATTAATGTAGCTGGTAAAATTTCAAAAAGAGTTAAATCAGAAAATCCCTTTATTAAATATACAGTAGATAATCTAAGTGCAGGATTCAATGTTTCTTCTCAGAATAGATCTAATGCAATCATGAAGTCTATAGATGTTAGTAAGATTAATACGAATTTAGATTACAACTTAAGATTCCCCAGCGATAACTATCTTGAAGCTTTTAAATGGGCTGAAAAAGTACCATTTATAGGAGAAGAATTAAGTAAAACTAAATTTTTCTATACTCCTTCTACTTTTGGATCAAGCATAAGAGTAAATCGTAATTTAACTGAAAAATTTTCCAGGCAAACTAATGAACTTGTTGAAGACTTTAGCTTAGGTTTAGAAAGACGATTCACAGTTAACTACAAAATTTTTGATAATACTCAATTGAATTATACAAAAAATATTAGAAGTGATATGTCAGAATATAGAGAGGAAGTTCTAAGTAAGCTTAAAGTTGGATCATTAACTAATCTTAATGAAACTTTCAATTATACGTTTGGCCCACAATGGATTAGCTGGTTTAAACCAAATTTTACTTATAATGCAAATTATACCTGGAATCAGCCACTTAATAGTGTCATTGATGCAGCTAATCTAAATTTAGTTAAAAACACTGCTATAAACTTATCAATTTCACCAACAGATATTATTGAAACTTTTTACACCCCTCTTTCTAAAAGAAAATCTAAGCCAACATCTCGAACAAGATCCAGAGGTTTATCGAGCTTCAATGTAGATGAAGAAAAAGGCAAAGAAACGAAAGAAGAGTCTGATAAAAAGCAAGAAAAACCTGAGATTAATAGTCTTTTCTTGGAAAGAGTTTATAATGAATCTAAAAAAATTGAACCTTTAACATTAACTATAACCAATAATACAAATAGATTATCAAATGGAGTGCAGGGCGATGTTCCACTAGGATATCGTTTAGGATTTAAAGATAGTCATGGAATAACATCTGTATCAGAAGTTGGATTAAATACTGGGAATGAAGATATTAAGAAATCTTTTACAGCTAGATCAGGTTTAAGATTTAATCCTCAAACATCACTAAGCATTTCTTTTAATGAGAGTATTTCATCCAACATTAATGGGTATAGTATAGATATTCGATCTACTAGCCGCGACTATATCTCTTTTGGAAATAATTTATCCAAAGGTTTCCCGTTTATTAATTGGTCCTTTAGAGTAGGTGGTTTAGAAAAAATAGGTTTCTTAAAGCCTTATGTAAGTTCAGTTTCTTTAGAGCATGCATTTTCTGGAAAACAAAACTTATCATGGAAATTTAATGAAGAAGGTATTTCACCAATTAATTTATTTAATATATCATCTTTTGAAGATGATTTTAATGAGAGCCTTCAATTTGCTAGAGTAACAAGATCTTTTACACCATTAATTGGAATAAGCACTTCATTTAAAAATGGTGTTTCAACCAATATAAGGAGCAATATAACGCATACTTTAGATGAAGTTGCTACAGGTTTAACATATATTTCTGATAATAGCATTTTAGCAACTATTACATATAATTTTTCGAAAGGTATTCGCTTTGAACTGCCATTCACAGATAGAAATATTAATTTGAAAAACAATATGAATATTTCATTAAACTTTGATTTCTCAAATAAGAAAGAAGAGGGATCAAAAGATAAAATTAATTTTGTTGAACAGGACTTCTCTAATTCAAGGAAAAGTATTTTAAGAGTAACTTATACTTTGACTGATGATGTTACAGGAAGTTTATTTTATGAATACAGAGAAAATGACACCAGATTAACAGGTAGAAGAATTGATAGAGATTTTGGAATTAATTTAAATGTAGCTATCAGGGGATAATGAAAAAATATATTATAATAATTTTACTTGTTGTTGGGTGTTCGTCTAATGGAGTTGAAAAAAATATTCCTGAATTTAACGGGAATGTGGCATATCAATACATTATCGATCAATGTAATTTTGGACCAAGGAACCCAGGTTCATCTGGGCATGAACAATTTGCAAGCTTCCTAGAAAGCTACTTATCACCCATGTCTGATCAAGTCATTATTCAAGATTTCAATTATATTGAGCATATAACTGGAGAAGATAGGGTTGGAAAAAATATTATTGCCCAATTTAATATTGATGCAAATGAAAGATTATTAATTGGAGCACATTGGGATACAAGAGCATTTGCTGATGAAGATCCAAACCCAGAAAATCGATCTATCCCAATTCTAGGGGCAAATGATGGTGCTAGCGGTACAGCTATTTTAATGGAGTTAGCCAATGTTTTTTCAAAAAATAATCCCCCAATAGGTATAGATTTAGTTTTTTTTGATGCTGAAGATGTTGGTATATCAGGCCAACCAGCTACGTATGCAATGGGTTCAGAATATTTCTCAAAAAATCTTCCAATAGAAAAACCAAATTTTGCAATTATTGTTGATATGGTAGGAGATAAATCTCTTAAAATACCCATTGAAAGATTTTCATATCAAGTAAATCCTGAAATGGTAAAAGAAATTTGGAGTTTAGCTAATGATCTTGGTTTAAGTGCTTTTGAATACAGAGTTGGCTACGAAATATATGATGATCATGTTCCGCTATGGGAAAATGCTCAAATACCCGCAATTGATATTATAGATTTTGATTATCCAAATTTATTTTATAATTATTGGCATACTCAAAATGACATCCCTGAAAATTGTTCGCCACAAAGCTTGTACCAAGTTGGAACTTTATTATTAAATTACATCTATGATTAAGTCACTAAATAAATATTTATTATTAATTATTTTGATACTTTCTTGTTCAAGCGGTGGTAATTCACCAACTGATCCAGGAGATGATAATGGAGGTGGGGATAATACTAACCCTTACGAACTCCCTAATGCTGTAGATTATGGTTTATCTAATCAAGTTGAAATCGTGACATGGAACATTAGACAGTTTCCACAGCATTCATCAACTAAAGATTATGTTAAAAATTTAATGCAAAAATGGAATGCCGATATTTATTTCTTCCAAGAAATGAGATCAGAGTCAGAATTAATTAGTATGGTGGACACTATGCCTAATTACTCCTATGTGTTTGACGAAGAATCCGGAAATTTAGGATTTGCTTTAGTTTATAAAAATCAATACGTGACTTTTAATTCTAAAAACGAATTATGGGCTGATACACCAAATAATGATGATGGTGATTCAGATTATACAAACAATGCTTCATATCAGTTTGCAGATAGACCACCTATGGAGAACTATGTAACATGGTCAGATGGAACAAAAACAATTAATCTTTATTTAATTGGGATACATTATAAATGTTGCGGTGATGACTCATATAATGCTAATGATACTGGCGACGAAACAACAAGAAGGCATCATGCTAGCTTATTACTTACAGATTATATTTTAAATAATAGAGCAAATGATAATGTTATTGTATTGGGAGATTTTAACAATGTTGGTTCTCAATCAATTACTAATCCTACTCTAAGTCCATTTACAGATCAGGATAATTTTGATTCAGCTTCATCCTTTAAATTGACTGATCTAAGTATTTTGCAAGGGCCTGCAGGAGGTTACTCGTGGCAGGGATGGTCAAGTTCATACTCAGCAGCACACCTAGACCATATCATTATTAATCAGACAATGTTTACGTTGGATGCTACATCAACATCAAGTGTTATTTCTCTACCAAGCGAAACTGGAATTTCAAATAATAATGTTGACGGCAAAATTTCCGATCATCAGCCAGTAATGTATCGATTTTATCCTTGATTATTTCTTTGAAAAATCTATTTATAGGTATCATTTTATCTTCACTAATTGCCGGTCAAGATTTTAAAGATATTGATATTAAGCTTACTAATCTAGAGTTTGATAAAGCTCAAGCATCTCTTGAACAACTTTATAATAAATACCCTGAAAATACTGATGTTCTTCTGAGATTGTCGATTACTCACCATTACTTATCTGAGTCAGCATTGAAAAAAAGCTTAGATAAGAAGAATGCTCTAAAAGCATTTGAGTATATTGAAAAAGCACTTAACATTGAACCTGATAATCCTGATATACTAAAATGGTATGTTATTACTCTAGGAAAAACTGTTGAAGAGGATACCATTCGTAATCAAATTGAGCAGTCCAAAAATATCAAAAATATTGCTTTAAAAGTTATCGATCTTTTACCTGATGATGAGTTTTGTTATAGTATTATGGGACAGTGGCACTACAAATTGGCAGATTTAGGAAGAGCATCAAGAAGAATAGCTTCAATTTTATTTTCAGAACCTCCAAAGGGATCTTTTCAAGAAGCACAGTATTTTTTTGAAAAAAGTTTAGAAAGAAATTCTGATTACATTGGTACTTATTACTGGCTTGGAAAAACTTATTTAAAGCTTAATAATNAACAAAAGGCNATTGAATTATTTAANTTGGGAGTAACTCTAGATAGACCATTTAAGCGAGAAGAAAGAGCATATCAAGGGATGAAAAGCTATTTAGAAAAGCTATAGTTTTTTAACTTTTTTATATTTNTCAGAAACTTTAAATATCTCTGGTAATAAGTCCTGCTCNGAATATCCCAGTAAGTTGTAAGTAAATGTTCCATTTTGACTTACTGCTTCAAACTTAATTGTTAATGCATTTGTATTAATATCATATTCATCATAAGGTATATCCATTGCATTCATACCCAAATTAGGAGGTATTGATCCATCAAACATTTCTTTTAATCTTTTATTAATTATTAATTCTGTTTGGGACTTTAAAGTTGCTTCAGAAAACCAAATAAATAAGTCTGATTCTTCTTCATCATTAACAATGATTTCAGCTTTTCTAGTTTTAAAGTCATTTAAGATTTCTATTTCTTCACTAATATTAATTGTTAAATTTTCTTCATCACTATTTGATTCATTTTCAGCGCTGTTATCATCTTGGGGAGGACCGCCTTGTGGATTATTTTTATTTTCTTCAAGAAATTCGCTAAAGGAATAAACTGCAAACCTCTTTTTTTTATGATTTATCTTTGTAACTGTTGAATCACTGAATGATATAATATATCCTTCATCTCTTTTGATATTGAATAATCTTAAAATTTTAACATTAAAATTGCTTCTTAAATAATATGTATCTTGAGTAAAAAATTTATTAATTGAACCTTCCATTTTTCCTTGGGAAAAAGATCCATTTAAACTTTCATTTACAAGAAGATTGGATTGTGAATATGCATTATCAATAATACAAAGAAATAGAACAAAGAATAATTTCAACGGGTTATTATAAACCAGTTTCACTAACAGTTTTTTTTACCTCAGTAAGTGTATTACTTAAAGCTGTTTTTTCATCCTCATCAAGATCAAAGGTAAGTATTTTTTCAACACCTCCTGAGCCTATAACAGTTGGAACTCCAATAAAATATCCATCTATATCAAATTCACCCTCACATAATGATGCGCATGGTATGACTCTTTTTTTATCTCTTACAAAACTTTCAATCATTTCTACAGCAGATTGAGCAGGAGCATAAAATGCAGAACCTTTACCAAAAAGTTTAACAATTTCTCCTCCGCCAACACGAGTTCTATTTTCTATAGCGATAATTTCTTCTTTACTCAATAAAGATGATAATGGTACACCACCTATAGTTGCTAACCTACTAACTGGCACCATTGTATCTCCATGACCTCCTAGAACCATACAATTAATATCTTGTGATGATAGGTTTGTAGCTTCAGCAATAAAAGATCTAAATCTTGCGCTATCAAGAGCTCCAGCCATCCCAACAACTTTGTTTTTTGGAAACCCAGAAATTTTATGGAAAGCATATACCATAGCATCAAGTGGATTTGAAACAACAATAACAAATGCTTCAGGTGAATATTTTTTAACCTGATTTGCAACATTTGTCATAATATCCAGATTTTTTTGAAGAAGATCTTCTCTATTCATGCCAGGCTGTCTAGGAAATCCAGCAGTAATTACCACAACATCTGAATCTTTAATATCTTCAAAACTTGAGGTACCTGATAGTTTTGCATCATATCCATCGTGAGGAAGTAATTGAGAAATATCCAACGCTTTTCCCTTCATGAAGTTTTCAGCTTCGGGTATATCAACAATAACTATATCTCCAAGCTCTTTCTGTGCAGATAGAAGTGCAATATTACCTCCAACCTGACCTCCACCAATTAATGATATTTTAGGTCTAGACATACTTTAATTTAATTCTTGGACACTTACAAAGGTAGTACCACCTTTTTTGCTAAACTTGACTAAGCCTTGTGATGTAGCAAATAAAGTATCATCATTTCCTCTTTTAACATTTCTTCCAGGATGATATTTTGTACCTCTTTGTTTAATAATAATTCCACCTGCTAAAATTGACTGTCCATCTGAAACTTTAACACCTAATCTTTTAGCATTAGAATCTCTACCATTTCTTGAACTTCCTTGTCCCTTCTTATGAGCCATAATTATTACCTTTTATTTTTTACTTTTAGCTGTTTTTTCAGCTGTTTTTTTAGCAGCTGGTTTTTTTGTTTTTGTTGCTGTAATGGATTGTATTTGTAGTAAAGTTAAATCTTGACGGTGACCACGCTTTCTCTGATAGCCCTTACGCCTTTTTTTCTTGATAATAGTTACTTTAGAATCTCTTGAATGTTCTAGGACTTTAGCGCTTACATTATATTTAGCTAAGTCTTTAGCTCCAAAAATATTCTTATCTTTATCAGAAACAGCTTTTACATTTTCAAATTTTATAGTTTTACCTTCAGCAACATCTATCTTAGAATTAACTAGGACTCTGTCACCTTTAGCGACTTTATACTGTTTTCCATATATTTCAACAATTGCAAACATAGCGTGGGAACTTAATAGCTAATTTTGTCCTTTTCAAGTACCTATTTCATTTGTGATATCTTTTGAATCAGACATCTTTGTAAATCTAAATTTATTTTTATTCATTGTATCATCATTTACCACTTTTAAGTAGATAAAATTTTTCCACATCAAACTGATATAGTCACGAGTTTTTTCTTTTTTAAGATATTCAGCTAAATCTGGATGNAGATATAATTTTAAACGTAGATCTTTNTGTTGTTTTTTATAATCTCTAAGCCAATAATCAATCCTAGTAAGTAGAGTATCTTTAGAAATGATTCTTCCATCACCATTACATACTTCACAACAATCGGTNAGAGAATCTATAATGCTCAAACCAGTTCTNTCTCGAGTCATCTCTAAAATACCAAACTCAGATATTTCAGAAACAGCGACTTTGGCACGATCTTTTCTAAGCTCTTTTTTCATTTCAAGAAAGATCTTTTTTCTATTTTCAGGCTTTACCATATCAATGAAGTCGATTAGAATTAATCCTGATAAGTGTCGTAATCTTAATTGAGCACAAATTTCTTTGGCTGCTTCTAAGTTTATTTTTAATGAATTTTCTTCGTGTCCTTTTTTACCAACAAATTTTCCACTATTGACATCAACAACTACCATTGCTTCAGTTCTTTCAATGATTAAATACGCACCACTTTTTAGCCATGCTTTTTTTCTTAATAACTTCATCATTGAATTATTAATACCACTGTCTTTAAATAGCGGTTCTCTTTTTTTATAATGCTCGAGAGCATCTCCAATATCTAAAGCATCTTCTTTTATCATTTTTTGAATTCTTTTGTAATCTTCTTTTGAATCAACGACTATTTTTTCAACTTTTTCACTTATTAAATCTCTTAAAACGCTTGAAGTCACTTTTAAATCATTGTGAATAAGTTTAGGTGCCTCATTTTTTTCAGCCTTGTAAAGCAAGTCATTGTATTTCTTTATTAATGCTTTATAATCATTTTCAATTTGTGAATCACTTTTACCTTCTGCAACTGTTCTGATGATCATACCCAGTCCAGGTTGTTTAATATCAAGGGCTATCTTTTTTAATCTTCTTCTTTCATATTTATCCCTCATCTTTTTAGATACTCCAATATATTTAGATTTTGGAATAAGGACGATAAACCTTCCAGCAATAGATAGATCAGTAGTCACTCGAGCACCTTTTTTATCAAAAGGTTCTTTAATTACTTGAACTATAATTTCTTGACCTGGCTGCAAAAGCACATCAACCTCTTTAGAATTTTGTGTTGCTTTACTTTTTTCAACAATTAATTCAGAATCTGAAATTTCTGAAAATGGTAAGAATGCATTTACCCCTTGACCAATGTTTACAAATGCAGCCTGCATACCAGGTATAACATTTTCTACAATACCTTTGTAAACATTTCCGACTGTTCTTACTTGTGACTCTTTATCAACATGCAGTTCAGCTAACTTACCGTTCTCTTTAACGGCAATACGTGTCTCGCCTACTCCTTTGCTGATGTAGATTTCTTTCTTCATCTTTATATACCTCACTTAACCAGATATTATTCTGGCTTACTTATTTTTCTTTGATTTGAGGGTGAAGAATTTTATAAGAAAATCATTTTAATTAAAAAAAATTATAAAAAAACTGTTATTAAGCTTCAATCCTCAAAATTACATTAATATAACGAAATTTATATTTAAAATGCATATTATCTATTCCTATGTATAATGAAGAATTAATATCTGCTAAAGTTGCTGCTAGAAATGCTGGTAAAATCTTGATGAAGTATTATCAATCTGATAAAAATGAAGTCAAAATGAAAGGTGTTGATAATCCAGTAACGATAGCAGACAATGAGGCTGATCAGTATTTATGCAACTTTTTAATGGGGGAATTTCCAAATGATGGTTGGTTGTCGGAGGAAACGGTTGATACTGAAGAAAGATTGAATAGAGATAGAGTTTGGATTGTAGACCCTTTAGATGGCACAAAAGAATTTATAGAAGGTATCCCGCATTTTGCTGTAAGTATTGGATTTGTTTATAAAGGCGAACCTGTTGTTGGTGTTATTTATAATCCAGTGACAGATGAAATGTTTTCATCTCAAAAGGGTAAAGGAGTTTATTTAAATGGAAATAAAGTGATAGCAAGTCAGAAAAATCACTTAATTGATTCATCAATTACCGTCAGTAGATCAGAATTTAAAAGAAATGAATGGGAGCCTTTCAGAAATGACTTTAAATCAATAAAACCTATTGGAAGCGTTGCATACAAGTTGGCACTTGTTAGTGCAGGGGAATATGAAATTTTTGCAACTATAGCACCAAAAAATGAATGGGATATATGCGCTGGAGATTGTCTTATTTCAGAAGCAGGAGGAGTCTTTAAAACAATTAATGATAAAAAAATTATATATAATCAAAAGAAAACACTTGTTACAGATACAATTATTGCTACAAATTCAATACTATTTGAGGGGGTTTCAGACTTGCTTTTTTAGTAAAATTTGATATAAAATTCAAAGTAAAATTATGAAATATATTGGTCCAGATTTTTGCAACATTACAACTCTTTTATCAGATGAAGAGTTATTAATTCAAAAAACTGCAAATGAGTTTGTGGTTAAGGAATTTATGCCTTTAGTTAATGAGTATTATGAAAAAGGTTCATTCCCAACTGAATTAATACCAAAAATGGGAGAGTTAGGTTTTTTTGGCGCCACTTTACCTAAGAAATATGGTGGTAGTGAAATAAGTAGTACTGCTTATGGCTTAATAATGCAGGAACTAGAAAAGGGAGATTCTGGCTTAAGATCTGTTTGTAGTGTTCAAGGTGGTTTAGTGATGTATCCTATTTTTCAGTATGGTACAGAAGAACAAAAAGACAAATGGCTTCCACAGCTTGCTGCAGGAGATGCTATCGGCTGTTTTGGTTTAACAGAATCTAATCATGGTTCTGATCCTGGAGGAATGACAACTAAAGCTGTAAAAGATGGTAATGATTGGATCATTAATGGTTCTAAAATGTGGATTACTAATGGATCAATTGCNGATGTGGCGGTTGTTTGGGCCAAAGATGAAGAAGGTGTTGTGAGAGGTTTTTTGCTTGAAAAAGGTATGGAAGGTTTTACTTCATCTGATATCCACGGAAAAATGAGCTTGAGAGCTTCCATAACTTCAGAATTATTTATGAAAGATGTCAGAGTCCCAGATAAAAATCGTTTGCCTGGAGTTGAAGGCTTAAAAGGTCCATTATCTTGCTTAACTCAAGCTAGATATTCAATAGTTTGGGGCACGATTGGTGCAGCTATAGATTGTTATGAAGTTGCCCTTGCATATAGTAAAGATAGAAAACAATTTTCAAAACCTATTGCAGGATTTCAATTAACTCAACAAAAACTAGTTGAAATGGTTCAGGAGATTACAAAAGCACAATTACTAGCAATTCAATTAGGCAAACTAAAAGATGATAATCTTTTAGATTTTTCACATATCTCAATCGGAAAGAAGAACAATGTAGCAATTGCGAGAGATTGCGCTAAGAGTGCAAGAGAAATTCTTGGAGCAAATGGNATTATGGATGATTATTCAGTTATGAGACATATGATGAANCTCGAAACTGTCTATACCTATGAAGGAACACATGAAATTCATACATTAATTATTGGTCAAAAGATTACAGATTTATCTGCTTTTGAATAGCTAAATCAATTGATTGAATAATATCTACTAAAATTTTCTCTCTATTTACTTCTTTACCTAATTCTTTAACAAAAGATGTATGATCTGCTTTTGCTTTACTGTCTAAACTTCTTATGTTTAAATCAGAATTAATGTTAATTCCTAAGCTTAAAGCCTGATAGATTACCTCTTTTCTAGAATGAACATTTGATAAAAGAATTCCAGCTATTTTTTTGTTCATAACATATATATCATTTGGTTTTTTATGATGTGCATTGATTTTTTGTTTTTGAAGAACATTTATAATTGCTGTACATGTATCATCGATTAATTGCTGATGAAAATTATATGAGCTTCCTAGAATGATACTAAAAGTTAAATCTTTGCATGGTTCACTATACCAGGATTTATTGTACGTTCCTTTTCCAGAAACTTGATTATCAGTAATAACAATTTTTCCAACAGATTGCTCTTGATGATGAACATCAAGAGCAATATTCAAAGTAGAATCAACTTTCTCGTAATATAAAAATGATTCCTTACCAGATTTTATCCAATTAGTTTTTAAATCAATATCTTTTAATGCTAATTGCAAGGATCAAGTTTTTTTCTCATCTTGAAAGTTGTACCAGGTTGCAGGACACCATCTGTTGATTTAATTAGTTCTGCATTATCTACATAAATAATAACCCAAGCTAATTCATCACCATAAACTCGCTGAGCTAAGTTCCATGCAGTATCACCTGATTGAACTGTATAATCAAAGAATTCTGGTGCACAATCTCTAACATCCATTGACTCTCGTTTTAGTGAAAGAAAGTTGTATGGGTATAGTCGATCTGGGTTATCACCAATTTCATCTTTGTTCCAGGAATAAATATCCCTCCACATTGATGCATCACCATATTCTCTTAAAGCTATTTTAGTTAAAAAGTCACCTCTTTTAATCATATATGGTTCAAAAACTGTGACAGGTAATGGTGGAGATTCTGGCTCTTGTACTGTGAATGTTTCAACTGAAACCTCTTGTATTGCTGCAACTTCATTGTTCTCTTCTACTGCCTGTACAGAAACTTCATTACCTATACTAGGTGCAGTTCCAGAACAGCTAATCATTAAAGATCCTAATAAAATCAAAGCTAAATTTTTATATGTCATAATTTCCTCCTATAAATGATACAAATTTAAGTTATAATTGTTCCAAATATTTATTCTAAATATTCACCAAAAACTTTTTTTAATGTAATTATTATTTCACCAAGCGTACAATTGTTTTCGACACAATTTATCATGTGCGGTATTAAGTTTTCATCTGTTCTTGCAGCATCAGCTAATTTTTTTAATGATTTTTCTACAACTTTAATATCTCTGTTTTCTTTAAAAGCTTTTAATTTTTCTATTCTATTTTTCGAATCATCTTTAAAAGAAGCCCCTGAAGTAATTTTATCATTTTCATTAACAAATTCATTTACTCCGACCAGAATAGTTTTTCTTGAATCAATATTTTCCTGAAATTCAAATGCTGACTTTTCAATTTCATTTTGAATTTCTCCGTCTTCAATTAAAGACTTCATGCCACCTTTTTCAAATATTTCATCAATTTTCAGCTCCACCTCTTCAACAATCTTGTTAGTTAAGTCCTTAATAATTGAACTATCTCCTATTGGATCAATGTAGTTTGCTACTCCACTTTCATGTGCAATTATTTGCTGTATTCTTAAAGCCGAAGTAGCGTTTTCTTCTGACGGTAAACTTACTGCTTCATCTTTCCCGTTTGTGTGAATAGACTGCGCTCCTCCAAAAACAGCTGATAAGCTCTCTAGAGTTGTTCTAGTAATATTATTATCAATTTGTTGCGCAGTAAGTGTTGATCCACCGGTCTGAACATGGAATCGACATAATTGAGATTTTATATTATCAATTTTGAATCTTTTTTTAATTATCTTAGCCCAAATGATTCTAGCAGCTCTAAATTTTGCAACCTCTTCAAAGAAATCTCTATGAGCATTGAAAAAGAATGATACTTGTTCAGTTAACTTAATAAGGTCTAAATCATCTTCTCTCGCTTTTTCTAGATATGTAATTGCATTAGCAAATGTAAATGCCAGCTCCTGAACTGCAGTGCTACCAGCTTCTCGAATGTGATAACCTGAAATAGAAATACTATTCCACTTGGAAAGATTTTGTTGGCAAAATTCAAAAATATTAGAAGTCAATCTTAACGAGTGTTCTACTGGAAAAATAAATGTCCCTCGAGCTATATATTCCTTAAGAATATCATTTTGCAAAGTTCCACGCAGAGCATCAAAATTATAACCTCTTTTTTTTGCTGTAGCAAAATAAAATGCCAGCAAAATAGAAGCTGTTGAGTTTATAGTCATTGAAACTGAAATATCCTCAAGATTTATATCTTCAAAAAGATGTTCCATATCTTCAATAGTGGAAATTGGAACACCAGATTTACCTACTTCGCCAAAAGACATATCATCGTCTGAGTCATATCCCATCTGTGTTGGTAAGTCAAATGCAATAGACAAACCACTTGCCCCATTTTGAATTAGCTTTAAGTATCTTTTATTTGATTCTGAAACTGATGAAAAACCAGCATATTGTCTCATAGTCCATAACTTGTCTCGGTACATATTTTTATAGATACCTTTTTCAAATGGATATTTACCAAATTTGTTTTTTGACATATTAAAAATTAATCCTTTATAAAATTAATTATTCTAATTAATGATTAAATTAACATAAAGATATGGAATTCACTCTAAAAGAAAAATTAATGCTTGCAACAAAATATCGAAAATATTCCAAAAATTCTGATCATTCTTACAAATTTAATGGGGAAAGTTTAGTTATTCTCCCTGATAATGATATTGCTTTTAAAATGGCACAACTTTTCACAATAAAAGCTCAAGGTAAAGTTAATTATCTTTTAAAAGACTCTATTGCAAGCTTTTACTCTGATGAGATTATTGAAAATTCAATTCAATACACCTATAATGANATGAATTCGCTTGGATTACCAAGAGATATTTTCATTGATAAAATTANAACATATAATTTTGAGAATATTATTGATTTGAATGCGAAATTTAGCAGGTTTAGTGCTTTTTTATGCTTACTTAGTAATCCGAAAGTTAGAATGGGTTTTAATTATGATAATTCCAAAAAATATTATAATGTTATCTTAGACTCTAATTATCAGCTAGATTTAGAGGGAACTTTTAAAATGATAAAGCAGTTTATAAAAATATGATAGAACATCTTAAAAAAATTATGTCATCTGATTTAATTATCAATGATAAACCTTATAGTATTGAAGATAATTTTCAATATCCGTGGCAGTGGATTGCTAATATTAATACTTTCTTTAAAGATATTGAGAGTTCATTTTCAGAAATTGATAATGTTGTGATTGATGAATCCAATGGTCCAGTCCATATTAAAGATTCTGCTACTATTGAACCATTTGTGGTTTTAACCGGTCCACTATTTATTGGAGAAAATTGTTTAATTAAATCTCACTCAAATATTGCTAATTCAATAATCAATAATAACTGTAAAGTTAAGGGAGAGATTCATACTTCTATTTTTCAACCATTTTCCAATAAAGCTCATGAAGGATTTATTGGCCATAGTTTTATTGCTTCATGGGTAAACCTTGGAGCGGGTACAACGACTAGCAATTTAAAGAATAATTATTCAAACGTATTAGTCAGATGGGATGGAGAATTATTAGATACAGAATCTATTTTCTTTGGA
>JGI26062J44793_1000021_pt1 | contig 27411 bp, 26 predicted proteins | sample MarorgKNORR_S2LV_3_FD_44793 | JGI IMG/M metagenome (IMG submission 44793)
AGTTTCTCTNTTGTTAATTTATTCAACCATTCAGTATGAAAAGGTTTTCAATATTAAGGGATATAAAATGGGCGAGACATGGTTTGTTGTGTTGTTTTTGCTGGTTTTGTTTGAGGCAATTTTTATTCTTTTTTGGGTTTTGTTTAGTTTGCCACCAAAAAACAGAGGAAAGAGCCTCTGTAAAAACGGAATTTATTCATTTGTTCGCCACCCCATTTATACCGTTGTTATTTTTCACATAAGCGTTTTGAGCTCTTTGTGGTTTGGTTCGTTTTTGTTGTTGTTTTTAATTCCTCTACAATATTTACTGTGGTCTAAAATGGTTGTCAGGGAAGAAGAATACCTTATTGGCATTTTTGGGCAAGAATATATAGATTATATGTCCAACGTTTCCCGGTTTATTCCATGGAAATAGTTAAACCTTAAAGGAGAAAAAATGAAGAAGTTAATTTTAACATTATTATTTATGGGAGCTGTTATGTCACAAGAAAAGTTTTATGGATTTGAGTTTGTTAAAGAGTCCGGAGGTATAAAAGAGTATACAATGACATCTAATGGCCTAAGAGTTTTATTAAAACAGGACAACACTGCGCCGGTTGCAACTTTTATGGTAACCTATGAAGTGGGCTCAAGAAACGAGGCTATTGGCTATACAGGCTCTACACACCTNTTAGAGCATCTAATGTTTAAGGGTTCAAGAAAGTTTAATACAAAGAAGGGCAACTCAGTTTTTCAAACACTTCAGTCCCTCGGGGCAAGAATGAATGCTACCACCTGGCTAGACAGAACAAATTATTTTGCCGTACTACCAAGCGAAAACCTTGAAACGTTAATTGAAATAGAGGCAGACAGAATGAGAAATGCCTACATAAAAGAAGAAGATCGACAGTCTGAAATGACAGTTGTAAGAAACGAGTTTGAAAGGGGACAAAACAGCCCATCTGGAGTTTTAGATGAAAATATTTGGGCAACAGCATACCAAGCCCACCCATACCACCATTCTACAATTGGGTGGAAGGAAGACATTGAAAACGTTTCAATTGAAAGGTTAAAAGAGTTTTACGACACCTTTTATTGGCCAAACAATGCTACCGCAATAGCAATTGGAGACTTTACAGAAGAAAATGCGCTAGCAATGATCAAAAAACACTTTGGAAAAATAAGAAAAAGCACTAAACCAATTCCAGAAGTATATACAGCCGAACCAAAGCAAGAAGGAATTAGAACTATCACGCTTAAGAGGGCAGGGCAGCAGGGAATTGTGGGGGTTGCACACAAAACCCCAGCCGCAACAGATGCGGATGCAGCAGCCTTTATGGTTTTGTCGTCCATTCTTTCGTCTGGAAAAAACAGCAGGTTTTATAAAAACATAACAGACAAAGGACTAACAACAAGCGTTTATATTTGGGACTCACTTTTTAGAGACCCTGGACTATTTACTGTTTATGCAAACCTTTCCCCGGAAGTAGACCACAAGACAGTAGAAAAAGCAATTGTAGACGAATATGAAAAAATAAAGAAGGATGGGGTAACGGACGGCGAGGTTAAAAAAGCACAGTCACAGCTTATTGCTTCTATGAAGTTTTCGCAAGANGGAAGCTATGCAATAGCTAGNGGANTAAACGAGGCAATAGCTAGCGGAGACTGGACGCTATACACAACATANGGAGAAAAAATAAGCGCTGTAACAAAAGAAGACATCAAAAGAATAGTGAATAAATATTTTCTAGAAGACCTAAGCACCGTAGGATATTTTATACCCCTGGGTTCGGGAGGTCAGGGAAAAAAAGCAGCAACAAGCGCTAAGGAATTAGAAAAAATGAAGCTAAAACATTTTTCAACAGATGAAGAGACATTGTCTTCAAAAATAATTGACACCGAACCNGTTAAGGGCATAAGACTTCTAACGCTTAAAAGAGGAACCGGAGTTGTAACAATGAGGGGAAGCATGTTGGGCGGAGATGTTTATTCTACAAAAAACAGTAGAACAGCAGACATGGTGGCAGCCATGCTAGACCAAGGAACAACAAACATGTCAAAGTTTGAAATTAGCGAAAAGCTCGAATCGGCAGGAGCACGACTAAGCTTTTTTAATGGACAAGCAAGAGTAGGCTTTAGTGGTAAATTTTTGTCAGAAGACACAAATATGGTTATAGGTCTTTTAGCCGATCAACTCAAAAACCCACTTTTTGCTGAAGAGGATTTAGAAAAATCCAAAAAAAGACAAACAGCTGGATATAAGAGATCTAAAGAAAGCACAAGAGGGAATGCAATGAACAACATGTTGCAAGCTTTTTATGGGTCCGATCACCAAAATTCGCCCACAAATCCAGATCAGGCGATAGAACAAATAAAAAAACTAACCCCCGAAGATCTAAAAAAATATCATAGCGAAAATTATGGTCTTGGCTCTATGGTGTTGGTTGTGGTCGGGGATGTTGATCACATAAAAATGGAAAAACTAATTAAAGAAAGCTTTGGCGGATGGCAACAGTCGCCGCTCAAAAACAAAGAGGAACAGAAAGTTGGAAACAAGGTTGCAGATAAGGTTTATGTAACCATGCAAGACAAAACAAGCACAGATTTTGTTGTTGGCACAGCGCTTGGCATAGACAGATATCATCCAGACTACCTCCCTCTTTATTTGGCAACACACACGCTGGGAGGAAATTTTTCTGCTAGGCTTATGCAAACGGTAAGAGTAAAAGAGGGCTTGACATATGGGATTAACTCGACGTTGAGCGGTTTTGGAAATAGCAACGACGGATATTGGATGGTGGGTGGAACTTTTTCACCAAAGCTTCTCTCAAGAGGAGAAAGCTCAACGCTTAGAGAAATAAAAAAGTGGGCAGAAGAAGGAATAACACAAAAAGAGCTTGATGTAACAAAGTCTACGCTTGTTGGAGGCTTTCAGGTTGGTTTTGATACAACCGGAGGTTTGGCGGGTGGTATTTTAAACGCAGCCACAGTTTATAATGACCTAACATACCTCGACAACTATCCAGACATGTTGAAGGCAGTCACTCTAGAACAGGCCAATGGCGCAATATCAAAATATATTAACTTCGATGGACTATATCAGGTTGCAGCGGGAACAGTTGATAAAGACGGAAAACCAATAGAAGATGAGTAGGTTTAAGTGATTAAGGCAATCTTGGCTTGTGATGACGTTGGGGGTGTCAGTAAAAATGGAACAATACCTTGGCCAAAAAACAAAAAAGACCTTGGCTGGTTTAAGAAAAACACTATAAACAACGTAGTTGTAATGGGTTCCAAAACCTGGGTAGACCCACTAATGCCTTGGCCCCTACCAAACAGAGTAAATGTTTTGGCCACATCAAGAGAGGCAGATTTTCCCGGAGCAGACCAGTATGTTTGTGGCGATCTCAAAAGCGAACTAAAGAACCTAAAAGAAGAGCACCAGAACAAAACAATTTGGGTTATAGGTGGACCAAATATAATTGATCAAACAATAGAGTCTTTTGAAGAGTTTTATTTAAGCAGAATTCCAGGAGACTATAGTTGTGACGGCTTTTTATCTTTGGACACCATAGAAAGCCTTTTCAAAAAAACTTGGTTTGAAAAACATGAAAGCGTTGAATTTCAAATTTGGAAAAAAATTAAATGAAACAATATATTCAAGCACTTGAACACATTCTAGAAAATGGCAAACAAAGAGATGACAGAACTGGCATTGGCACCAAGGGCGTTTTTGGGTATCAGATGCGTTTTAATCTTAGAAATAGCTTTCCCGCTGTGACAACAAAAAAGCTGGCCTGGAAAAGCGTAGTGAGTGAACTGCTTTGGTTTTTAGAGGGAAGCACAGACGAAAGAAGGTTAGCAGAAATACATTTTGGCAAAACAAGAAAAGAAGTAATAGACAAAAAAACTATTTGGACAGCCAACGCAAACAAACAAGGCGTAGAGCTAGGACACACCAACAATGAAACACAAAAAGAGTTGGGACCTGTTTACGGAAAGCAGTGGAGGTCTTGGGGTAAAGATGTTGGAGGAGAAGATCAAATTAGAAAAATAATTTCAGATCTTAAAACAAACCCAAACAGCAGAAGGCATATAGTGAGCGCATGGAATGTGGACAAACTAGAAGAAATGGCCCTACCCCCCTGTCACACAATGTTTCAGTTTCACATACAAGACAAAGAACTAAGCTGCCATCTTTACCAAAGAAGCGCAGATATGTTTTTAGGGGTTCCTTTTAACATCGCTTCATACAGTCTTCTGGTTTACATTTTTTCAGAAATACTTAATCTCACGCCCGGAGATTTTATCTGGACAGGAGGAGATTGCCACATATATAACAACCATCTTGAGCAGGTAAGGGAACAGGTTAAGCGCGAACCTTTGCAGCCACCAAAGATACAAATTCCAAAACTCCGTTCAATTGAAGACGTATTAAGCTCTACCCCCAAAGACTACAGGCTTATTGACTACAGTCCAATGGAAAGCATTAAAGCCCCAATGGCAGTTTAGCTGTCGTTTCGTATTATTATAAAAACACCTATAAGCGTAACAGACCCTCCCAAAAAGACAAAGAAACTCACAGGCTCATTNAACAAAAANAAGGCACCAAAAGATGAAATAACAGGCTCCCCAAGGGGAACAGCAGCAACGGTTGTTGCGCTTAGTGTTTTAACTAAAAAATAAAAAATATTATGCCCAACCATCGTAGGAACAGCAGCAAGAAAAACAAACCAACCAAAGTCAGAAACAGAAAAAGAAAAAATACTGACNTTCTGATAAAGAGATATTAGAAAAAGACAAGCGGCGGCATACAAAAATAGCCAGCGCGAATANTCAAAAAGTGAAACATTTTTTCTAACATCTTTACCAACAAGAAGCACTACAGCCATAGCAACAGAACAAAGAACAGCCAGCAGGTTTCCATATGTGCTTGTATCGCTAAAACTGCTTTGACTTATAAGTGTGTAGGCACCCAAAAGGGCTAGAGACAATCCAAAAAAAACCTTTATAGAAAAACCCTTTTTTTGAAACATAATTGAATAAAACTCTGTGAAAACAGGAGCAATGGTTCCAAGCAGAGCAGCTTCAGCTATAGAAGTCAACTGAACGCTCCTAAAAAACAAAGCAAAATGAAACCCCAAGAAGATCCCAGCAAGTAAAATTTTTTTGCTTGGAACAAAAGTGAGAATAGTTTTGTAAGATACAGTAAAAGCCATAAGGCTTGCGAGAAACATTCTCCAAAAAGCTATTGTGGTGGCAGAGAGCTCAGGCAAAAGCCTAACAACCCAAGCTGAAGAGCTAACAGCAAGAAGAGCAACAAACAAAAGAACATATTTATTTTTTAAAAGAAGACTCATACAAATGAAAATAAAACTTATAGTCAAACTTAGCATTATATTTTATACTGCTACGCTGTTTGGAGCAGACAAGGAACAGATAATCAAAAAAGTTGTTTCTTATACCGGCAGCCAACAAAAACCATCAACCGAATATATTCTCAACACCTTTAAAGACAAGAGGCTCCAAATAGATAGCGCAGTGCTTGAAAGATTTAAAAATAAACCAGAAAAAATCAAAACATACGAGGAATACAAAAAAATCTTTTTTAATGAAAAAAGAATTGGAGGCGGAGTAGTCTTTTATAAAAAAAACAAGACATTAATAGCAAGAATAGCAAAAGAGTTTGAAATAGATCCGATAGTTTTGGTGGCTATTGTTGGTGTTGAAACCAACTATGGTTTAAAAACCGCAGACCATTCCGTAATTAACTCTTTATATACACAGGCAATGAAAATGCCCAAAAGATCTAGCTGGGCAACCAAAGAAATAGCAGAACTTTTAATTTTTTGTTCAGAAAACGAGATAGACCCTTTTTCGCTTGAGGGGTCATATGCGGGGGCGTTTGGTTATGGCCAGTTCATACCCTCTAGCTTTAACAAGCTATCAATCGACTACAATAGCGATGGCATAAAAGACCCATATAGTTGGGAGGATGTGTTGGGAAGTATAGCATTTTATCTTACTGAAAACGGTTATCCAAAAAATGACTACAATTTTTCCTATAAATCAAAGGCGTGGAGAGGTATAAGGACATATAACAGATCAGACAAGTATGCAAACATCATTATTGATCTAAGAAATGAGATAGCTAGAAATATTTTTTTATTAGATTAGCTAGAGATTCTTTGGTTTTAGTATATGGAGGAAGCATTATTTTAAAAGGGGACAAAGAGCTGCTCTTTAAAACAGCCTTGTGGTGAGAAAACGCATCAAAGCCAAATTTGCCATGATAGCTGCCAACCCCACTATTATTTATTCCGCCAAAAGGAAGGTTTGGATTCATGTGATGTAAAACGCAGTCGTTGATTACCATTCCCCCGCTAGAAGTGTTTTTCAAAACCTTATCATGTATAGAAGGTTTATTGCTAAAAAGATATAAAGCCAAAGGTTTTTCATTTTTGTTTACATAATCAATAGATTCTTCAAGGTTTTTAACTCTAACAATAGGAAGAATGGGACCAAAAATTTCTTCCTGCATAATTGGGTTGTCATAGTTGACGCCAGTCAAAACAGCGGGAGAAAAGTATAAATCATCTTCGCTGGTTTTACCACCACAAGCAATCTCTGCTCCTTCCGAAACAGCGTCCTCAAGAGAGGTTTTTAATCTATTAAAGTGGTGTTCGTTAGCAATAGAACAATAGTCTTTTTTAGACGCATCTATCCCCCCAGAAAAGAACTGAGACATGTTTTTTTGTAAAGCAGAAACCAAGCGGTCGTGCACAGCCTCATCACACAAAATATAGTCTGGAGCAGTACATGTTTGGCCTGCGTTTGCAAACTTAAAAAATGAAATTTTCCACGCAGCATCTTTTATGTTTGCGTGTTTATCAACAATAACAGGAGATTTGCCTCCCAGCTCAAGCGTAACACCCGCAAGATGTTTTGAAGCAGCCTTCATAACAAGCTTTCCAACTCTTGGGCTGCCAGTAAACATTATGTGATTAAAAGGAAGGTTTAAAAGTTTTTCTGCCACATCTTTTTCGCCCAAAAAGACAGCAACCTCATCTGGTAAAAAAGTTTTTTCTATTAATTTTTTCACAAACTCTCCTGATGCAGGCGTTAGTTCTGACGGCTTAATTATGGCCGTGTTTCCTGATGACAGCGCAGCAATTAGAGGGTTTAAGCAGAGCATAATTGGATAATTCCACGGAGAAATTATTAAAATATTTCCTTTTGGCTCAGGCTTTACCCAGCTTTTGCTAAACGATATGGCCAAAGGGCTTGCAACCCTTTTTGTCTTCATCCAGTCTTTAATGTTTTTTATTGCAAAACTTGCTTCAGCTTTAACGCCATAAACTTCTGCTAAAAGAGCTTCAGTTTTTGACTTTCCAAGGTCTTTTGCTAGCGCAGCAAGAGCCTCCTCCTCCATGTCTAAAAAATTTTTAAGAAGAAGCTGTAACTTAGACCTTCTTTCTTTAAAAGAGCTGTTTCTTAAAGAAACGCCTTTTAATTGTTGTGCTTTAAAAACTGTATCAATGCTTTGCATAACAAGAAATATATGAAATTTTATTATACCATGTTATGAGGAATAAATTTTTATGTAATTTAAAGCATGTTAAAAACAGTAGACATAGCGCACGCAGGACAGTCGTCATCAGAAGCAATTATTTTGCTGGAGGTTGCGATAAGTACCGCAAAAGAGGAAGGAGCTGTAGCTGTTAAAATAATTCACGGACTAGGATCGGGAAGTATTGTAGAAAAAGTAAGGTCTTGGGCAAAAGAACAGGAGGGAAGGTTTAAAGCTGTTATTCCCGGAGAAAACTATAATGCTTTTAACAAAGACGCGGTAGACATGAGATCAGAGCTTTCTAATAAACAAGATAGAGATTTTAACAACAGAAATTCAGGGGTTACAATCTTTTGGCTTTAAACATCAAGAGGTATTTCTTTAAAAGAGACACCAATATTTTTTAATCTTTTAATAAGGACGTTTCCAAGACCAATTGACGGAGTTAAAAGACCCCCAAGCTCCCTGCCGCCCGGAAGATCGTCTGGGTTTTCAATAGCTAGACATAACGCACTTTCACAAGCCATTCTTGATGTCATTTTATAGCCAGGATCACCACTCGAAGACATAGAAAATGCGCGAAAACCTTCATTAGTTTCTACCAAAAACCTGCTTTTAAAAAACCCGGAGTCCATTGCTTTTTGCGAGGGGCCTTCCCCAGGTTTTCTGAAAAACCCCCTCAACAACTTACGAAGAGGTGAAACAATAATTAGCCCAAGGGCCAGAGTCATAAACGACACCTTTCTTGCAGCGCTTTTTTTAGAGTAATATGCTCCTTCAGAATAAACAAAATTATCACCATAGTATTTACCAACAGACTTAGACAGAGCAGCCGACCTTCTTACAACCCTCGTGTTTGGAAGGGCCATTACAAAGGGGCCGGTCCACCCGCCAAGATAAGGAATTTTTTGTATTTTAATTTTATCGTTTGTGTTCTTTTTTTGGTGTTCGGTAAGAGAGTTTTTTGGGTTTAGAGAAAACTTTCCAAGCCCACCCCTTGCTAGCTTTGCATCCATCGATGAAAACATTGTTTCCATCGTTCCTCCAGAAGCTTCACCTTTCCAAGCCTGAAAACATTGAACGCTATTAACATCCCCAACAACCTGGTTGACAGCATAAAACACGCCCAGATCTGATGGTGCAGAGTCAAAACCGCAGGCATTTATAATTCTGAGCCCTTTATCTTGAGCCTCTTTGTGGTGTTTTTCAATCATGTCTTTAACCCAAAAACTTTCTCCGGTTATATCAACATAATGGCAGTCATGTTTAACGCACACCCCCAAAAGATCAGACCCATATTTATGGTAAGGTCCCGCCGTTGAAAGAACAACCTCGGTATCTCTGCACATTTTTTCTAGAGAATTAACGTCAAAAGCATCTGCAACAATTATAGGAAAGGGAAGGTTGTTGGTGTTTTTAATTTTTTCTAGTTTTTCTGCGCTTCTTCCAGCAATTGCTATGGGGATATCAGAATATTTTTCAGACATAAATCTGGCACAAAGCTCACCAGTAAATCCGGTGGCACCAAAAATTACTATTTTATATTTTTTACTCATATCTCAACTTGTGCAGCTGCAAGGCGTGCAATAGGTACACGATAAGGAGAACAGCTGACATAATCAAGGCCCAAAATTTTACAAAACTCTATACTGTTAGGATCGCCGCCGTGTTCACCACATATTCCGATAGAAATTTTATTTTTAATAGCCCTTGCGTCTTTTACAGCCATTTTCATAAGCTTACCAACTCCCTTGCGATCAATTTGCTCAAAGGGGTCTACTAAAAATATTTCTTCATTAAAATAGTTAGGGAAAAAGGTCCCCGTATCATCTCTACTAAAACCAAAGGTTGTTTGTGTAAGATCGTTTGTTCCAAAACTAAAAAAGTCTGCTTCTTTAGCAATTTCTTCAGCAACAAGGCAGGCGCGTGGAACTTCAATCATTGTTCCAATTTTTAAATTAATTTTTAGACCGCTTTTGTTAATAATTTCATTTTTTGCTTCAAGGATAATATTTTTTTGATTTAAAAACTCCTCTAAATTTGAAACCAGCGGTATCATTAATTCAACCTTCGGATTCACCCCCTCTTTTTTAAGTTTTGCAGCTGCCCCAATAATAGCACGAGCTTGCATAGAGGTTATTTCTGGATAAGAAACGCCAAGGCGACAACCTCGATGACCCAACATAGGGTTTGCCTCTTTTAAGGCGTCCACTCTTTCTTCAACAGACTTTAATGACAAGCCCATGTCATCAGCCAGCTTTTTCATTTCTTTGTTGTGTATGTTAATAAACTCATGAAGCGGCGGATCTAAAAGTCTTACTGTTACAGGCATGCCGTCCATTTTTTTAAATATTTTGTAAAAATCTTTTGTTTGAAAAGGAAGAAGGTTTTTTAGATATGACGATCGACTCTCAACGTTGTCAGCTAAAATCATTTTTCTAAATTCATGAACTCTTTTTTCATCAAAAAACATGTGCTCAGTTCTGCAAAGGCCAACACCTTCTGCACCAAAAGCTAAAGCCCTTGCACAGTCTTCAGGAGTGTCCGCGTTTGTTCTTATTTTTAATTTTCTTACTTTATCTGCCCAAGACAATAGCAAGCTTAGTGGACCAGTGTTGTCTAGAGGGTTTTGAAACAGGCTCAGTTTACCAAGATAAATATCGCCAGAAGAACCGTTAAGCGTTATTTGGTCGCCCTCGTTTATTTTTTTGTTAGCTATTTTTGCAAACCTGTTGCCCTTATCAATGGTCAGGTCTTGACATCCCACAACACAGCTTTTACCCCACCCCCTTGCAACCAGGGCGGCGTGACTTGTTAGGCCACCTCTCGAAGTTAAAATCCCCTCTGAATAGTGCATTCCGTGGATATCTTCTGGAGATGTTTCTTCTCGTATAAGTATAACCTTTTTACCTTTTTTGCCTAGGGTTTCAGCTTTTTCTGCACTAAAAACAGCGACACCAGAAGATGCTCCAGGACCAGCCGGCAAGCCANAAGAAACGGGNAGGTTGTTCTTNAGGTCTTCAGGAGAAATGTTTTTTAAGAGGCTTTCATAAATCTGAAGAGGGCGAACCCTGTTTATAGCAACTTCTTTGGTTATAAGTCGTTCTTTTACCATGTCAGTTGCAATTTTTATGGCAGCAATACCGGTTCTTTTTCCTCTTCTTGTTTGAAGCATCCAGAGCTTATTTTCCTGAACTGTAAACTCAATATCTTGCATGTCATCAAAATGGTTTTCAAGTTTTTTTCTTACGCTGTTTAGCTCTTCAAAAGCCTTTGGCATTGCAACAGATAAGGATTTTCTACTTTTGTTACCATCAATTATTGGGTGTGGTGTTCTGATGCCCGCAACAACATCTTCGCCCTGAGCGTTAGGTAGCCACTCTCCAAAAAAAACATTTTCACCTGTTGATGGATTTCTTGTAAAAGCAACACCCGTTCCACAGTCTTTTCCAAGGTTTCCAAAAACCATTGCCTGTACATTAACAGCAGTCCCCATTGAAGAAGAAATTTTTTCAAAGCCCCTATATTCTTTTGCTCTTTTACCGTTCCAACTTTCAAAAACTGCAGCAATAGCCCCAAAGAGCTGTTCGTAATGGTCGTCTGGAAAAGGAACCCCAAACTCTTTTTTAACCATCTCTAAATATTTTTTTGATAAAGCTTTCCAGTCCTTTGCCTTCATATTAGAATCGCTTTTATATCCCTTGGCTTTTTTGACAGACTCCAGCTCTTTTTCCATAAGCTCTCTAATTGAGCACGAAGACCTGTTAAGCCCCAAAGCTTTTTCCATCACCACATCAGCATACATCATAATTAGCCTCCGATAGCTATCATAAACAAACCCCTCGTTTCCGCTTGCTTCAATCATAAAAGGTATCGTTTTAGATGTAAGCCCTATGTTTAATATTGTTTCCATCATTCCCGGCATTGATACTGGTGCGCCAGACCTAACCGAAAGAAGCAGCGGGTTTGATCCGCCAAACGTCTTTTCAATCACACCCTCAGTTTTGGATATATTTTTTTTAATGTTGTTTTGTAAACCAACAGAAAGAGATTTGTTTTTTAAATAGTCTGAGCAAAGACTTGTTGCTAAAGTAAAACCAGGAGGAACAGGAAGACCAAGTTTACACATTTCTGCAATATTAGCCCCCTTACCGCCCAAAATATCAACCATATTTTGATCCCCATCAGTTTGAAGTTGGGAGAAAAAATATATTTTTTGTTTATTGTTCATTATGAATACATTTTAATTGAATTAAAAAAAACAACCTTTTCGGGCAAAACAATTTAAGGAGTGACCGTGAAAAAAACATTTATATTATTTGTAGCGCTGTTTATGGTTTCATGTTCAGGAGAAGTATATGAAGATGAAATAAGAGTTGGTGAAGACAATCTTGCCTATGTTGGCGATACAGAAAAGCTTTATTCTGGAGACGTTCTTGATAAGTATGGAGAAAAACTTGGAACATACAAAAAAGGAATTAAGGATGGGTCTTGGACAGAAATTGATTATAAAAATGGCACAAGGAAAAAGGCCAACTATATTAAAGGCACTCCGGAGGGAGAGCAAATTACATATGTGTTCCCCGGATCAATGGATAACAACAAAAGGCTAGAGTACATTAATTATGAAGACGGAAAGCCAGTTGGAACTTGGACACAGTGGAGCAGGGATAGCGAGAACAGACTCCGAAAAACAGGAGAGATTGTTTTCGAAGAAGGGTCTGGAAGATGGAGAGAGTGGGACCCCAACAGTCTTGTGGTGGTAAGAGCGGGAGACTATGAAAACTGGGAAAGAAATGGCCTTTGGAAAAGCTGGGATCCTAAAGAAGTTTTGGTTAGCGAAGGAGAATATATTGAAGGAAAGAAAGTTAATCAGTGGATTTGGTATAAAGACGGAGAAGACAAGGGTTGGGAAGAAAATTATAATAACGGAGTCTTGGACGGAAAATTTAACAACCTATCACCATACGCAGAAATAAGAGGAGTTGGGTCTTTTAGCAAGGGCGTTAAAACAGGAGAATGGGAAGAATATTATACTGAAGCAGACGGATCTTTAGAGCGATCACAAACAGGAGCATACCAGTTTGGCAATAAGGTTGGCATATGGTCTTTATATGCAAAAAATGGACGAAGAATTGCTGAAGGGCCGTTTGAAGACAACATCAAAGAAGGGGAATGGACAGAGGGACAGGACATAGATTTTGGCTCAAGATTTTTTGGAAAAGGAAACTATTCTAATAACAAAAAAAACGGAGACTGGAGCTATGTTGCTCCAAGACAAAACCCAACAATTGAAGGAAGTTTTACAAACGGTGAACCTTCTGGAGAGTGGAAAGTTGTTTACAATAAAAAAACCTACAAAGGAAGTTTAGCAGATTTAAAAAAGAAGGTTCCAAAGCTAAATGAATTTTCTTTTTAATGCTTTTTTGGGCAGTTAACAGCGTTTTTGTATTATTTGCTGTTTTAAATATTAATGACCCGGACTGGTTTATTTGGGTACCAACTTATTTTTTAGTTGTGGCAAGCACCGCTGCATATCGGGAAAATAAAATCAAGAAAAAAACTATAAACAAAGTCCTGCTTTATTTGCTGTTTATTTTTATTATTTCTTTTTTTGGTTTCGTTGAAGTTTTTGACGACAGCTCAGACATAATGGTAAATATGAAAGAGCCAAAAAGAGAGGCTGTGGGAGCACTAATAGCGATGGCCTGGGTTTTTTGGGCATCTAGAGAGTAAAAAAAACCAATTTATCTTTATATTTATGTAAATGAGTTTTAAAATTAACATCACCTAAATATGTCTATAATAAAACTATTAACGTCCTCTGTAGGAAGAAAAATTTTGATGGCTATCACAGGGCTCTCTTTATCCCTTTTTATGGCCTTTCATCTTTTTGGAAACCTTTTTCTTTTTGTTGGAGAGGCAGCTTTCAATGAATATGTTAACAAACTACATAAACTTGGTTTTTTAATACGAATAGCTGAGTTTTTCCTAGTACTTTTTGTTGGCAGTCACGCATATAGCGGGATTTTATTATGGATAAAAAATAGAAAAGCAAAAAAAGTGACTTCTTCATACAGCAAAAACAACACTTCGGGTGCTGCAAAATCTGCAGCTTTCACAGGAAGCATCGTTTTTATTTTTCTTGCTACTCATTGGTCCACCTTTTGGTACAAGTTTAATTTTGACCTACAAGGAATGAGCTACTATTATGTTGTAACAGAAAGCTCAGTTGGTTTTGGAAGTCCTGCCGTTTCAATATTTTATATTGTTGCAATAGCTCTTTTAGGCTATCACTTAAAGCACGGCATAGCTTCAGCTGGCCAGACGCTTGGAATTGTCGGAACAAAATATGAAAAAACATACAACAATCTTGCAGCTATTTTTTGGTTTTGGATTCCCTTAGGGTTTATTTCTATACCAGTATGGTTCGGCTTTTTAGTGAGGATCTTATGACAGACTATAATTTATTTTCAAAAGCTCCAGATGGAGATCTGTATACAAAGTGGGAGGATTATAAAAAAAATCTAAAAACACTTTCTCCGGAGGAAGCAAACAAGTATAAAGTTATTGTTATTGGCACTGGTCTTGCCGGAGCTTCAGCTTCAGCAACGCTAGCAGAACAAGGCTTTAATGTCCACGCATTTTCTTTTCATGAGTCGCCCAGAAGAGCTCACAGTATTGCTGCTCAAGGCGGTATTAATGCAGCAAAAAACTACAAAGGTGACGGAGATAGCATTATGAGGCTATTTTACGACACCATAAAAGGCGGAGACTTTCGTTCCAGAGAAGACAACGTCTATAGGTTGGCAGAAATTAGCAAAAACATTATTGACCAGTGTGTTGCGCAGGGCGTTCCTTTTGCACGAGAGTATGGAGGTTTGTTAGATAATAGGTCTTTTGGTGGTGTCCAGGTTTCCAGAACATTTTATGCTAGAGGTCAAACNGGACAACAGCTCCTGCTGGGGGCATACTCCGCACTAAGCAGACAACTAGAAAAGAAAAAAGTAATTTTTTATCCAAGACACGACATGTTGGATGTTGTTCTGGTTGATGGAAAAGCTAAGGGCATAGTAACAAGAAATCTTATTAACGGGGAAATTAAAACTCACAGTGCAGACATTGTTATTTTAGCAACAGGGGGATACTCAAACGTCTACTATCTTTCAACCAACGCAATGGCAAGCAACGTGACTGCAAACTGGAGAGCCCACAGAAAGGGTGCCTTGTTTGCAAACCCAAGCTTTACACAAATTCACCCAACTTGCATACCGGTTAAAAACGACTTCCAATCAAAACTAACCTTAATGAGCGAAAGCCTAAGAAATGACGGAAGAGTTTGGGTTCCAAAAAAGAAGAATGACCAAAGAAAGCCAATTGATATTCCAGAAGAAGAAAGAGATTATTATTTAGAAAGAATTTATCCTGCTTTTGGGAATCTCGTTCCGCGAGATGTTGCAAGCAGGAGAGCTAAGGAGGTCTGCGATGAGGGAAGGGGCATAGGGCCAACGGGTTTTGCAGTATATCTAGATTTCCAAAAAGCTATCGAAGAAAAAGGAGAAGATTTCATAAGAGAAAAATATGGAAACCTTTTTGATATGTACCAAAATATTACGGATGAAAACCCGTACAAAACACCAATGAAAATATACCCCGCAGTTCATTATACAATGGGAGGGCTTTGGGTAGACTACAACCTAATGACAACCATAGAAGGTCTTTTTTCAATAGGTGAAAGCAATTTTTCAGATCATGGGGCTAANAGACTTGGAGCGAGCGCGCTAATGCAAGGGCTTGCAGATGGATATTTTGTTATTCCTCACACAGCAATGGATTTTTTAGCCAAAGAAACACCCCTAACAAAAGACATAACAGAAAGAAGAGAGTTTAAAGAGGCGGAAGAAAAAACGAAAAATGAAATTTCCAAGCTAATGAAGGTTGATGGAAAATTAGCTGTTGACGAAGTGCACAGAGAGCTAGGAAAGATAGTTTGGGATAAAATTGGAATGGCCAGAAACGAAGCAGGACTAAAAGAAGCCCTGACGGAAATTCCAAAAATAAAAGAAAGCTTCTGGAAAAACATTTTAATACCCGGAAGTGACAAAGACGTTAACCAAGAGCTAGAAAAAGCACTAAGAATAAAAGACTTTATTGAGCTTGCTGAGTTAATGGCGTACGACGCTCTTGATAGAAAAGAGTCATGCGGTGCTCATTTTAGAGAAGAATTTCAAACAGATGAAAACGAGGCTGAAAGAAACGACGAGGACTATAAATATGTTGCAGCTTGGGACTATTCTGAAGGTGAAAACCCAAAGCTGTTCAAAGAGCAATTAAAGTATAAGAACGTTAAACTTAAAACAAGAAGTTATAAGTAAATGAATATCAATCTTAAAGTATGGAGACAACAATCTGGGACTAAAAAGGGCAGTACAAAAACATATAGGCTGGAAAATATAGACCCAAACATCTCTTTTTTAGAGATGTTAGATATTTTAAATATAAAGCTTGTTAAGGAAAAAAAAGACCCCGTTGCTTTTGATCATGACTGTAGAGAGGGAATTTGTGGTTCTTGTGGTTTCATGATTAATGGACAACCACACGGCCCTCAAAAGGCAACCACAGTTTGCCAGCTTCACATGCGCGCCTTTAAAAACGAAGACGACATACTCCTAGAGCCCTTCAGAGCAGAGTCTTTTCCAGTAATAAAAGACCTTTCGGTAGACAGAAAGGCTTTTGACAAAATCATATCTTCCGGTGGATACGTTTCAACAAATACGGGAGATGCACCAGAAGCTAACTCGATTACAATTGAAAAAGAGTTTGCTGATGAGGCGTTCCTTTCTTCTGCATGCATTGGTTGTGGAGCATGTGTAGCAGCCTGCAAAAATTCATCTGCGATGCTTTTTACTTCTGCAAAAGTTGCGCACCTTTCTCTTTTACCGCAAGGTCAAAAAGAGGCAAAACAAAGAGTTGTAAACATGGTTGCTACGATGGACGAAGCAGGATTTGGTTCTTGTACTAACACAGGGGCATGTTCTGCGGAGTGTCCAAAAGAAATAGGGCAGATTAACATTGCAAGACTTAATCAAGAATATATATCAAGCACTCTTGCAGGATTTTTTTAAAGAAAAAAGAATGATAGACTATCAAAAAATTGAAAACATTTATTGCGTCGGACGAAATTTTGAAGGGCACGCTAGGGAACTAGGTAACAAGGTACCATCAACACCTTTGTTTTTCCAAAAATCCAACTCAACAACAAACTTTACAAACACAATTCAAATTCCAAAAAATAAAAACATCGAACACGAACTTGAAGTTGTCATTTTAATAGGCAAGGAAGGGACTCCAAAAACACCAGAAGAAGCGAAGAGCTTTATTTCTGGTTTTTCTATTGGTCTCGATTTAACTGACAGGGTGCTACAAACAGAGCTCAAGAAAAAAGGGCTTCCTTGGTTTGCTGCAAAATCATTTAAAAGATCAGCGGTCATAGATAAGAATTTCAAAACTGAATGTCCCGAAGAGTTTTATTTGAATGTTAATCAAAAACTGAAGCAAAGAGGCAGCCTAAAGGATATGATTTTTTCTTTCGAAGATATTCTTCTTCACCTTACAAAGGTTGTTGAGTTGAAAAAGGGAGATATAGTCTTTACGGGCACACCAGAAGGTGTAGGGCCCTTAAAAAGCGGCGATCAAATTGAAATGGGTTTTATAAACCACAAACCTACAAACCTTACTGTTGTATAATATTAGTTTTGAAGTTTAAAGTTGATTGGAATAGTAATCCAGACACCAACCTTAGTTTCTCGCTGCTTAGCTGGCCTAAACCTAGTTTTTCTAAGAGCATCAACCGCAGCTTCATTTAAACCTGTGTTTGGTATACCTTTAAGAACAATAGTTTCTTTAACTTTTCCTGTTTTGTCAATAAAACACTGCACCAGCACCTGTCCTTCAATACCAGCTTCCTGAGCAATATCAGGGTATACTGGTCTAATAGGGAAGAGCGGTCTTGGCGGATCGTCATAAGGAATAAATTTAACTTGTGGACCAGAGGGTGGAGGTGGAGGAGCATCCCATGCATCAAAATTGTCTAAATCTGTCTCCTCGATTGTAAGGTCGTCAGCAAGATCATCGTCTTCAGATTCCACCGGTACAGAAGGTCTTGCAGGGGGAGGAGGCGTTTCAAATTGTTGAGTTTCTGGTATTTCAATATTTTCAATTATAATCTGACTTTCAGTTTCAATATCAATGTTGTTTTCAAAGCGTTGTAAAGAATAAAACCCTAAAAGCAATAAAAAAGATGCAAATAATAATCCAACTCTAAGTACAGTAGAATACTTCTCTTTAAGAGTGTTTTCCAAAAGCATTGCTCTTTTTAAAAAGAAGTCTACTAGACGAGAAAACGGATTAAATTTATTTAACAATTTTTTAAGTTCGTCCATTAGTTTGGTGCCTTAACCTTTGTAGAATAGTTTAATTTAAGCGCATCAGCTTTTCTTAATTCGTTGTGAATATCAGAAATGATTTCCATCCTTGCAGACTGGTCAGCTTTTAAAGAAACAGTTAATTGAGGGTTAGAAGCCCTTTTCTCATACATTACATGTCTAACATCTTGGTTGTTATAAAGCTTGTCTTCGATTGAGATTAATCCGTCTTTAGAAACCCAAATGTCTGATGTGTGTCTTTTTGATTCTAGTTTTTCAATCCTCTCTGCTTTAGGCAGAGTAACTGGTAAGCCAGAAAACTCCCTAAGAACAGTTGTAACCATAAAGAAGATTAAAAGCATAAATATAATATCAGGCATGGAGGATGTTGATATTTTTGATTCTACTCCTGATTTTCTTCTAAATTTCATTATTCTGTCTCCGCAATAGATATTCTAGTTGCATTCGCGAGCTTTAGCTGGTCTAACACCTCAACATAAACATCATACTCAGCTTTTTCGTGAGCTTTAACAGAAATGATAAGCTTATCATTTGCACGAATTTCTTCTTTGATTCGTCTACTTAATTCTTTCATTTCTACAGGTTCGCCACCAAGCAGCACATTCCCAGATGCACTAATAAGACAATTGAGAATGTTCTTTTTGTTAATCTCTAGCTCCTGTCCTTCAGCTGGGAGGATAATTCCCAACCCCTTGTCCATGTCTATAGTAGTGGTAACCAAAAAGAAAACAAGCAAAAGAAATGCTATGTCAGCCATTCCGCCTTCAGGAATAGCACCAACGCGGGCCTTTCGTTCTCTAAGAGCCATTGTTTACTTTGAGTCTCTTAATAGGTCTGTAATTTCTATAGATCTTTCTTCCATATCCAAAACCATCCCATCAATCATAGAGGAGAAAAAGTTTTGAGCAATTTGAATGATCATAGCGACTATAAGTCCAAAAGCTGTAGTTAAAAGAGCTTGTGAAATACCAACAGCTACAACAGCAGGAGAAATATCGTTTGCAGCTGCAATAGCATCAAACGCAAAAATCATACCTGCAACCGTTCCAGTAAAGCCCATCATAGGAGCAATAGCAATAATAGCCGTTAGCCAACCCATGTTCTTTTCAAGAAAAGCCATTTCAAGAGAGCCGGCGTTTTCAATCGCTTTTTCAACTTGATCGGATCCTTTTCCAACTTTAGATAAACCAGCTTTACAAATGTTTGCAACAGGCCCATCATGTCCTCCACAAACGTCCATAGCTTTTTTAGATCCACCAGATTTTAAAGCTCCTCTCAAAGAGTCCATAAAACCATCAGAATCTACTTGTGATTGATTGAGGGAATAAAACCTTTCACCAACAAGACCAAGACCTGCTAATAGCAAGAGCAAAATAGGCCACATAAAGGGTCCGCCCTCTAAAAATAATTCTACCATTTAAATCCTCCTAATGTGTTAAATGTTCAAAAACTTAGTTTATTACATGTCCAATGTCAATGGTGTAAATTTTGTTTTAAACGACTAAGTATATCTTGCTCAATTTCTTCTGATAAGTCGTGTTTCATGACAACAGCATTTACGTCAACATTTAAGACGTTTTTGAATTCTAATAGCTTTACAAAGTCTTTTTCAGTACAAACAATGTGTTCTAAACCCTCTTTTAAGGCAAGACGGTTAATTTTTTCTATATCACTCAAAGAAAAGGGCCAGTGATCAGGAAACACCAGTTTTTTGTTCACATCAATATTAATGTTGCTGAGTGTTTTTGAAAAACTCTCAGGGTCTCCAATGGAGCAAACAGATATAACCCCTGATTTATTTTCTAGGTCATGAATATTTTTTATAGAACCTGATGATATAACCTCTTTTTTGATTTCAAGGCTAAGCGTGTAGTCTGATCTTGGGTTTGTGCTTTTGATTAAATTGCTTTTAGTTGAAATTGTAATATCTGCTCTTCTTAAATAACAATAAGGCTCCCTTAACAGTCCATAAGGATATATAAGCTGCCACTTTTTGTTTTGGTTTTCAGGACCAAGCAAAACAATATCAATATCCCTGTGTATTCTTCTGTGTTGAAAACCATCATCTAGTAAAATTATATCACACCCCATGTTTGATAATTGTTCTGCAGCATAAACTTTGTCTAGAGAAACAAAAATATGAGTATTTGAAGAAGTATTATTTTTTAGAAGAATTACCTCGTCTCCACATTCTTTCCAACCGTGACCTTTAAGCAAAAAACTGTTTGAAATATTTTCCCTTCCATGACCCCTTGTCACAACTCCGACAGCATAACCCTTTTTTTCTAAAAAATTTGCTATTGCAATAGTGGTTGGAGTTTTTCCAGTTCCACCTAGAGCAATATTACCTATGCTGACCACCTTAGCATCAACCTTTCTAGCTTTAAAAATTTCTAAATCATATAGAAAGTTTTTTAAAAAAATAAACAACAAGTGAATTGGAAAAACAAACAACAAAGCTGAAAGTATATAGGTAAGAAATTTATTGTTCATTGTTAAATGTATTTTATTCATGGTTGCTTGCAATCTTATCTACCTTATTTAGGGCATCTTCAATTTTTTGAGTACCAATTTCTATGCTTTCATTTTTATTGAAGTATAGCGGCTCTCCAAAAACTACACGCATTTTAGAAAACGGCTTGCTGAGATAAAAAGTATGCCAGTTTTTAAACTTCCAGCTACTTTTAACATCAACAATCATTGGAATTATAGGTCTATCTGAATTTTGTGATAAAATAAGTGCGCCAGGTTTAACCTTATGTTCAGGTCCAGTTGGTCCATCTGGAGTGATAATAATTTTAGCACCACTATTTTTTTTAAAAAAATCATCAATATTTTTTATTGCCTCCTTACCGCCCTTATTACTCGAACCTCTAAAAAAATTATATCCAAATTTTTTCGCTATATCAGCAATAAGATCACCGTCGCGACTCTGGCTAACAAGAGCAAAATATTCTTTGTGTTTCAAATACTCCATTAACCCAAGTACCTTGCCGTGCCAAGAAACTAAAATGAAAGAATCAATCCCCTTAATATTGTTTTCACCAACTATTTCGACTCTATTAAATCGATATGATAACACTATTATTAAGTGTATTATTTTGGTTTTTAAAAATGTTTTAATCATATATATGGCGCGCTGCTGAAATATAAGGATTGTCGTTAGTATTTAATTTTTCTGCCAGCTTTTTGTACTTTTCAATAACAAAATTACGATTGTCTTTTTTAAGTAAATTTTTAACTCCATCTGAAAGGTTTCTTGCGGTCATTTTACTTTGAAGAAACTCGTCAACAACCCTTTCTTCAGCAATTAGGTTGGCAAGTGAAAGATATTTAACTTTCGACATCATTTGAGCCACAATCCATGTTGGGGACGAGAGCTTATAGCAAACTATCATAGGACATTTCAACATTGCGGTTTCTAGCGTTGCTGTACCAGAACAAACAATTGCCGCATCCGCAACACCAATTGCTTCATATTGATTGTTTTTAACCTTAATGACGTCAACACTTGATTTTATATTTACATTTTCTCCTTCGATTAAAATAAAGGTTAAATCTTCATTTTCTGAATTAAGAATTCTTATCGTTTTTTCAAAAATTCCCCAATGTCTTTTGATTTCAATGGACCTGCTTCCAGGCATAAGGACAATGATCTTATTTTTTTTTGGAATATTATGTTTTTGACAAAAGGTATTTCTTTCAAAAGTTAAATTACTTAATTCTGATAGGGGGTGACCCGCATAATGAACGTCTATATTTTTTTGTGAAAACCAATTTTTTTCAAATGGAATAATACTAATTAGTTTTTTACAGCATTGCTGTAATATTTTAGTTCGCGACTCTTTCCAGGCCCAAACTTGGGGAAGTATAAAATATGTTACATCAAAATTTAAGGCACTTAATTTTTTTGCTAACCTCAAATTGAAACCAGGATAATCAATTAGTATAACCTTGCTGGGATTTATTTTCTTTATCTCTTCCACCGTGCTATCAAATATTTTTTTAATTCTTGAATAGTGCTTAATAACTTCAAAAATACCAATGACATTTAAGTTTCTAATATGGTCTGTAAGCTGCAAACCCGCACTCTCCATTCTGTTACCTCCAATACCAAAAAATTGGGCTTCCGGGTTGATTTCTTTAATGGATGCTATTAGTTTTGCGCCATGTAGGTCGCCAGAGTCTTCACCAGAAACAATAAAAATTTTTTCTTTACCCATTTAAAAATATTTTGTTTTCTATTTGCAACGCAATTTCTAATGCTTTTGCTCCAGCTTTTCCACTAACATTTGGTTCAGACCTTGTATTTATACAATAAACAAAGTCATTAACCTCTTCTAGCAAAGCATCCTTATTTTCTGGAACAAACTTTTCATAATATAATTCTTTTGTCCCAGAATTAGTTTCTACCTCGCGGGGCTTTAGCTTTTTAGAAAACATATTATGATTTTCTAGGCCATATAGTTCAATTTGAGGAATCATTAAGTCTGTGACACTATAAAAATTTTTTTGATATGTTCGTATTTTTCGAACGTAGTTTTGAGCAATTCGGCTTGATTTTAAATTAGCTACAACACCATTTTTAAACTTGATATGTGCATGAGCTAGGTCAATAGTTTCACTCATCATTTTTGCCCCACTTGCTTGAACACTTTCTATAGGACTATCAACCATTTCTAAAATTAAGTCTATATCATGAACCATCAAATCAAGCACAACAGGCACCTCAGTTCCCCTGGCTTGAAAAGGAGCCAGTCTTTCAATTTCGATGTAGTGTGGATTTTCAACCAACTCTTTAAGCTTATTAATAGTTGGATTAAATCTTTCAATATGACCAACCTGAATAATGCATTTATTTTTTTTTGCAAGATCAATAAGTGATTCAGCTTCTTTAACTGTGTTAGTTATAGGTTTTTCAATAAAAACATCTTTCTTATGATTCAAAAATTCTTTGGCAATATTAAAATGAGTATTCGTAGGAGTAACTATGTGTACACCATCGCACAAGGAAATTAGCTGTTCAAGGCTTTGGAGGGGTTCAACAGAAAATTCACCACATACATTCCTAAGAGATTCTTTATTTACATCAAAAACACCAACAAACTCAACACCACTGTGCTGCGATAGGTGTTTTATGTGATGTCTTCCAAGATGGCCTGCGCCAACAACGCCAATTTTAGGTTTATTATCGCTCATTGTCCTTTAATGAAGTATGCAATATCTCCTTCTTGCATAATATAGTCTCTTCCAACCATTTTCACCAAGCCCATTGTCTTTAATTCATTAATTTTTTCTTTATTATTAATTGCGTCTTTGTAGGTAAAAATTTCTGCTTTTATAAATTTTGTTGAAAAATCTGTATGTATTTCACCAGCAGCTTCAACGGCCTGAGAACCTTTTTTCATAGTCCAAGCCCTAACCTCTTTTTCACCACATGTAAAGAAAGTTTCTAAGCCTAAAGTGTTGTAAGCCTCTTTGATTAAAGTATCAAGACCGCTTTCTTTTATACCATAGTCTTCAAGGATTATTTTTTTTTCTTCTTCATCAAATTCAGCCATTTCTGATTCCAGCTTTCCATTAATTTTAATTAATGAAGACTTATTTTTTTTTGCTATTTCAAGCGCACCTTGGTAAAGGTCAGCGCTATCCGTGTTTTCATCAATATTAGCTACATATATCATTGGTTTATCTGTTAATAGAAATAAATTTTTAATAACAGGGTTTTCTTTTGAGTTCCTTTCAAAAGATCTAGCTGCCAAACCCTTGTTCATATGGTTTAAAAGGTTAGTTAATACTTCTTCAGCAAGTCGCCCTTCTGGCTTATTAGCCTTTATAAGCTTGACATTTTTTTCAAGACTTCTTTCCACTGTTTTGATATCTGCTAAAATTAATTCTGTATTAATGATTTCCATATCATCTAAGGGGTCAACCCTATTTTCAACATGCGTAATATTGTTATCATTAAAAAAACGAACAACCTGTATGATTACGTTTACAGATCTTATTTGAGATAGAAATTGATTTCCTAAACCTTCCCCTTGGTGTGCATTTTTTACCAAGCCCGCTATATCAATAAACTCAACGGTATTATGAATTGTTTTTTCAGGGTTAAAAATCTTGGTAAGGCTATTAAGTCTTTCATCTGGAACTTCAACAATTCCAGTATTAGGCTCTATAGTACAAAATGGATAATTTTCTGCAGCAATATTATTTTTGCTCAATGCATTAAAAAGGGTTGATTTACCCACATTTGGCAGTCCTACAAATCCACAGTTTAAATTCATTGTGAGAATATAATACTTAATTGGATGAGTATTTATTAAATTGAATTCCAATGGAAAATAAGTGGGCAATTATATTAGGGTGTTCAACTGGACACGGCGCAGCAACAGCTAGACAGTTAGCTTCTGAGGGGTATGGTATTATTGGGTTTCATCTCGACAGAGGTTCAATTAAAAAAGATGCATTAAAGCTTCAAGAAGAAATTTCACTTATGAACAATAAAAGAGTAAAATTTTGGAATGCAAACGCTGCAGATAAAGAAGTTATGTTTGAAAGAATGACAGATATTAAGGCTTTAGTAAGCAATGGTGAAGTTAAGCTTTTAATGCATTCTATTGCGTTTGGAAGTACTACCAATTTTTTTAATCCCACCCCAGTTAGAAAAAGGCAAATGGATATGACTCAGCATGTTATGGCACATTGTTTAATATACTGGACCCAAGCTTTGTTAGAAGAAGGATTATTAAAGACAGGTTCTAGANTCCTTGGATTGACAAGCGAGGGAAGCNATAAAGCAATGGAGGGGTATGGACCTGTTGGGGTTGCCAAAGCTTCTCTNGAGGCAGTAGTTAGACAAATTGGGTGGGAATTAGGCGGACAAGGAATCACAGCAAACACAATTCAAGCCGGAATAACTCCAACAAGAGCATTAACAAAAATCTCTAAAGATTGGGAAGGTTGGGTAGAAAGAACTAAAGAAAGAAACCCTATGAAAAGAGTGACCACGCCTGAAGATGTAGCCGGTTTAGTTTCACTTTTATTAAACGATAAAGCAAATTTTATTAATTGTTCTACAATTTTTTGCGATGGTGGAGAGCACCGCGCTCTTTGAATATATTATTTTTTTCTAAAAATTTCGGAAGTCAAAAGAACCAAACCCCTTTTAAACAGGGATAGTCCGTTAGCTATTAATTGCAAACCATTTGTAGCGTTTGTTGCTTTTTTCTTTTTTATATCCCTTTGAATTTTTTTGATATTTTTAATCATGAAATCCCGCTTGTTCCTACAAAGCCAAAATCATCCAACCCTATTATATGAATTANCTCAATCCATAAGTCTTTGGGGTTTGACTTAAAAACAGAATCACTATATTCCTGAATTAGCCAATCACCATTTTTAATCTCATCTTGGAGTTGATTTTTCTCCCAAGCGGCATGACCAAAAATTAGCTTGGTATTTTCAGGAGTTTTTTCATTAAATAATATTTCCTGAATAAGATCTAAATCTGTAGATAATTCAATTTTTTCAGAAAAATCATCCGATTTACCCGTGTTTTTTTGAACAATACATGCTTCATTTAAACGTACAGGGCCCCCAAAAAAAATTTTTTCGGACTCTTTTAAAATATCTTCAAATATTTTATTTTTAATTCCAGTTCCAACAATTTTCATTTGGCTAATTGGTTTATTAATAATGATGCCAATAGTTCCATTTTTATCATCTTCACAAAGAAAAATAACACTTTTAGCAAAATATGGGTCAACCATGTTTGGCATCGATATAAGTAGTTTATTTTTAAGACTTTTCATTTTTTATTTAATAAAACATAAATCCTTTTTTGAATCATATCCAGAGTTAAGTAAGTTATAAGTCAATTTTTTTGAAAAAAATATGAAAAATAAGCTAAAAATACGCGGAGCAAGACAGCACAACCTAAAAGATGTCAATGTAGATATTGAAAAAAATAAACTAGTAGTTATAACGGGGCCTTCTGGTTCGGGCAAGTCTTCATTAGCTTTTGATACAATTTATGCTGAAGGTCAAAGAAGATATGTAGAATCTTTATCAGCTTATGCGAGACAATTCCTAGATCTTATGGAAAAACCAGATGTTGATACAATTGAAGGGTTGTCCCCTGCTATATCTATCGAGCAAAAGACAGGATCGCGCAACCCAAGATCTACTGTTGGAACAATTACAGAAATCCATGATTATTTAAGATTGCTTTATGCCAGCATTGGTCAGCCTCACTGTTGGGAGTGTTCGAGGCCTATATCTAGACAATCTCCTGAGCAGATAGTTGAACAGATTTTAAAATCCCATAAAAATGAAAAAGCATATATTCTATCTCCAGTTGTTCAGGGAAGAAAAGGAGAACATAAAACAGTATTTGAAGACTTAAAAAAGAAAGGCTTTTTAAGAGCAAGGGTAGATAGCCAAATTTTATCATTAAGAAAAGTTCCAAGTCTAGAAAAAAACAAAAAACACGATATAGACGTTCTTATAGATAGGGTTTTGGTAGCCAAGGACATACAGTCAAGGTTGCTTGAGTCCGTAGAGTTGGCGCTAAGAATGGGTAATGGAATTTGTATAATAAATATTAATAATAAAGAAGATTATTTATTTAGTGAGCATTTTGCATGTGCTTATCATCCATATGTAATGATGACAGATTTAACACCAAGAATGTTTTCGTTCAACTCGCCTTATGGCGCATGTCAACAATGTGACGGGTTGGGGTACATAACAGAAATTGATCCAAACCTTGTAGTACCAAATACAAAAAAGTCTCTTATTCAAGAAGCAATCAAGCCAATCGGGAGTCAGCCAAAAGGATTTCATGGAAGCAAATTAAGAGCTCTTGCCCGAGAATTTGACTTATCATTTTCAAAACCATGGAATAGGCTTTCAAAAGAAGTTAGAACAATTTTATTGTACGGTTTGAGNGGAAAAAAAATCAATGTCGACTATAATAGTTCAAATTTTTCTGGTACATATAAAGGNAAGTGGGAAGGAATCATTCCTGAGCTACAGCGAAGATATAAACAAACCCAGTCATACGGTATCAGAAGATGGATTGAAAGTTTTATGAGTACAAGAGAGTGTGATGCTTGCAAAGGAAAAAGGCTTAAAGATTCATCATTAAATGTTAAAGTAGACTCTGTTAATATTGGCGAGGTTTGCTCCAAAAATATTTCCGAAACCCTAAGCTTTTTTGAAACACTGGAATTATCTAAAAATCAAAAAGAAATAGCTGGGGGAATTTTAAATGAAATTAAAAAAAGACTTAGCTTTTTAGTTAATGTTGGCTTGAACTATCTAACTCTTGACAGAGCCTCTAGAACCTTGTCTGGTGGAGAGGCACAGAGAATTAGGCTTGCTTCTCAGGTTGGATCNCAACTTACTGGAGTG
>JGI26062J44793_1000022_pt1 | contig 26434 bp, 21 predicted proteins | sample MarorgKNORR_S2LV_3_FD_44793 | JGI IMG/M metagenome (IMG submission 44793)
TAGATGGTTATTTCATTGGAGTCCCAACAGTCATTGGTTCAGGAGGTGTTGAAAAAATACTTACTTTTGATCTTGATGAAGATGAAAAAACAGCTTTAAGCAATACACTTATTGAGGTAAAAAAAACGGTTAGTGAAACTGGTTTATAATAATCCGTTTAAATTATTTTTTATTCTATTTTTGTGCATCATCGATAATGCATATCCCCAATCTAACCTTCTTATAAATGAAAGTTTAAATGGATCTTTTTCACAAGGAAAGATGGAAGGATCTGTTNATAANTTTTTTACACAAGANACATATTATTTAAGAAGTAATTTTAATGTTAAAATTTTAAGATTATTTAATATTAAAAGAGATGAGGGATATATTATATCATTCAGTGATTCAACAGTTACAAAGATCAATCATAAGAAAAAAAGATTTGCTGTTTATACTTTTAATGAATTTCTTGAAGAAAGTAAGAATAATCCACAAGGTGGTCCTCCTCAGGAAGATAAAGATGATGATAATGAATCAAATAGTGATGAAGAAGATGTGACAATAAATATCAGCAAAGAAATAGAAATCTTAAATGACTTTAAAACTAGAAAAGCTGAAATCATTATGAATGATGAAGAAGAATCTGGTTTATTTATTTGGTTCTCTGAAACAACATTGAAATCTCAAACAGAATTAATAATTAACAAAAAATTAAAGGAAATGTTTAACGGATCAATACCTCCTAATTTGGGGATGAATGCAATGGATATACCCTATGATGAATATGATATTAATACCAATGCATTAACAATTAAATTTGAAGCAGTTAGTGAAAATGGGACATTTACTTACAACTTATTAGGATATTTGGAGCAAAACTTATTGCCAGAAGTATTTAAAATTTCTGAAAAGTATAAAAAGGTTAAAAAACTATAGCTTATCTAAATAGCTTTTCATCCCTTGATATGCTCTCTCTTCTCGCTTAAATGGTCTATCTAATGTTATCCCGACTTTAAATAAATCAATCGCTTTTTGTTCTTTATTGAGCTTTAAATAGGTTTTACCAAGCCAGTAGTAAGTACCAATATAATCAGAATTGTACTCTAAACTTTTTTCAAAAAAATATTGTGCTTCTTCAAAAGATCCTTTTGGAGGTTCTGAAAATAAAATTGAAGCTAATCGTCTTGACGCTCTACCTAAATCTGCCAACTTATAGTGCCACTGCCCCATAATACTGTAACAAAACTCATCATCAGGTAACAGGTCTATAACTTTTAAAGCAATACTTTGAATATTTTTTGACTGCTCAATTTGATTACGAATAGTATCCTCCTCAACTGTTTTACCTAAAGTGATAACATACCATTTTAGTATATTAGGATTATTGGGTTCAATATCGTATGCTTTTTCAATATACTCAAATGCCTTTGAGGCATTCTTCTTATCTAAGCTTTTTTTCATTGCTGACTCAGATAAATAATGATGAGTAATCGTCAATCTTAAAAGAATATCAGTATTTTGAGGATATTTACTATGGAGTTGCTCCAAGGGTAATTGAACTTTTTCAAACTCAAGATTACTAAGCCTAATATCAATATCTTCAAAGTCTTGACTAACAATAAGTGAAGATATAGTAATAAATATAATTAGATTTTTTAAAGAAATAATCAAGGATAAAATCGATACATTACTGGCTGATGATCAGAAATTTTACCATCAACATTATTATTTGAAATTCCAGTCTCGCTCGGTAAAGAAATAACACTTGATGTCGATGTAGCATCCAATGTAAACATTGTCTGATTAATAATAATGTGATCCAAGTGAGCTGCTGAGTATGAGCTTGACCATCCCTGCCAAGAGTAACCACTTGCAGGCCCTTGCAGAACACTTAAATCAGTCAATTTAAAATTGGAAGCTGAATCAAAATTATCCTGATCAGTAAATGGACTTAGTGTAGGATTAGTAATCGATTGAGAACCAACATTATTAAAATCTCCTAATACAATAACATTGTCATTTGCTCTATTATTTAAAATATAGTCTGTAAGCAATAAGCTTGCATGGTGCCTTCTTGTTGTTTCATCGCCAGTATCGTTGGCATTATACGAGTCGTCACCACAGCATTTATAATGGATACCAATTAAATAAAGATTAATTGTCTTAGTTCCATCTGACCATGTAACGTAGTTCTCCATAGGCGGCCTATCTGCAAATTGATATGAAGCATTGTTTGCATAATCAGAATCACCATCATCATTGTTTGGAGTATCGGCCCATAATTCATTTTTAGAATTAAAAGTCACATATTGGTTCTTGTATACCAAAGCAAATCCTAAATTCCCAGATTCTTCATCAAACACATAAGAATAATTAGGCATAGTATCTACCATACTAATTAGCTCTGACTCTGATCTCATTTCTTGNAAGAAATAAATATCAGCATTCCATTTTTGCATTAAATTTTTAACATAATCTTTGGTTGATGAATGCTGTGGAAATTGTCTAATATTCCAAGTAACTATCTCTACTTGGTTGCTTAAACCATAATCTACTGCATTAGGCAGTTCATATGGGTTGGTGTTATCTCCTCCATTATCATCGCCGCTGTCCGTCGGAGATTCACCTCCTCCAGAGCAGGCAATAATAATAATAAATAATATAAAATATTTATTTAGTGACTTTACCATACACATAATTTAATAATAAAGTTCCAACTTGTTGCAAGCTTTGTGGAGAACAATTTTCAGGAGTATCATTTTGGGTATGCCAATGATTATAAAATAAATTAGGATAATCAAAATCAATGATATCAATAGCAGGAATTTGAGCATTCTCCCAAAGAGGAACATGATCATCNTATATTTCATAACCAACTTTATATTCAAATGCNTTTAAATCTAATTCATTTGCTAAGCTCCAAATTTCTTTTACCATTTCAGGGTTAATTCGATAAGAAAATCGTTCAATGGGTATTTTCAAATATTTATCTCCAATCATATCAATAATTATTGCAGATTTTGGTTTTTCAATAGGAAGATTTTTTGAAAAATATTCAGAACCCATTGCAAAAGTATATGGTTTACCATTAATACCTACATCTTCAGCGTCAAAAAAAACTAAATCTATTCCAATGGGAGGTGTATTTTGTGAAAAAATTGAAGCCAATTCCATTAGAACTGCAGTACCACTTGCACCATCGTTCGCTCCTAAAACTGGTAAAGATTTTTTTTCTTCATCTGGATCTTCATCTGATAAAGATCGTGTATCCCAATGCGCACCCAATAATAATCTTTCATTTGATTCTAAATTAAATTGAGCAATTAAGTTTTTACCCTCTCTTTGAGTTTCAGTCAAATGTTCTAGATAAGAAAACTCTTGAACTATAACATTTGGAGACAATGATAATAAATATGACTCAAGATATTCACTAAACCTTTCATGTCCTTCTGACCCAGGATTCCTTGGACCAAAACTGCATTGGTCTAATAAATGTTGAAATGCGCTATTCTCATCAAAACTTGGAATATTTTTTTCTGAACTATTGGATGAACACCCAACTAAAAACAATATTATTATAATAATTTTTTTCATTATCCCCTTATTGCGACATTTAAATTTATTCCAAAATCTCTATCAATTCTTCGTCCAGTCAAACGTGTATCAGTTTCTCTATATTCATAAAATAAACTACCAGTAATATCATCCGTTAAAGTATAAGTAATTCTCAAAATACTTTTTTGAGTATTTGTGAAATTTTGTTCAACAAAATTTATCTTATCTTTTGATCCTTCTTCTGTTTTATTGGAAAAGTCTAAGTTTAAGCTAATATTCATATTATTTCTTAAATATATATTTCTTTCAGAAAATGGCAGAGAAAATCTTATACCTTTTGAAAAATTATATGTAATAGTTGCAAGAATGCTGTTATCTGAGATGTATGTTAAGCCATTAGCTACTTCATCTAGGGTGTGGGTGATATTGCTTCTTACATTTGTTGAAATTCCGTTGTTAAAAGTTGTACTTATTCCAATTAAAGGAGAGAATGATCTTGAAATTCTTGAGAACTGAAGATTGTCATTATTATTATTTTCAAATGATGAAATGCTTAAAAGATTTATTGGTGTGACTCCACCTTCATTAAATTTCCATGATAAATTTTGTTTTCCATTAAAAGCATGCTCCATTGACATTGAAGAAACATATGGTTTAATGAAACTGATATTTTCAAGTCCACCAACTCTCAAAGACCAGTTTGAGAATGGCAATCCTTCAGATAAATAACTACCAAATGCAATATAATCTCTTGTAGTAGAGCGAATATCTATATTATATCCATTTATATTTGAAGAGATGCTTTCGTTAAATGAAATCATTAAAGAAGATTGTGGATTAAATCGTACACCAGTTCGGGCTGAAAATGATTTCTTGATATCTTCATTTCCTGTATTTAACCCTACTTCAGGTACAGATTCTACATTAAGATTATCTTTAAATCCTAAACGATATGATAATGGAATATCTCCATCTATACCATTTGAAACTTGTGTAGTAATATTTGAAATGGTAATCGTAAGAGGTTCAATTTTTTTAGATTCATTATATATTCTTTCAAGTGCAAAGTTATTTTCTAAAGTTTTTCTATTATTGTTTTTTGGTGTTTTTTCTTCTTCATCTTTATCTTCTTCTTCAGGATTAAAACTAGCTAACCCTCTCGATCTTGTTCTAGGTGGAGCAGAATTACTTTCTCTTTTTGACACTGGTGTATAAAATATTTCTATAATTTCTGTAGGAGAGATCGAAAAATTTAAACCGGTATTCTTTACCAAGTTCAAATTAGCTGCATCAACTACACCATTGCGGGGTTTATTCCACGAATAGTTTGTATTATAAGAGAAATTTGGTTTAAACCAATTTAGCCATTGTGGACTGGATGTATAGTTAAATGTTTCAGTTAAATTTGTAAGAGAACCAATTTTTAATTTTGATAAAACTTCATCTCTATAATCAGACATATCACTTCTAATATTTTTAGTATAATTTAATTGGGTGTTATCAAAAACTTTGTAATTAAAAGAAAATCTTCTTTCCAAACCAAGATTAAAATCTTCAATTAATTCAGAATTTTTTCTAGATACTTTCTCTGTCAAATTTCTATTAACTCTAATCCCGCTAGTAAATGTAGATGGTGTATAGAAAAATCTAGTTTCACTTAATTTTTCGCCGATTAGTGGAACATTTTCAGCCCACTTAAATGCCTCAATATAATTATCGCTAGGGAATCTTAAATTATAATCAACATTAGTGCTTAACTTGCTAGCATCTATAGATTCCATGATTGAATCTGACTTTTTCTGAGAAGACACATTAAACCCTGCACTTAAATTATCAATTGAGTATTTAATAAATGGGTTTTCGGACTTAACTCTTTTTGAAATTTTACCAGTTACATTTATTGTTGAAGATTTAACCATAACAGAATCTGGCGGAGTTCCGTTTGTTCTTATATCAGTACCAGGGAAAAATTTTGGAGAGTTATTAATCACATTGTAGCTAGTATTTATTGGGAAAGCAATTCCAAACTTGCTTGGGAAAAAATTCCCCAACTGGATATTATTGTTAAATGTAAAATTTTCTACAGTTTGATTGGTACCAATTCGTTCTTGGAGGACATGAAAATCTGCATCTTTCCTGCTATAAGAAAATGTACTATTACTTAAATCTGATAAATTAAATTTTGATTTTAACCTCACAGCAGTTCCCGTTTCTTTTTTTACTCCACTCAATCTAAGTTCGTCTAGCCATATTTCTCCGCTAATAGGATGATCCGAGTCATTTTCTACCCCAACAATGAAATATTGCAATCTTGAAAGGGATGGATTACCTACAATCTCGACATTCTTATAAATTTTACTTGATTCATCGACAAAGCTATATTCTTTATAATCAGTAGAATCAGTAAAAGAATCATTTGTTCCAATAAGACTGATGGAATCATTGGTTTCATTTTTTAGTGCAGTAAGCCAATTCAAGTCTAAATTAATTTCGTTTCTTTTTAAATCTTCATCCCAAGTATCATAAACAGGTTTTGTAACTTTATAATATTCATCTCCATTCCCGAATTGAATAAAGAATCTCAAATCAGTTTCTTCGCTTGAAGCAAAATCACTATTTCCATAAACGAACATCTTCATTCTATCATACATTAAAAAACTCTGTCCTTTTTTCTCATCCATTGCTAGAATTTTTTTCGCAGCTCCTTTATAGTTTGGATCAAGATTTTCAAATTGTAAAACTAGTGATTGTTCTTTTGATCTAATCTGATTGATTTGATCATATTCGCCAAACACTCCCTTTGGAGGAACATAATTTGGGTTATCTTCATCATTAATGACTGATACAATAAAAGTGCTATCTTCAACAGCATATGAATCGGTATTAACTAATGAGGTCCCAAGCTCTTGCCATGCGTTACCAACTAACTCAATTTTTGCTATTTCTAGTTGTGTCTCTTCCGTTACTCCAGATACAACCAATCTTACGGATTTTATTTCACTGAGCGATATGTCTTGGATTTTATCAAAATGACTTAAAGGGACTCTAATTAATTTCCAACCAGTTTTAATACCATCTACTTCTGTTGAACCAGCAACATAAGTACTATCATCTAAAGAAATGGTCTTAGTAAAATAATCATTAGTTCTATCTAAAAATCCTGATTTATCTAAATCTTCTGTATCAGGATATTTACCACCTGTTTGGATTCTATCTCCAGTACCATTTCCTTCTGTACCATTGACTTTCTCATAATCTGAACTTCCTTCGGAATAACTCCAGTCATCACTATTGGGATCATTTGGATCTACATCCGATGAAGCATTAATCAATTGAGTCTCTCCATTAGCTAAGTATTCAAGGTATGTAAGTCCAGTTGGCTCCAAACAACCACCAAATCCATCTTCATATTCATTGAAACAGCCATCTAGCCCAGTATCTTCACTATCTTCTAAAAATCCATTACCTAATGCAAGTCCAGCATCTGGCACATCTTCTGTATTTAGTACACCATTCCCGTTATAGTCTTCACTTATCTTACCAAGGTCTATAGTTAAATTTCCTTCATCCCCTCTAAGCCAAATTTCAAAAAATCTAGTCCTTGTTTGATCATAATCCCCAATGAACATAGGTGTGATAATACCTGCCCATAGTGAGTCGGGGTCTACTGATGATTGAAATTCTTGTGGTTTATATTTTAATACTAGCACATCTGTAGTAAGATTTTGCGCTCTTTGCGAGGTTGAAACATTTGGCCAAATATTATTGGTCAATACTTGCGAATAAGGGTTATACCAAAACATCTTTAATCTATTTCTTTGTTCATATTCTTGATTAGTATCAATATCAACTGGCGCAGATGAAATATTCCAAAATCTTCTTAAAATTGAAGGGTTAGTTACTCTTTTTGAACCCTCAAAATCATCTATAAATGCTACTCCATTCCCATCTCCGGTACGAGGATTAGATATTGAATTAGGATTTGGTAGAACTTGAGCAATTTCACCCTCAATGGAAAAGTTTGATATTTTGTCTGCATTAAGAAAGCTAAGCTGGTTTAGCCTTGCTGAGAAATTATCGAGGTCTTTTTCAAACCTACCATTTATATCCCAAATAAAATTTTGAATTGGTTCATATCCTACTTCAACTTTTTTATTAACAATATCTTGATTATAATAAAGCGCAGTAAGTCCTAAAAAGGATTTTTCATCAAAATCAATTTGTGCACGAGATCCAACCATAATCTTCCTATCAAAAGTAACTAGGTCATGTTTATCATAAGATATTTCTAGATCACTATTTGGATCTATATTACCAGTAAGCATAATAATTCCTGAGAAATAATCAATTTGGTAATCTGTTCCTCTTTCAAGCTTCTCGCCATTTGATAAAATCTCTTCACTCCCCTCAACCAGCGTAAATCCTAGACTAATTGTTGACTTAGGATTTGTATAATTTGCATTTATTGTAAATCTTGCATCGCCAGTATATTCTGTCCTATTAGAAGTTGTATACATTTTCCCTTGCTGTAAAAAATCAGACAGATCTGAATTGTCATTTCCGCCTTGAATAACATCAGCTGATACAAAAGGTAGTAGTGCAGGTAAATGAATTTCACCTGTTACTAAATTAACAATATTTGGGTTATTATAATCAATTACTTCGTCAGGTGATTGAGCTCCAGATTGATTAAAATTATCTAATCCAAAAAGATTTAAAAAGGTTGTCCCGTTATTTGCTCTATCACTTACTGGAGTTGAAAAATTATCTATAATTTGCACCTCAAGACTTTGAGCATCTACATTTGTAGAACCCATTGAATAAACGTTTTTAAACATCAAATCCCATACAGGATGATTTGGGTGCGAAGATTGTGCCTTGATCATTTTTAAAATAAGGCTTGTATTATCGCTAGTTATTCCTTGACCAATTTGAATAATTAATTGACCTGTAGATCTATCAACAAGCTGATAATGTGCAGCAATAATTTCATTTTGTAATGAACTCTGCATTCGTATAAAACCTAAATCTTCATTTATACTATAATCAGTTCCTCTTTCCAGCCTAATAAAAGCACCTTCTTTACTTTTGTCAGCAAATTGAGATGTATCATTAGGATTAATATGAGCAATTCCTGGATCGGCCTGCGGATTATTTGATGCATCAATTTTATACAATTCAAAATTTTTAACAACAACATTACCAATAGGATGAAGGCCATTAACAAGAGGGTAATATGATGGAATAGAAAGTGTATATCCGCTCTCATCAATAGTATCTGTAGAGCCATTTCTAAACCAATCATGGATGAAGAAGTATAAATTCTTTCTATAATCATAATCCTGAATCTGGTTCTCTTTTAATTCTGAAGTACCCTTGTACCTTTGTGACTGTTTTTTAGTTTTTTCTAATGATGCGATGCTAGTAATATTTACTGGACCAAGTTTTGAAAGAGCTTTTACTCCAAATAGACCTTTGTTTTGGCCTGAAAATGTAACAAACTCGGTAGAAGGGAGCGATAGTGATATATTACCAAGTTCTAATTTTTGTAATATGTCATCTTCTTCACCTTTATAGTCTACTCTAATAGTATTTTCCCAATCAAAATCACGTTCAGAGTTTTGGTCGAGTGATACAGTGATTCGTTCACCAACTTTACCTTGAACATTTAATTGCTGTTTTTGATCAAATTTAAAGTTTGTTTTTTCTTGCTCTCTAAAAGATGAACGAACTAATTCCTGATCCTGATTTACCAGTTTTCCTGATAAATTAATATTACCTTGAACTCTCAATGAAGCTCTTCCTAGTGCACCCAAATCAATATCTGCAATTTGCATAAATCTATCTGATTTTTTATTTATTGTTGTATCGGACGCTGAAAGAGTAAAAGGTTGCAAAAGATTAAATCTCTGATTAGAGGAATATAAATTACTTATATAGTCATCAAATGTAGATATGTATGGAATTAAACTATTAGAACTCAAAATTTTTTCACTAATAACTATATTATCAAATGTAGAATTAAACGAAACTTGATAATCAAGATACTTTCTATCAAATTGGAAAATTCCAATTGGATAATTTGATATATCATTTAAAGAGTAATTAGCTTTTTGAGAATTTTTAAATGGATTAAACGTAATTTTTTCTAAAGAATCATTACTAAATAATCCTCCTAAGAATAGAAAAAATATTAAAATCTTTTTCATTTATTTAATCTCGCGAATTTTAGAAATGAAATTTTTTATTGCTAATCCTCTATGGCTAACTTCGTTTTTTAATTTTGAATCCATTTCAGCTAAAGACATTTTGAATTCAGTGGATTGGAAAATTGGATCGTATCCAAATCCATTATTTCCAATTTTTTTGTTTAAAATTCTTCCTTCTAATCTTCCTTCAACATGAAAATCATTTTTACCATCCACAAATGATATAATAGTACGGAATCTTGCAGTACGTAAACTATCTTCAATGCCATCTAAATTATCTAACAGTTTTGTCATATTTTCTTCATAGGTTGCTTTCTCTCCAGCGTATCTAGCTGTAAACAATCCAGGATCTCCATTTAAAGCGTCTACTTCCAAAGTAGTATCGTCTGCAATGGAAGCTATATTAGTATGTTCAAATGAAGCCCTTGATTTTTTAAACGAATTTTCTTCAATAGTGTTTCCATCTTCAATTATTTCTCCAATTTCTGGAAAATCTGACAAAGATAATATCTTATCAAAAAATGGTTGAATCTTTACAGAAATTTCAGATACTTTGTGATTATTTGAAGAAGCAATAACAATTTTTTTCATTTCTTAAACTAAGAAATATTTATGTGTTTTTTAAATAACTAATATTGCTTAGCTTTTCGAACATTTTTGTTGGCTCTGTAGCTCAGTTGGTAGAGCAGAGGACTGAAAATCCTTGTGTCGGCGGTTCAATTCCGTCCAGAGCCACTTCTTAATTATGAAAATCAATAAAAAAAATATATTAGTTTCAGTATTAGCTATTCTATTTATAGTTCTAATTGTTTCTTTTTTAAGACAACCCAAAATTTATACGTTTTATAAGGAACAATTTGTTCCAAGTGATCTTGATACAGTATTCGAATTTTTTTCTAGACCAGAGAATCTTGAAAAGATTACCCCATCATCTATGGGATTTAATATTATTACTCCTACTCCAATTGATATGAAAGAAGGTGCAATAATTGATTACACTGTAAAAATAATGGGTGTTCCTATGCGTTGGAGAACAATGATTACTAGTTATAAAAAAAATGAATATTTTGTGGATGAACAGCTAAAAGGGCCTTATAGTTATTGGCACCATAAACACACATTTAAAGAGGTTGAAGGGGGTGTACTTATTATTGATGAAATTACTTATGCATTACCAATTCAAGCTTTTAGATTAATAGTACATCCTGTTTTAATTAAACCTCAATTAAATCAAATCTTTAATTTCAGATTTCAAACTATTAAAGATAAATTCAAGTAATGATTAATTACATTCTTTCTAAGTCAAACATAATGATTAATTATGTAGGTTTCACTATTGTGTGGTTTTCCTGTGTATATAGTGGTGCTAAAGGAGACCCAATTATTGCAATAATCCCAACCTTTATTTTTTTATTTTTACATTTTTTAATTGTCACCGACCATCTAAAAGAAGAAATACAGTTGATTGTAATTTCAATAATTTTTGGATTAATTGTTGATTCAAGCTTTTCATTATTAGGAATTGTTAAATACAATGGGACATTAGAATTTGCTCCTAATCTTGCTCCCTTGTGGATTGTTTGTATGTGGGCAGGGTTCACAGCTCAAATAAATCACGTTATGAAATTCTTAATCGGAAGATATCCTCTAATTTGTTTTTATGGTCTTCTTGCTCCTTTAGCATATTTAGCAGGCGAAGGTATTGGAGCTGCTGAAGTAACAAATACATATTTTTCTTATGGATTTATAAGCATAGCATGGGCAATTAGCTTATTATCGCTTTTTAAAATTTCAGAATACTTAATGAGTAAATAAGATGAGAAAAAAAATTTTCTTTTCTGCTCTCATTTTTTTTAGTTGCGCTTCAAAAAACCCTCTAAATCCTGAAAATATTATTGATATTAAAATACCCCTAGAATGGGAATTAAGTGTTTCTGAAAGTATAAATTTCAGTGAAAATTGGTGGAATAATTTTGATGACGATAATCTTAGTTTATATATGAATGAATTCATGGATGAAAATATAAATCTTGAAAAAGCAATGCTTAATACAAGAAAAGCCAAGCAAGCTTCAGTTATAGCAACAGGTAGCTTATTGCCTTCAATTTCTATAAGTAGTGGTGTCGTTGAATCAGAACAGAATACTGCTGGTATCCCCACAATATTTTCAACCTTATTAGGTCAATCATCAGATGAAGTAACTATATTTACTCAAGAAAATTATAACTTATCTCTTGGTACTCAATGGGAAATTGATTTATGGGGGAAACTTCGTCAAGGTAGAATTGCAACAAAACAACAATACTTATCAGCTAAACACTATGAAGAATTTCTTAAGCTCTCTCTTAGTGCTGAAGCAGCCAAACTCTACTTTTCAATTATTGAAGCAGAACAAGTATTAAACAATGCGTCAAAAAAACTTAAAAATGCTGAAACAATCTTTGAATTATATTCTTTGCGCTATAATAAAGGAAGTATTTCTATTCAAGCTTACCAGCAATCTGAAATTATTTTCAATGCTACTAAATCCGATTATAATAATAAACGTTTAGCGGTAAATATGCTTAAACGAGAAGCTAAGTTGCTTGTAAAAGATTATCCCTCAACTCAATTTTTAGTTAGTAGTAATTTCCCTAAAAAAATACCAAATATTCCAAATACTGTTCCAGCGGATATCGTTAAAAGAAGGCCTGATCTAATTGCTCAACAATATAATTTGCTTGCTACAAATGCTTTAGATAAGCAGGCTCTACTAACATTATTTCCAACATTTAATTTAACAGGAGGTTATGGAGGATCTTCAAATGACCTACAAGACTTAACTAATGAAGATTTTGCAGTTTGGAATAAAGGACTCAACGTTTTTATACCTGTTTTTAATGCTGGTAAACTTATAGCTAATAAAAAACTTGCAAAATCTAACAAAGAAATTGCTATGCTTGACTTTATAAATGCCTTATTAACTGCTTACAAAGAGGTTGAAAGTGGATTAGATTCAGATTTAACCTCAAACGAATCTCTAGATATCATAAATCAGAATATTTTATTATCTGAAAGTATTTATACAACTACACTTGAAGGATTTATAAAAGGATCTTCTACATTCGAGGATGCAATAAATGCAAATAACGCGCTTTATGATAATCTGGATTTGAAAGCAAGAATAGAAAAGATTCGCATAGAACAGAGAATCAATTTAATTTTAGCTCTTGGCGGAGGATTTAAATATAAAAAATGATTAAAAAATTAAAACCACTATTTATTTTATTAGGAGCAATGCTTTTGTCTTATATACTTTGGTTTTTAGGACAAGTTCAACCTGATCCCGTAGAAGAATCTCCTGCTCCTGATGTAATCGTTGAAATTTTGACACCGAAAGATTTTCAAGTAAAAATTATATCTAGCGGTACCACTACCCCTCTAACACAAACAATTCTCAATGCAGAAGTTGGTGGAGAAGTAATTTATCGTTCTAAAAAGTTTTCGGAGGGTTCTTCAGTTATTGAGGGTGAAATTCTTGCAAAAATTGATGATACAGATTTACAACTCCAATACAAAAATGCTTTATTACAATTAGCAAATGCAGAAGTGCAGTATTCTCTACAATTAGCTGAAGCTGAAGTTGCAAAAGAAGCCTGGGAAAAAATGGGCGATGGGATAGCTAGTGATTTGATGCTTAAAAAACCTCAACTGAAACAAGCTGAAGCATTGCTAGAAGTTGCTAAAGCGCAAGTTAGCTCTGCAGAAAAAAAATTAAATAAAACTGAAATTGTTGCTCCATATGCTGGAAGAATTCAAAATGTTAATATTGACTTAGGTACTACTATTATTCCTGGTCAACCTGTTGGCGCAATGTATACATCTAGTGAAATTGAAATTACATTAGCTATAAAAGATAATGATTTACAATTCTTAAGTATACCGATGGATGGAAGAAAACTAGATTCTAGTGAACAAGCATTGGTTGAAATAGAAAGTTTTTATAAAGGCAAAATTCAATCATGGCAAGGCAAGCTTGAACGAGTTGATGGAGTTATTGATCCCATAACAAGAATGATAAATCTAATCGCAGTTTTTGAAAATGATTTTATTGAGACAAATCAATCTAATCTTCCAATTGGTTTATTTGTAGAAGCAAAAATTGATGGGATAAAGCTAAATGATGTTTTTCAAATTCCTGTTACTGCTATTTCAGAAAATAATGTAGTATATATTGTTGATAGCAATAATGAATTAGAATTAAGGGAATTATCTATTTTAAAAAAATATAGTGACTTTGTAATTGTCAAAGAAGGTATCAGAGCAGGTGAAAGAATTGTGACATCTAAACTTTCTACGGCTTCTAATGGAATAAAAGTTAACCCAGTTTATAAATAAATGCGTGGTATAGTTACTTGGTTCGTTAATAATAGTGTTCCAGCAAACCTATTTATGTTTTTTCTAATAGTTGGAGGATTTTTTATATCTTACCCTTCAATTAAAGCTGAATTTTTCCCGACACCTGACCCTAAAGTTATAACTATTGTTGTACCTTATCCTGGAGCATCTGCATCCGAAGTTGAAGCTTCAATTTCTTCTAAAATTGAGGATAGGCTAGAAGGTGTTTCTGGAATTAAAAAAATAAGTTCAAATTCATTAGAAGGCAGAGGTGTTGTAGGTGTTAGAATTTTTGCAAGTGCAGATTTCGATAATACATTTGAAGAAATAAAAACTATTATTGATGGAATTACAACTTTCCCGGAGAATAGCGAAGAACCAATTGTCAAAAAACTAGAAATCACTGAAAAAGTATTAGATGTAGTAGTTCATGGTGATGTTGATGAAAATGTTTTATTGAGTGTGACAAAAAGCATTAATGAGGAAATAAAAAATCTTAGCGAAGTTTCATTCACTGAGATCTATGGTAATAGAAATAGAGAAATTTCAATTGAAATTTCTGAAAATAACCTTGAAAAATATAATCTAACATTTGATGAAATTGCCTTTGCTATCAATATGGGTTCAATAGATTTGCCTGGAGGTGTGATTTCAAGCACAAAAGGTGATTTATTAATTCGCACTGTTGGTCAATCATATAAAGGTAACGAATTTGAGAATATTGTAATTAGAACCAATGCTAACGGGAGTACTCTTCTTTTAAAAGATATCGCCATAATAAAGGATACATTTGAAGAAGTTGATAAATTTTTTAAATGGAATGGTACTAGTGCAATGTTTATAAGTGCAAATCTTGTTGGGAATCAAGATGTTTTGACCGCAGCAAATCAGCTGAGAAATTTTGTAAAAAATAAGAAAAATGATATGCCTGAAAATATTCAGATTGATTATTGGTATGATCAGGCAAGATTTTTAGAAGATAGAATTAATATTCTATATAAAAATTTTGCAATAGGGATGTGTTTGGTACTTATTCTATTGACAATGTTTTTAAGACCATCTGTTGCATTTTGGGTTGCCATGGGAATTCCAATTTCATTTGGCGGGGCATTATTATTACTACCAATGTTAGGGGTTACAATTAATGTATTATCAACATTTATGTTTATTGTGGTTCTTGGAATTGTAGTTGATGATGCGATTATTGTTGGTGAAAACGTTTTTAGGAGAAGAATAAAACTTAATGAGGATAACTTCACTTCAACAATAAAAGGTACAATGGAAGTTATGCTTCCTGTATTTTTTGGTATTCTAACTACAATAGTAGTTTTTGCGCCTATGCTTGATTTAGCTGGAGATACAGGCCCAATTTGGAGAACATTTCCTTTAACTGCTATACCAATTCTGGTATTTTCTTTAATTGAATCAACAACGATTTTGCCAGCCCACTTAAATCATGCTGGCGAATGGTTCCAATATAGATTTGTGAAGTTTGGGAAAATGCTAAGTATTCTAAGAAATTATTTTTCAGAAAAATTATATCAATTTATAGATAATAGGTGGCTTCCATTAGTTAAAAAATCTATTATAAATCGTTATCAAACTATTTCAATTTTTGTTGGAGTGCTTCTAGTTTCCTTTTCTTTGCTTGCTGGCGGTTGGGTGAAATGGCAATTTTTTCCTGTTTTAGAGGCTGAAGAAATTGCAATTGTTCTAGACCTTCCTGAAGGAACACCAATTAGTACTACCGAAAAAGTAACAAGAATGGTTGAAAGCGAAGCTCTTAAGCTTAAAAATGAATTAAATTCGGAAAACAATAAAAAAATTATCTCTCATGTTTTGACAACTGTTGGAGATCAATACTTTAGTGCTCAGGAAGCTGAAAATAGCCCAACAGGGCCTACAGTCCAAGCAAGCTCAACACCTCACTTAGGAGAAATAGTTATCATTTTAACACCAGCTGATAGTAGATGGGGCCTAACTGGAGCATATGATATTATTAATATTTTAAGAGATAGAATTGGTATTATACCTGGTGTTGAAAGATTGAACTTTAGTGCAAACATCTTTAGTGCTGGTAAACCAATTCATTTTGAATTTTCTGGTAATAACTTTGATGACTTGAATCGAGTCGTTAGTCAAACTAAATCTTTATTAAATAATTATGCTGGTATATATGATTTAACCGATTCAGATAAAATTGGTAAAAGTGAACTTCAAATTGAACTTTTACCAGCAGCAGAATCATATGGACTAACTACTGCAATGATTGCAAAACAAGTCAGGCAAGCCTTCTATGGTGAAGAAGTCCAAAGAATTCAACGTCAAGATGATGATATAAAAGTAATGCTCAAACTAACTAAAAGTGAACGAGATAATGCTAGGACGCTTGAAAATTTAAGAATTAGGACCAATACAGGTATTAAAATTCCATTGTATGCAGTTGCAAAAGTAAAAGAAATTCCTGGAAAATCAGCGATTCAAAGAATTGATGGAAAGAGAGTTGTTGAAATCACTTCGGATGTAGATATTAGTAAAAATACATCGACAATGATTTTATCTTCAATGCTTGGACCTGAAGGAGATCCTATCAAAGACTTTAAAAATATTTTAAATAAAGAGCCTAATGTATCTTTTGCTCTGGCTGGAGAAGCAGCTGAACAAGCTGAGCAACTTCAAGATATATTTGTAAAATTTGGTTTAGCAATTTTCACCATTTTTGTTTTGTTGGCTATTCCACTGAAATCATATTTTAAGCCATTAATTATTCTTTCAGCTATACCGTTTGGTATGGTAGGTGCTATCTTAGGACATCTAATGCTCTTTCAACCAATGTCTGTTTTATCAATTTTGGGAGTAGTCGCACTTTCAGGAGTTGTAGTTAATGACAGCTTATTATTAGTTGTATTTGTTAATCGAGCTAAAGAAAAAGGGGATAGTACTTTAAAAGCAGTAATTGATGCTGTTCGATCAAGATTTAGACCAGTAATATTGACATCTCTAACAACATTTTTAGGAATTGCTCCTTTACTATTTAATCAGTCAACACAGGTACTATTCCTTAAACCTATGGCAATTTCGTTAGGAATTGGGATTCTATTTGCTACATTTGTAATTTTACTTCTTGTGCCAGTATCTTATGTTGTAATTGACGACTTTATTAATTTGATATCAAGCAATAAAAAGAAACGAGCTTAAGCTTCAAACTGAGAATAATTATGATACCCAACTTTAGCTGGATCATCATAATCAATTTTAACAATCGCTTTTTTTAAAATTCTTTTAAGAATGATAAGTCTATCTTTTTCAGATTGACTTTTTAATAACATTTTTTTTGCACGTTTGTCTATATCAAGCATTGATGCTATTTCAAATGCAGCGTTAGGCATATTTATTTGAGAAATTTTTGCAGAAGCTCCCAGTTTCATCAGAACTTCATATAAAAATACATTGGTTTCTTGAAGTAAAGTTTCATCGATTGAATCATCTATGTCTTGCCAAGTTTTAACATATGCTTGCTTATAATCTTTTGAATAGTTATAACTTTTAACAATGAATCGTTCAACGCCAGTAACTAATATGTCATACTCTCCAGTATCTCCTTCTGCAGCAGTAATTTGAGTGATTTCAGCTGTACATCCTATTGAAAGGGTATCATTGTTTCTGGAATTAACGATACCGAATTTTTGGTTATGCTTTAAACAATATTCTATCATCTTTTTATATTTTGCTTCAAAGATATGTAGAGGTAGCTTTTCGCCAGGTAGTAAAACTAGAGGTAGTGGAAAAATTGGAATTTTATCATTCATAGTATTATCAAAATACATATTGTTTTATTAATTTTCACTATCAAAATTTTATATTTCAATTAAAAAGAGGTAAAATGAAAAGAGATATTTTAGATCATGTTGCAATTTGTACAGACAGTATTGAAAAATCTGTTATTTGGTATACTGAGAATTTTAAATGTGACATTTTATATCAGGATGAAACATGGGCAATGCTTGAATTCGAAAATGTAAAACTTGCGTTAGTATTGCCAGATCAACATCCATTTCATTTTGCTATTCTTAAAGATAATGTAGAAGATTATGGAGAACCTGTAACACACCGAGATGGTTCTGTATCTGTATATATAAAAGATAGATCGGGAAATAACATAGAAATTTTAAGGTATTAAAATGAAAAGAATTATCATCATGAACTGTATTACTATTTTGCTTATTGTAATCTTGTCATACATATCAACACCAAACAATCAAATCTTATCTAATCACCACCTGCTAGTTGGATTCAGTTCAGTCGTTGCATTTATGACGGTGTTATGGATCATTAGCTTAATTGTAAAAGACGCAAGCATTGTTGATATATTTTGGGGTCCAGCTTTTGTAGTTCTTGGTTCATCTTTAATAATATCAATGGATCAAATTTATTCCGAAAGATCATTGTTTATCCTTTTCTTAGTATCACTTTGGGCGATAAGACTTGCATCACATATTGGATTTAGAAATATTGGTCATGGCGAAGATTTTAGATATATAGAGTGGAGAAATGAAGGTGGAAAAAACTATTGGTTGTTGAGTTTTTTTAGAGTCTTTTTACTCCAAGGAGGCTTATGTACCTTGGTAGGAGTATCAATTTATTTTGGATACCTAAATGAAAAACCTTTATCATTTGTGGAAACTATGATTTCTTCGTCCATTTTTTTTGTTGGATTGGCATGGGAATCAATTAGTGATTTACAATTAAAAGCTTTTAAGAAAAATCCAGAAAATAAAGGTAAAATTTGTAAAAAAGGTTTGTGGAAATATTCAAGACATCCAAACTATTTTGGAGACCTTGTTGTTTGGATTAGTATTTTTACTTTTAGTATTTCGAGCGAAAATTTACTGCTCATTTCTGGCGCATTTTTAAGTCCATTGATTATGGGGTCAATTTTTTATTATATTACTGGCCCTATAATGGATCAAGCAATGATGCAAAGTAGGCCAGATTATAAAAAATATATGGAAAATAGTAATTCACTGATTCCAAAATTAAAATGAAAGAGGGGAAATAATGTATAACAAATTATTGTTAATACTTTCAGTATTCATATTTATTGCATGCGGTGGTGGAGCTCCACAAGAAGCACAGGTAGTAAATATTGGATCATTAGGTTCTGAGATGAAATACGATGTTGAAGAATTCACTGTAAAAGCGGGTTCAAAAGTAAAAATTGTTCTAAAAAACAATTCACCTTTAGACTTTATGGGAGAAATGCAGCATAACATTGTGATTTTTAAAGATGAGTCAGCTGCTCCACAAATAATTCAACTTGCTGAAGGTAATGGTGGAGATCCTTACGACGATAGTCGTATTTTAGTAAAATCTATATTGATAGATAAACAAGAAGAAACAACAATTGAGTTTGAAGCACCTAAAAAACCTGGTAAATATTTGTATGTATGTACATACATTGCGCATGCAGGTTCAATGCGTGGCTACATGATTGTTGAGTAATTCTTTTTTATTACATCAACTCAACTTGAATGAATTAAAAATTCTGTATATATTACACTCCTAATATTGAGACTAAATCTCAAAAGGGGAAATTATGAGTGAATTTTTAATTATGTTTAGAGAAGTGCTTGAAGGAGTTCTTGTTGTTGGAATTCTATATACCTTCATTGTAAAAACTGGTAGAGAACACCTTAAGAAAAGTATTATTAATGGAGTAATTGCTTCCTTTATTGCTACTGGAATATTCGCAGTAATATTTCAAATAGCTTATGGTGGATTTGAGGGAAGGCAGGCAGCACTATTTGAAGGAACAACAATGCTTATAGCTGCATTTCTTCTTTCTACAATGATTATTTGGATGGGAAGAAATAAGAATGTTGCTGCTAGCCTTGAAAAAGAAGCTTCCGATATTATCGAAAAAGATAAAAATGTATCATTAGGTCTTTTTGCCCTAACCTTTTTTGCAATTTTTAGAGAAGGTGTAGAAGTAGTGCTATTTATGTATGCTATTGTCATTCAATCTGATGGTCTTTCTATAAGTGGATCTATTATTGGATCATTGGTAGCTCTTATGATTGGATATTCAATATTTGTGCAAGGTAAAAGGGTGCCTTTAAAACAATTTTTTAATGTAACATCTATTCTTTTAATTTTTGTATGTGCAGGCTTAGTTGCTTATGGTGTTCACGAATTTGAAGAAGCCTTCTATACCAAGGAAGAAATGAAACAAATGGAAGTATGGAATGTCAATGATAAGGGTCCTGTTTTTGGATTTAATATTGATAATAACGGTACACCAAAACCATTACTGAGTGATAAAGGTGCAATAGGACAACTGTTTAAAGGATTCTTTGGATACAATGGTAATCCGACTTCAACAGAACTTATTAGCTGGTTTCTAACTCTTAGTTTAGTGACTTATTTTTGGAAAAGAGCTTCTAAAACTACTTAACTCTTACCTGTTTGATACTTCATTTAACAAGTCTTTTAGTTCAGTTAGAATCATAGCAGTTGCCCCCCAGCAAATGCATTCATTAAAATGGTAAGCAGGAACATTTATTTTCATTCCAGATTTATAAATTGGAGTATGAGATACCAAATCATTATTAATTAATTCATTAAAACTAATTAGATAAACTTCTTCGACTTCGTTCTTATTTATTTCAATTTTTGGTTTGTTTTTTGAATGCCATAAGAAAGTATGAATGTTAAAATGTGATACCGGTGTATACAAGCTCGTTAAATTTCCTAAAAATTTTAAAGTTGATGGATCTACGCCAATCTCTTCTTGAGCTTCTCTTGTTGATGCATCTAATGCCGATTCGTTGTTATCAATTGCTCCACCGGGTAAAGAAACTTGACCTTTGTGATGTTCAACATTGCTTGTTCTTTTAGTTAAAATAAAAAATAATTTTGCGTTTTCTTCAAATAGAATGATACTTACACTAGCTTGTTTAGCATCTTTAGGAGCAATGAATGCTTTCTCAGTTATAATATTGATGGGAATTACAGCCATTTTTTTATGACTATTCCAACCTGGTAGCTGAGCTTTATCAGCAACTCTTTCCTTTATTAATGTAATTATTTTGTCTACTTTCAAATCCATGAAATATAAGCACATAATTTGGGATTGGAATGGAACTTTGTTGAATGACACAGCGCTCTGTGTTAAAATGCTTAATAACTCTTTAGACAAAAGAGGGTTAGAAAAAATTTCAATAGATGATTATAGGAAAAAGTTTTTATTTCCTATCAAAACTTTTTATGAATCAGTTGGTTTTGACTTTTCAAATGAAGCTTTTGAAATTACCAATAAGGAGTTTCATGATGGTTTTGAAAAAAATTTCAAAAAATTAGCACTCCAACCTCATGCATTTTCAACAATTAAAAAATTGAATAGTAAAGGAATAACCCAAAGTATATTATCTGCAACGATGCAAGCTAAGTTAGATGAGCAAGTTAAGTTTTTTGGTTTAGATATTTATTTAGATAATATTGTAGGACTAAGTAATACTCCGTCTGGATTTGGGAAAGAATTTGAAGGCAANGAATTATTATCTTCAGTTGATATTTCAAAAAAAGAAACGATTATTATCGGAGATAGCATGTTAGACTACTCTGTTTCTAATGCACTAAATATTGATTGTGGTCTGGTATATAACGGCCATAATAGTATGGAAAGGTTAGCTGCCACAGGATCTAAAACATTTTCTAATATTGAATCTTTATCTAAATGGATTATTCAATAGACTTTCAAGTAGTGATTCCACCATCAACAGTAAAGATTGAGCCTGTTATAAAATCAGATGCATCTGATGCTAAGTAAAGTGCCATTCCTGAAATATCTTCGGGAGTTCCCATTTTCCCCTGTGGAATAGATTTAACAATTTTATTATAAGTATTCTCATCTTCCCATAATGCCTTACTAAAGTCAGTTTTGATTAATCCAGGAGCTAATGTATTTATTTGAATATTATGCTGTCCAAGTTCTTTAGCCAATACTTTTGTAAGCATCACCACAGCAGCTTTACTAATATTATAAACTCCTAATCCTTCAAGCGGTGTTTTAGCTGCAATAGATGCTACATTAATTATCTTTCCGTAGTTATTTTTAATCATAGAAATACTACAGGCTTTTGCAAAGTTAAAATATCCCTTTACATTTACATCAAATATTTTATCCCAATGAGAATCTTCAGAATTTAAAATTGGTCCATAATAAGGATTCGTTGCTGCATTGTTTACTAAAATATCAACTTTGCCAAACTTATCCATTGTAAGATCAACTACTGATTGAATAGAATCAAAATTACTTGTATTGCACTCAATAGGAATCAAAGAAAAACCATTGGATTCTGCCTCGATCACAGCGGCTTCTAAATTTTCTTTTCTTCTACTACAAATGACAACATCTGCACCTGCTTGGGCATATTTTAAAGCAATAGCCTTACCTATACCCTTTGAACCTCCAGAAACAATAGCAGTTTTTTTATTTAACCTAAACATTCATTTTTTCTTTCTTCTTTCAGCCATTGCTTTCCACATTGAATCAGGTAATTTTGTTAAATCAGAAAACTCACCTGCACCAGCCAACCATTCACCACCATCAATAGTAATCACTTCACCATTTATATAAGCAGAGCCATCACTCATTAGATAAGATGCTAAATTTTCTAATTCATGTCTTTCACCAAATCTCTTCATAGGAATTTTATTTTTCATGGTATCTTCAAAGTCTTCAAATCCTGGAGGCATTAATCTAGACCATGCTCCTTTAGTTGGAAAAGGTCCAGGAGCAATAGCATTAAATCGGATATTGTGTTTACCCCATTCAACTGCCAAGGATCTTGTCATTGCTAATACGCCAGCCTTTGCAGCAGCAGAAGGAACAACAAATGGTGATCCCGTCCAAGCATATGTNGTTACAATACTTAAGATATTACCTTTTTTATTACTAATCATTTCTTTGCCAATCACACTAGTACAGTTCCATGTTCCCATCAAAACAATATCTATAACCGCTTTAAAAGCGTTTTGACTCAGCATCTCTGTTGGTGAAATAAAATTACCTGCAGCATTATTTAATAATGCATCTACCTTACCAAACTTATCTAAAGTTTGTTTTAACATATCCTCAACATCTTCTACTTTTCTTACGTCTCCAGGACATGTTAATACATCAATATTTTTCCCCGAAAATTCATGAGCAGTCTCTTCAAGGACCTCTTTTCGTCTTCCGCTAATAACCAAATTGGCACCTAGTTCACCAAATCTTCTGGCCATGCTTTTACCTAAACCAGTTCCTCCACCAGTTATTATAATAGTTTTGTTTTCTAATAGATTATTTTCAAACATATTTATTTCTCCCCTTTTATTGTAAGGCGTCTAAATTATTTTTAATAGTTTCTGTTTTTTCTTTTAAAGGATCTAAGACTGAGTCCTCAATAACATCACTTATTTTTTCCTCACTATTTTCAAGCTGTACTTTTAGTTCATCCATATTGGGCAATGGTTGATTTGTAAACAACAAGTAAGCACAATATAAAATAAATAATGTGATACCAAGTGTAACAATTTTAAATAGTTTTTTAATGACACTAAAAGTAATCATTGTAATTAAAACAATCGCTACAGCAAGGTAAGCTGGATTATCTGAAATGCTATTTAACAGATTTTCTAACATTATATCAATTTATACATTACATTTCTACTTTACAAAGATGAAACATAAATCAACAAAAAACGTTAATAGTAATGTGATTAAAAAAGTATGTGTTTTATTCTTTTTACTTAATTTTGTTTTATCTCAAGACAAGCTTGAGCTGAAGCAAGCAGATTCATTATCCTCAAAAGAACTAAATAGTGAAACTACTACCATTCTAAGTGGCAATATAATTTTCCAAAAAGGGGATACTTTTCTCTATGGCAATAAAGCCATTCAATCTAATAAAAATAGCCTAGTAAAATTATATGACGATGTTAAGGTAGATGATAAAAATAAAACTGTATTTTGTGATTCACTGTTCTTTGATNCTGAGAAAGACCAAATAGAACTTTTCGGATCAGTTACTATTAAAAATGAAAATCAACTAATAACTGCTGATAAAGGACTGATAAATAATATTGATGGAAAAATTAAATTATTAGAAAACGGAAAGCTCTTAAGTGAAAATCAAACGGTTGAGGGAGATTTGATTGAAATATTTTTTAAAGAAAATCAAATTGAATCATTTAAAGTTTTAGAAAATGGTATCATTTTTTCAGAAAATTCTGGATATGAAAAAGACGTAAATAATCAAAATCAATTCATTGCCAATCAAGATATTCTAAAAGCGCAAGTTATAGACTTAAAAATTGATGAAAGTGATGTATCTGAAATTGAATTAATTGGAATGGCTTCAAGTTTTATTCACTTATACGAAGATTCATTATATCAAGGCACAAATGAAATATCGGGAGATAAAATAATCTTAAAACTAATTGATAATAATGCTACTGAACTAGTTTCAACTGGTGGTGTTATTGGTCAATTTATTCCGTCTTCTTCAAATACATCTGGACAAGAAAAAGTTAATTATAAAGGAGCAAGAGTTGAATTTGATACAAATTCAAGATCTTCTAAAATGTATGGTAACGCTAATATAATCCAGACTGGAATGGATTTATCAGCTGCACAAATTAATATTGATTGGAAAAGCAATATTCTCGAAGCATTTGAAAATAATATCTATAATAAAGAAGAAAATCTTGAACCTACTTTAATAGAAAAAGGTCGGGAACCTGTTTCAGGTAAATCTATGGTTTACAACATTAAATCTAGAAAAGGTAAAGTAATTGCAGGTACAACAAAAGTACAAAATAATATGTACACCGGATCACAAATTACTACAGTTTCTGATAGTACATTTTATATTGATGATTGCATATTTACTTCATGCGATCCCGCAAAGTTTTACATAGGNAGCAAACAGGCTAAAATAATTTATGGNGATAAAATCATTCTTAAACCTTTGAGTATTGTAGTTGGTGGAGTTCCTATTTTTGGTATTCCAAAAGCAATTTTNCCCCATTCAAANAAAGAACGAAGATCTGGTTGGATTATGCCATCATTTGGTTCNTCNGATAATAGAGGTAATTACTTAGATGGCTTAGGCTACTATTTTGCTCCAAGTGATTATTTTGGATCAGAAAATTCAATCATATTTGCTGATAGACAGGGATTGATTCTAAAGTCCAAAAACCAATATAAAAATCGTTACAAATTTAGTGGAGGTTTTAACTTTGAAATTCGAAAACATTTAAGCTCAACGGAACAAGATATTGCAAAACTAAACGAAAATAATAAGACAGATTTTTCTTTAAATTGGAATCATAATCAAATTCTTAGAAATGACCAAACATTGAGATCAAATGTAAGCTATTACAGTAATGGCGAATACAATCGTGAGACTAGCATTGATCCAATTAAAAGATTAAATCAGCAAGCAATTTCTAATGCTACATATTCTAAAAGGTGGAAAGATAAAAATCTTTCAATGAGTGTAAATGTATCCAATAAACAGGATTTGATGTCTAAAAATAAAGTCAGTAGCTCATCTTCCTTTTATCAAAACCCTACTAGTCTTTCTTCCTCAATCACGGAGAACACAAGCACACTTCCATCCTTAAATTTTCGAGTTGGAAGAAGAAGCTTATTTCGTAACTCAAACGAATCTTTTTTAAATAATATTCAATGGGATTTTAATTCAAGAATTTTAAATAATTCTAAAAACTATTATCGTGTTCAAGAATTAATTGACGAAGAAGGAATAAGTAGCCTTCAATGGGAACAAGATGANGATGGAAATGCTATTACTTTTAATCAAAGCGATATGATGTTAAGAAATAAGTTTAGCATTAATGCTCCATTTACTGTTTTTAAGTATGTAGCAATTAACCCAAATATTAATATTAGTTCTGACTTTGTAAACAGATTTCAGGAAGCATCTATTAATGAACAGAATGAAGTAGAATTGAATACAATTGATCGTTTTAAAAATAGAACTACTTCAAATTTAGCTTTATCAATATCTACCAAAGTGTATGGTATTTTACCATTTAAAATTGGAAGTTTTCAATCTATAAGACACGTAATGACGCCAAGGATTGGATTTTCATTTTCTCCAGATTATCTAAAAAATGATAATTATTTTCAAGAATTTAATGATGAATACTATGATTATTTCTCTGGGACTCTTCTTGGATCGACGCCAAGGACAGGTAGTAAAAAAATTAATTTATCACTCGGAAATGTATTCCAAGCAAAAAGA
>JGI26062J44793_1000025_pt1 | contig 23492 bp, 26 predicted proteins | sample MarorgKNORR_S2LV_3_FD_44793 | JGI IMG/M metagenome (IMG submission 44793)
TCTGGTGATGCAGATGCATCAATCATTGATGAAACAGCTGGATTAGGATACATGGGAGCTAATAAAGACCAAGTAAAATTGGTTGGTGGCGATCTAACTTCAGAACAACTTGGTTTCGCATTTCCTAATGGAAGCGCATTAGTTGATGTAGTTAATCAAGGATTAGCAGCNATGAAAGACAGTGGAAAATTAGCAGAAATTAATGCTAAGTTTTTCTCACCTGACTTTTCAGTAACTTATGATGATATCGCTGAATGTGATGAAAACATTCCAGAAGAATATCTACCAGAGGACTGCGAAGTTTAAGTAAGAAACTACTTAATATATAAATTTGTAATAGGCACGGAATTCCGTGCCTATTGCTTTATTATGGGTACAAATGAAATTAAAAAATCTATTTAAACCAGATAATTGGTGGATTCTAATTTTAAGTGGCGTAATAGCTTATATGCTATTCATGATTTATTCTGAACCAGAATACAACAAGGCATTTAACTTTATACTTCCAGGCCTTGCAATAACTTTTTTATCAACCATTATTTCATTTATAGTTGCACTATTTCTTGGTTTAATTTCAGGTATTGGAAGAATATCTAAAAATAAATTTGCAAGTACTATTTCTAGAACATACATTGAATTTATTAGGGGTGTTCCCGTTCTTATACTAATTTTTACAATCGCTTTTGTTGTTGTAGTTAGAGGAGCTGAATTTTTCAATATTAACAATGGTAATGTACCAATGTTAGTCAGAGCAATTATTGCACTTTCTGTCTTTTATGGAGCATATATAGCTGAAGTTTTTAGAGCTGGAATTGAATCTGTTCCAAAAGGTCAAAGAGAGGGTGGTTCATCATTAGGACTATCCGAAAGACAAGTTATGCGTTACATTGTCTTGCCTCAAGCCTTTCGCAATATGCTTCCGGCTCTAGGAAATGATTTCATTTCTATGATGAAGGATTCATCATTGTTGTCAGTATTAGCTGTTGAGGATCTTACATACAGAGGAAGACTTTACTCTGGCAGTACATTTAGATTCGCTGAGACGTATCTAGTACTTACTGTAATGTATTTAATTATTACACTCATTCTGTCAGGACTACAGAGAAGACTTGAGAAAAGACTTGAATCTAAATAACAAGAACAATCAAGAGGAGATTTTGAATCAATATTTAGATTCACTCCAGAAAATAAAAAATTATTCACCCAACACAATTAAGTCATACAAAAATGATATTCAACAATATTTAAATGAAGATATTACTTTGGGTGAATTTGCTAAGTATTTAAAAATATGTTCCAAGAAGGAATACACAAAATCAACAATTAATAGAAAAATTACATCAATTAATACATTTTTAAATTGGTGTATTGAAAAAAAATATTTTGACAACACCGCTCTCAAGTCTGTTAGAAGTTTAAAAAATGAAAAAAAACTGCCAAATATACTTTCAGCTAATTACATAAATGAATTATTAGATGGATTACCAATTAAAGATGACAAAGACATAAGAGATAAAGCAATTCTTGAACTTATGTACTCTTCGGGTTTAAGAGTTAGTGAGGTAAGTGACCTAACACTTAATGATATAAAAAAAAATAGATCTGTAAAAGTAATTGGTAAAGGAAATAAAGAAAGGGTTCTACCTTTAACTTCAAGAGCTTATGAAGCGATAAACAGCTATATTAAATATTCAAGAAAAATATTTATAAATCAAAAATCATATTCTTACATATTTCTTGGCGTAAGAGGAGGAAAGCTTAGTGATAGGGAAATCAGAAGGATTGTCAAACTTAGAGTTGGAACGTTCCCACATAGCTTACGTCATACTTTTGCGACGCACTTACTAGATGGTGGTGCAGACTTAAGGATAGTTCAAGAACTTCTTGGCCATAATGACCCTAGTACAACTCAAATTTATACACATGTTTCGAAAAAGCAGATGAAAAAAAAATATGAACAATCTCATCCTAGGGGTTGAATAATACTGCATTGGTATTAGAATTTTATTGAAAATAGACACCACATTTACAAGTTTCCTTGGTGAACGAAAGTTTGGAAACCGCTTAGGCAAGAAATGTGGGATGAATTAACCAAAGGAGAAAGTAGATGTCTACATCAATGAAAGACCTGCTTGAAGCAGGCGTTCATTTTGGCCATCAAACACAGAGATGGAATCCCAAAATGGATAAATATATTTATGGCGCTAAAAGTGGTATCCATATTCTTGATTTAAGAATTACTTATGACGCTATCGAGCAGGCACAAGAATATGTTCAAAAACTTGTTGCTAACAGTGGAAAAGTTTTGTTTGTTGGAACTAAGCCACAAGCACAGCAGGTTATCGAAGATCAGGCAATAAGAGCAGACATGCCTTACGTCAATTTTAGATGGCTAGGCGGTATGCTAACAAATTTCAAAACTATTATTAAAAGAGTTGTATATCTTAAGGAATTAGTTTCTCTTGAATCTTCTGGTGAGATAAATGCATATACGAAATCAGAAAGATTGAAAATTAAACGTGAGATTGAAAAACTAAATAAATCAATTGGTGGAATTGTAAATCTTAATAAACTTCCAGATGCTATTTTTGTTGTAGATTTAGCTAATGAAACAACAGCTATAACAGAAGCTGTAAAGCTTGGTATACCAGTTATAGGATTAGCTGACTCAAATGTAAATCCAGAAGGTGTTGAATTTTTAATCCCAGGAAATGATGATGCAATAAGATCAATTGAGTTGATTGCCTCCGCAATTGCTGATGCTTGCTTAAAAGGTTCTGGAAAAAGAAAAGAAGTAGAGAACAAGGAAAACGAATAATGACTATTTCAGCTTCGGATGTAAAAAAGTTAAGAGACATGACTGGTGCCGGAATGATGGATGCAAAAAAAGCATTGTCTGAAAGCTCTGGTGATTTTGATAAAGCAGTTAAATTTTTAAGAGAAAAAGGTTTAGCTGACTCAAAAAAACGTGCTGATAAAGATGCTAATCAAGGAACAATTGGAGACTATATACATTATCAGCAAGATAGAGCAGTTTCTGGAGTATTAGTTGAGTTAGCCTGTGAAACAGACTTCGTCGCAAAATCAGATGAGTTTAAAAATGTTGCTAAACAAATAGCAATGCATGTTGCTGCTTTAAAACCAGAGTTCGTAAATATTGAAGATGTACCAGAGAACAGAATTGATGAAGAAAAAGATATCATCCAAAAGCAATCTGAAAATGAAGGCAAGCCAGAAGAAGTTATTTCAAAAATAGTAGAAGGCAAAATATCTTCCTTTTATAGTGATTATGTATTAAATGAACAAACATTCTGCAATCCTGAATTTTACGAAGGTCAGGTTGGCACTATGATCGAAGAACTTTCTGGAAAATTAGGTGAAAAAATCTATATTAAAAAATTCTCGAGACTTGAAGTAGGTGCATAAAAGATGAGCAGGGTTCTTCTAAAATTGTCCGGAGAATCATTTGCTGATACTGAAAGCAATTTTGGTATACAACCAGATATTATTGAAAGAATTGCATCTGAAATTACTGAAGCAAGTCAAAAAGGGATTCAAATAGGTGTTGTAGTAGGTGGAGGTAACTTTTTTAGAGGCGTTCAAGAATCTGCAAAGAATATGGCACAAGCGAATGCTGACTATATGGGTATGTTAGCTACTGTAATTAATGCTGTTGCTTTAAAAGATGCTTTAGATAAAAATGGAATCCAAACAAGAGTTCAATCAGCGATTACCATGACTGCTGTTGCTGAACCATATATAAGATTAAGAGCTATAAGGCATCTTGAAAAAGGTAGAGTAGTTATCTTCGCTGCTGGAACTGGAAATCCTTACTTTACAACTGATACAGCAGCTTCTTTAAGAGCTGCAGAAATTGATGCTAATTTAATGCTCAAATCTACAAGAGTAGATGGTGTTTTTAATGAAGATCCAGAAAAAAATAATAATGCAAAAAAATATGATGAAATTACCTATAAAGAAGTGGTCTCAAGCAAACTTAAGGTAATGGATTTAACAGCCATTACTCTTTGTGAAGAGAATGAAATGCCAATACGTGTTTTTGATGGCACTACGCCAGGAAATATATACAAAGCTTTAACTGGTGAATCAATGGGAACTTTAATAAAATAGGTTTATGTCCGAAGTATTAATTAAAGAAGTAGAAAGCAAAATGCTCACTACGGTTAATCACCTTGTAGATGATTTTTCAACTATAAGGACAGGAAGAGCAAATCCTTCTTTGGTAGATAAGTTAACTGTTGAATACTATGGTACAAAAACACCGATGCAACAATTAGCATCGATATCGGTTCCAGATCCAAAATTGCTAGTTATACAACCATTTGATAAAAGCGCGCTTGAAGAAATTGAAAAATCAATTATGAATGCAGATATTGGACTAAATCCTACAAATGACGGAGAAGTCATTAGGATTCCTATTCCTCCACTATCAGAAGAAAGAAGAAAAGAATTAACCAAAGTTGCTTCTAAGGCATCCGAAGAAGCAAAAGTATCAATTCGAACACATAGACGTTTTGGTATAGATGAAATATCTAAATTGAAAGATGATCATTCTGCAGATGCTATAAAACGTTTAGAAACTCAGGTACAAGATCTAACAAATAGTTTTGTTATCAAAATAGACGAGTTGCTATCGGTAAAGCAAAATGAACTTCTTGAAGTTTAAAAAATACTTAATGTCAGACAATGAAGGAACATTCTGGCCTGGATATATTGAGTTACCTGAAGAGGAAAATTTAGAAGACAGTTCTAATTTTCAAAATGATAAAAATGAAAGCAGATTTACTTTAAACCCCAGAATATACACAGGTTTAGGACTTCTTTTATTAGTAGCTGTTTTGTTTCTTAATCAAACTTCAGCATTTATATTATTAGTTTTAGTTGCGTTAATCTCTACTAAAGAATGGTTTGATATATTTGACTATGGAATCATAATTCCATATCCATTATTACTTTATTCTTCATTAGCTCCATTAGTGATTGCTTACTTTTATGGTTTAGATAATATTCATGTCCCTTTGTTTATCTTTCCAATAGGAGTCATTGTCTACACAGGTACTTTTGTTTCATATGGTATCTATGAGAAATTTGGTAGTTCTTATTTATTTCTTATTTGGTTTGGAACAGGAATAGCTTCAATCGGTTATGTTTTACAAAATTTAGGACCTTTGTTTACATTTTTAGCATTAATTTCAATCTCACTATCAGATATTGCAGCTTATGAATTTGGGAAAAGATATGGTAAGAGAAAACTTTCTGAATCTATATCTCCAAATAAAACTATAGAAGGATTTTTTGCTGGGTTACTTATTGGTTCTTTATCAATGTTTATTGTCTTAAACAATTACTTTGAATTGGAATTTATTCCGACTTTACTTGTTTCTTTAATATTTATACTTTTTGGTGTCTTGGGAGATTTATTCGAATCGAGAATAAAAAGAACTCTAGAAGTTAAAGATTCTAGTGATTTTCTTCCTGGACATGGGGGTGTTCTAGACAGGGTAGATTCCCAAATATTAAGCTTTCCCGTACTGGTTCTTTTTATTCAGTTTTTAGATTTAATTTAAATAGTGTAATAATTAAAGTATGAATGCTTTTTTAACTATTGCTTTATTGACACTTTTTGTGGTTTTACATGAATTAGGTCACTATATATCTGCTAAAAGGTCAAAAATTGCTGTTTCAGAATTTTTTGTTGGATTTGGTCCAAAATTATTTTCTTTTAAAAAAAATGATACGGAGTATGGGTTAAAAGCACTTCCTTTAGGTGGTTATGTAAAAATACCTGGAATGGATGAGAATGAAGAAGTTGATGGCTATGAAGCAGAAGAATTATTCCACACTGCTACGTGGACAAAAAAGCTCTATATTGCTTCTTCAGGTATTATTGTAAATTTTTTATTAGCATGGTTAATTTTGTTCTCTATTTTTACTTTTTATGGCGTTGAACAACCAACATTAGAAATAGAAACTATAGGAGTTTCTTCTGTTGACCCTTTGACTGAAGCGCCATCTTCTATTGCTGGTTTAAAGGTAGGGGACGTAATAACATCTTTTAATGGCAATGAAGTTAATTCGTGGAATGAACTTGTAAGCTATATTGAAGTAAATCCAAATAAATTTGTATCAATTGGTTATTTTAGAAATAACCAAAGTTATTTAACAACTACAACTTTAGAGTCCAGGATGATCTCAAACACGGAATCAGGTTATTTAGGGGTTTCACCAAAAATTCAAAATCAGAAACTGGGAATTATTGAATCAATATCAGCTACTACATTAGTAGAAATAGAAATGACAAAAGCTGCTGTAGATGGAATATTCACCCTTTTTAGTCCTCAAAATTTGCAAACATTACTTGGAACATATTCAGGGGAGATCATTCCAGACGAGGCAAGGCCTCTAAGCCCAATTGGTTTAGCTCAAGCAGGAAATCAAATTGCGGAGGGAGGATATGTTAACCTGTTTACTCTTCTTGCATTCGTAAATATATTCCTTGCTGTGTTTAATTCGATTCCATTAGTGCCATTAGATGGTGGCAGGGTAGTTCTTGCTCTTTATGAGGGAATTACTGGAAAAAAAATACCTGATAGGAAATTGTACCCTTTGGCAGCTGTAGTAATTTTTGTTTTTATTTTTCTTGGAATTACAGCATTTTATTTAGACATTACACAACCAATTAAGTTATGAAAAGTAGAAGAAAAACAACTCAAATTAATGTTGGAAAAATAGGAGTTGGTTCTGATTACCCAGTTTCAGTCCAGTCTATGACAACAACTAAGACTAGAGATACAGATGAAACATTAGGTCAAGTTTATGAATTAGCAAATAACGGTGCAGACATAGTAAGAGTTACTTGTAATGAAATAGAAGCCGCTGAATCACTTGTTAAAATATGTGCAAGAAGTCCAGTTCCAATTATTGCTGATATTCATTTTCAATATAAGTTAGCTCTTGCTGCTATTGAAGCTGGCGTACACGGTCTTAGATTAAATCCAGGAAATATTAGAAATGAGCAACAAATCAAAGAAGTTGCAAAAGAATGTCTCAAAGCAGACATACCAATACGTATAGGAGTTAATGCAGGATCTCTTGATAAAGATATTTTAGAAAAGTACGGTGACTCTGTTCCAGAAGCGCTTGTAGAATCAGCATTGTTAGAAGCTAGATATCTTGAAGATGTTGGATTTCATAATATTAAAATTTCAGTAAAACATTCAAATGTTCCATTAATGATTGAATCATATAGATTACTTGCAGAATCTGTTGAATACCCCCTTCATCTTGGAGTTACCGAAGCTGGGCCACTACCTGGAGGATTAATTAAGTCTATTGCTGGAATTTCAACTCTTCTGTCAGAAGGTATAGGAGACACTATACGACTTTCATTAACTACTGATCCTGTTGAAGAAGCAAAATATGGACGTCAACTACTTGAGTATTTAAATTTACGTGAAAGAAAATCATTAGATTTAATTGCTTGTCCAAGCTGTGGAAGAGCTGAGGTAGATGTAATAAAAGTTGCTGGTGAGGCCCAAGAAGCTCTTGAAAAAGAAGGACTTCCAATTCAGGTAGCAGTAATGGGTTGTGTTGTTAATGGACCAGGCGAAGCAAGGTCAGCAGATTTAGGCATTGCTGCTGGAAAAAAAAGAGGACACTTATTTATAAAAGGTCAAGTTGTAAAAGTAGTTGATGAACAGGATATGGTCGATGCTCTACTTAAAGAAGGAAGATTAATTGCTGAAGAAGGAATTGAAGCTAGACTTGCTGCCGCTGATACTAATGCGGCACAGATTGCTGAAGAGGATGTACAGGCATTATTAAACATTCAAGGTGATATCAACAATTTTGAAGAGAAAACAAAATCTGTCATAGAGATTACAACAAATAAGGATATTCAAAATTAAAACCTTTAATATATAAACATGGTTGAAAAGCTTACCCCAATGACAGATGACTTTAATGAATGGTATACAGATATTATTCAACAGGCTCAGTTAGCTGATTACTCACCTGTAAAGGGTTCTATGGTTATTAGGCCGTATGGATACTCTATTTGGGAAAGTGTTCAGTCATACCTTGATAAAAAATTTAAAAATACAGGCCATCAGAATGCTTACTTTCCTCTTTTTATACCAAATTCATTTATTCAAAAAGAAGCCGAACATGTTGAAGGTTTCTCTCCTGAACTAGCGATGGTTACACATGCTGGAGGTAAAGAACTTGAAGAACCGCTTGTAGTAAGGCCAACATCAGAAACAATTATCAACCATATGTTTGCTAAATGGATCAAGAGCCATAGAGATTTACCAATGTTGATAAATCAATGGGCAAATGTAGTTCGTTGGGAAATGCGAACAAGATTATTTTTAAGAACATCAGAATTTTTATGGCAAGAAGGCCATACAGCACATGCTACAGAAGCAGAAGCAACAGAAGAAGCATTAAGAATGTTAGATATCTACGCAGAATTTGCAGAAAACGCAGCTGCAGTATCAGTAGTAAAAGGAATCAAATCAGCCAATGAAAGATTTGCTGGTGCTACACGAACTTATTCAATCGAAGCAATGATGAAAGATATGAAAGCATTACAAGCTGGAACATCCCATGAGCTNGGACAAAACTTTTCCAAAGCATTTGATATTCAATTTTCTGATGAAGAAAATAATCTAAAGTATCCTTATCAAACTAGTTGGGGAGTGAGCACTAGATTAATAGGAATGATAATCATGGCTCATGGTGATGATAAAGGTCTAAATTTGCCTCCTAAACTAGCTCCATATCAAGTGGTTATTATTCCAATCATTCCTAATGAAGAGTCAAGTTCACTTGTCTTAGAAACTACACAAAAAATTGTAAATCAAATTAACGGAGAGTTCAGGGTTCACATTGATGATAGAGATAATATATCTCCTGGTTTTAAGTTTAATGAATGGGAATTAAAAGGTGTTCCTTTAAGAATTGAAATTGGCCCACGAGATATTGAAAATAATACAGTTGTGTTTTCCAGAAGAGATGGAGTTCAAGGGAAGTTCAATGTTCCTATTTCAGATATTACTACAACAGTATCAGAGAATCTAGACGACATACATAACAAACTCTTAGAAGCATCCAGAATATTTCGTGAGGATAATACTAAACACGTTGAAAATTATGAAGAACTTATAAGTAAATTAAAATCTGAACCAGGCTTTGTGACATGTTATTGGGATGAAAATAGCGAAGATGAAGATAAAGTTAAACAAGAAACAAAAGCAACACTTAGATGTTATGTTTTAGATCATAAAGAAACAGCTAAAGCTGTAAACAATAAAAAAATAGATGGGAAATTAGCTATTTTTTCAAAAGCTTATTAAAAATCCCTTTTAATAAGTTTCTATATTTGATATAATAAATATTGACAATTTAGCTACGTAAAGTGGGAGTCAAGCCCGCTTTTTTTTATGAGGAGGTTTTTATGGTTTCTGAAATTGAAATCCACCATCAAATTGACTCATATTTAAAAGATGAAAATATGGAGCTATATGACCTAAATATTATAAATTTTCCTAATATATCAAAAGTAGAAATATATATATTTTCAAATGAAGAGATTAATATTGATACAACCGCCAGATTGAATAAGCAACTCAGCAGAGTTATTGAGGAATTTGGATATGAAAAAGGCTCTTTTGATATGATTGTGTCAAGCCCTGGTATCGAAAGAAAATTGAAATCACTGCGTCATTTCGAATTATCAATCGGGGAATTAGTTAAATTAAAACTTTTCAATCCAATAGATGAAATTTATACATTTGAGGGAACTCTTCTCTCAGTTAAAGGTAAAAATATAATTTTAAAAACAGAAAATGATGATATTGAAATAAATATTTCAGAGATAAAAAATGCAAAAATTGAATTTAAACAATTTAAAGAAAAAGTAAAGGGATAATAATGAAATTAGGTAATGAAAGTAAACAAGCGATTGAATCTTTAGCTCTTGATAAAGGCGTAACAGTNGAAAGTATGTATGAAGCTTTGGTTTCTGCTTTTCGTTCTGCATATATGAGAATACCTGGAGCTGCAGAAGAAGCTAGAGTTACCCTTAATCCAGATAGTGGAGAGGTCTTAATTTATGCTCAAGAACTTGATAATGAAGGAAATGTTATCGAAGAATGGAAGGTAGAGCTAGATGAAGATGAATTTGGACGAATTGCTGCTCAATCTTTTAAACAAATGATGACTACTAAAATTCGTGATGCAAAAAGAGCTACAGTTTTAGATGCATACATTGGAAGAGAAGGAGAGCTGATAACAGGAATTGTTACACAGTTTGATCCTAGATTTAATCAAACTATTTTAGATCTTCAAGACGCAGAAGCAGTCATTCCATCAGGAGAAAGAGTTCCATTTGAAAGACTTGAAAGAGGTAATAGAGTTAAAGCACTAATAACTGAAGTTCGAGAAGATGCTAAAGGAATCCCAATAATAGTCAGTAGAAGTAAAGCAGAATTTGTTCAGAGAATGCTTGAACTAGAGGTACCTGAATTAACTGATGGTACAGTCGAATTAAGGGCAATCGCTAGAGAACCAGGTAGTAGAACAAAAATTGCTGTATTTTCTAATGACCCTAATGTTGATCCAAAAGGTGCATGTGTTGGATCAAGGGGAAACAGAGTTAGACAAATTGTAAACGAGTTAAGAGGTGAAAAATTAGACGTAGTTGAATGGAGGGAAGACAAAGTTCGTTTCATTAAGGAAGCTTTGGGACCTGCAGACATAGATGAAGTTGAGATCGATGAAGATTTAAAAACGGCAAGAGTTGTTGTAAAAGATAACCAACTTTCTCTTGCAATTGGTAAAGAGGGGCAAAATGCCCGTCTAGCAGCTAAGTTGACTGGTTATAAGATTGACATTGTAGGACTTGGAGACTCACCTCAGGTTGAAGAGTCACCAACCGAAGAAAATTCATCAAACGAGGAAGAATAAATGGCTAAAAAGCGAATTCATCAAATCGCTAAAGAACTGGATCTAGCATCAGCTGATATACTTCACCAGGCTAAAGAACTTGGTATTGAAGTAAAAACTGCTTCGTCTGGTTTAACTGAAGAGGAAGAAGAACTAGTTAAATTAGCTCTAGCACCCGTTGAAGAAGAGAAGGTTTCAGTTGAAGAAGAGAAGGTTTCAGTTGAAGAAGAGAAGGTTTCAGTTGAAGAAGTTGAACAAAACGATAATGAGTCCCAAGAAGAAATAGTAGAGCTGCAAGAAGAAGAAGCAGTTGTTGAAGATATACAAATAGTTGAAGTATCAAAAAATTCATCACCTCAAACATTAAGTTCGATTATAGATATTGATGCCACTCAAATAGTGGGTGACCTAATGGGATTAGGAATAATGAAAGCAATAGACTCACCACTAGAAGATAGCGAAATAGAAAAGCTTTTTGAAAAATATAATTTAATACCGGATTTAATTGATGAAGTAACAATATCAAGAGAAGACATTATTGAATTAAAGAACTTTGAAGATGAACAGGATAATTTAAATTTAAGAGCACCAATTATAACGGTAATGGGGCATGTTGATCACGGTAAAACAAGTCTTCTTGATTATATTAGAAATGAAAAAGTTGCAGATGGTGAGGCCGGAGGTATTACACAACACGTTGGCGCTTACAAAGTAGATTCTGGCGAAACAGGCATAACTTTTATTGATACACCTGGACATGAGGCTTTTACACAAATGAGAGCTAGAGGAGCAAATGTAACTGATATTGTAGTTCTTGTTGTTGCTGCTGATGATGGTGTTATGCCTCAAACTATTGAAGCAATAAATCATTCTAAAGCAGCAAATGTGCCAATCGTCGTAGCTATTAATAAATGTGACCTCCCCGAAGCAAATCCTTCAATGATTAAAGCTGAGCTAACAAAATATGAAGTTATATCCGAAGATCTTGGAGGTGACACCCCTGTGGTTGAAGTTTCAGCTATAAAAGGGGACGGAATTGATGATCTACTCGAAACATTATCTTTAGTTGCAGAAATAGAAGAACTAAAAGCAAATTATAATGCTGAAGCTTCCGGATATATAGTTGAGTCGAGAATGGAAGTCGGTAGGGGAAATGTAGCGACTGTAATTGTAACTAGAGGAACATTAAAGCAAGGTGATTTCTTATATGCTGGTCAGGCTTTTTGCAGAGTAAAATCTATGTTTGATCATAATAACAAAACACAAAAATCAGTTCAGCCTGGATCGCCAATTGATATTATTGGCTGGGATGAATCTCCAACAGCTGGAGATCAATTTGTTGCAGTTAAAAATCAAAAAGAAGCAAAATCTAAAGCTGAGGAAAATAAAAATAAACTAAAAGAACACGACAATTCATCTTTTTCTGTTGAGTCAAGGGTAAGCGATATGATGAAGCTTCTACAAGAAGGAGAATTAAATACAGTTAATTTAATTTTAAAAGCTGATACAAACGGATCAGTTGAAGCAATTAGGGATGGAGTAAATAAGCTTGCAACAGATGAAGTAAATATTCAAGTTGTTCATGCTGCAGTGGGCGGAATAGTTTTATCAGATGTAGATTTGGCTGGTGCAACTGATTCAATGATTATTGGTTTCAATGTAAGACCTGACAGTCAATCCAGAAATATGGCTCAAAGTAAAGGAATAGATGTAAGAACTTACAATATCATCTATGAACTTCTTGATGACATCTCTGAAGCTGTACTCGGCCAAATGACAATTAAAACTGAAGAAGCAGTAATTGGCATGGTTGATGTAAAAACTACTTTTAGAGCTCCAAAGGTTGGAGTAGTCGCTGGTTCAATTGTTTCTGAAGGAAAAGTAGAATTAGATGCTAAGGCAAGATTATTAAGAGATGGAATTGTCATTTATGAGGGAACAATTGTATCTCTTAGAAGGTTTAAGGACAATGTAGAAGTTGTAAATGAGGGACTTGAATGTGGTATTGGATTGTCAGATTATAAAGACATTAAAGAGGGAGATACTATAGAAATACTTGCTGAAGTAGAAGTATAAAAGTGCAAAATGAGTAATCAAAAACGTGGTGGAAGAATAAATAGAATAAATCCTCTAATTCAAAAAATTATATCTGAAGCATTATTGAGAAATTCTGACCCATCATTAAATAAAGCAACTGTAACTCATGTTTCTACATCACCAGACTTAAAGAAAGCTATGGTTTTTGTATCTTCTTTGGAGGGAAATGAAGGATCTTTAAAATCATCTCTTGAAAAAAACAGAATCAAAATACAAAAAGTAGTTGGTAGAGAAATGACTACTAAAAATGTCCCAAAGATAATCTTTGAAGTAGATAGTACATTTAATAATGTAATTAGAATTAATGAACTTTTAGACAGGACTCAAAATGAATAAATTATTTGATAACATNAATAACTCATCAAATTTAATAACTGGTCACATCAATCCAGATGGTGACGCTTTAGGTTCTGCTTTAGCTTTCAAATTAATCTTGGATAGTAAAGGTATTGATTCTGACGTTTGTTTTGATATTAAAGGTAATATTCCATCTAATTTAAATCATTTACCAATTAATTTAATTTCTAAAAATGCAAAAGATAAATATGAAAATGTGTTCGTGTTTGACTGTGGAAATTCTCAGCGTCTCGGTGTCTTGGAGGATATTGCATTAAATTCAAAAAATATTGTTGTTGTTGATCATCATATTGATCCTTCATTTGGAGATATCCAAGTAATTGATCCAACTGCTGCAAGTACTACTCAAGTGCTCTACAGAGAAATAATTTCTTCAGATATTGAAATAGACAAGAATATTGCCAATTGTCTCATGACTGGCCTTATTACTGATACTGGTAGATTTCAATACTCAAATACGGATTACGAAGTATTTCAAATTGCTTCAAAATTAATGGTCAGTGGTGCTGAATTAACATCTATAAGTGATAATATTTACGGATCGATTCCTATGAATGCAATTAAGCTTCAAAGCGAAGTACTAAACAGGATTGAACTTTTTGATGATGAGGAGTTGGTTATCTCGTATGTATTACATGAAGATTATAAAAAATATAATATTGAATCTTCTGAGATTGATTTTTTAATTGACTCTATTCGATTAGTTAAAGAATCAAAAGTAGCTTTGCTTTTAAAAGAGCAAGAGGATAAATCGTTTAAGGGAAGTTTGAGGTCTAGAACTAATCTTGATGTCCAACAAATTGCATCATTATTCGGCGGAGGAGGGCATAAAGCTGCATCTGGTTTTTCTACCACTTTAAGTATGGAAGAAATTACAACAAAAGTTAAAAATGCAATCAGATCACAAACCTAATTTTTACCTTTTAGATAAACCTAAAACCTGGACTTCTCAAGATCTTTGTACAAAAATAAAAAAAAATTTTAACTTTAATAAAGTAGGCCATTCTGGAACATTAGACCCTAATGCAGATGGCCTTATGCTTTTGGCAACAGATAGTTATACAAAATTGTTTGACTATATTGAAAATACAGATAAAACATATAAAGCAACAGCTATTTTAGGATATTCATCACCAACTCTAGATGTGGACTCTGATCTTATTTTTCATGAAAATATTAATGCAGTTAGTTTAACAAAAGATATTGAAAATTTTCTAGGAAATTTAGTAGGTGAATCATTTCAAACACCCCCTATTTACTCAGCAATAAAAGTAAAGGGAAAGAGACTGTATAAATATGCAAGGCAAAATCAGGAAGTTGATATACCTGTTAGAAAAATTATTGTAGATAATACAGAGTTATTATCAGTGGAGAGTAACAAAGTAACGTTTCAGATAACAGTAAGTAAAGGAACTTACATCAGAAGCATAGTTGAAGAATTAGGAAAATCTTTAAACACTGTAGCAATTGTTGAAAAACTTTCAAGAACTTCAATCGGAAATTTAGATATAAATCATAGTAAATTAAATAAAAATATTGAGACAATGGATTATAAATCTAACCTTCAGTCTTTAGACTGGAAAGAGGTAATTAATTTGCCAATCTTAGAAATTAATCAAGAAGTGCTTAAATCAGTTCAACATGGACAGTTAATTTTAAGCAGTATGTTCTCAAATCAGGAAAAATATATTTTATCTATTAATAATGATGCTGTTGCAATATACAAACCATTTAATGAAAAATATTTCAAACCAGATAAGGTATTACTATGAAAATATTTAAAAATTTTACATCTAACGATTATATTCAAAATGATGTATCTACCACTTGTATAGGCGGTTTTGACGGAGTACATCAAGGACATCAACAGCTAATGAAATCAGCCAATAAATTTGCCAAAGATTATCAAGTTGTAACTTTTGACACATTACCAAAATTATACTTCAACAGTAAACACAAACTTCTAACTACAAATGAAGATAAAACTAAATTAATTCAAAATTTCAATCCTGTTAATTTAGTGTTTATTAACTTTGATCATGTTGTGAAGTATTCACCTAAAGAATTTTGTAACATGTTAGAGATTAATCTTAAAACAAAAAATATTTTTGTAGGTAGCGATTTTAAATTTGGTTTAAATAGAGAAGGTGATGTTGACTATTTAATCAAACATTTTGGTAATGATTCAATACATATAATCGATGACTATCAATATAAAGATAATAAAGTTTCTTCAACATTAATTAAATCGTATCTAAGTGAAGGAAAAGTAGAATTAGCAAACGAATCTTTAGGATATAAATATTCTTTCACTGGAAATGTGATTAAAGGAGAACAAAAAGGAACTTTGATAGGTTTTCCAACAGCAAACCTAGAAGTTAATAATAATATTCAGATACCAAAAATTGGTGTTTATGAAGTAGATGTAAATATAAATAATTTAAATTATGCAGGAATAATGAATATTGGGTACAAACCCACATTATCTGAAGATAAAAAACTTAGTTTAGAAGTTCATATTTTTAATTTCAATAATGATATTTATAACACTGGTTTAACTGTTAATTTTAAATCGTTTATTAGAGATGAAAAAAAATTCAATAATGTAGATGAATTAATACAACAGATCAATAAAGATATTGATAAAATTAATAAAAATTAAATAGTGTCACATTAGATATAGCGGGTATTATTATTGTTTCGAATGAAAACAAACCAAGAAATTATAAAAGAATACGGTAAATCTGACACAGATACTGGTTCTACTGAGGTACAGGTTGCTTTGTTGAGTAACAGAATTGATCATTTAACAGATCATTTGAAAACACATAGAAAAGACCACCACACAAGAAGAGGATTATTAATGCTTGTTGGTAAACGAAAGAGATTACTTCAGTACCTTCAGAATCAAGACGTGCAAAGATATCGTGATATTATAGATAAACTTGGCTTAAGAAGATAAATATTTGACCTAGCGTTGTTAATTGAGAGCTTTTGTTGAAAGCTGACAATTAATAACCTTGGTCACGAAAGAGGTTATATGTCGATTGATAATGTAAAAGTAAGTATAGGTAATTCTGAGATAGCTTTTGAAACAGGTAAATTAGCACTTCAAGCTCCAGGATCCGTTGTTGTTACATCAGGGGATACCAATGTTTTGGTAACAACTGTTGCTAATAAATCAGTAAGAGATGGTATTGATTTCTTCCCCTTAACTGTTGATGTTGAGGAGAGAATGTATTCTGCTGGAAAAATACCTGGTGGATTTTTCAGAAGAGAAGGTAGACAAACAGAGAAAGCTATTTTAGCTTGTCGTTTAATAGATAGACCANTGAGACCTTCATTTAAAGATGGATTTAGATGTGAAACTCAGATTATTGCAACTGTTTTAAGTGTAGATAATGAAAATGAGTATGATATTTTAGCTCTAAATGCTGCTTCACTCGGATTGCAATTAGCTGGAGTACCACTTGAGTCTGCAGTTGGTGCAGTAAGAATGTCATTAATCAATGACAACTGGGTAGTACAAGCAACAAATTCAGAACTAGAAGAGTCTGTATTTAATATGGTTGTTGCAGGGAGTTTAAATAATAGTGGCGAAGTAGATATTGTTATGGTCGAAGCAGGCGCAGCAGATGATGCATTTAAAAAAATAGATGAAGGTAGTGCCGCTCCATCAGAAAATATTGTTGCTGATGGCATTGACGCATCTAAAGAATTTATTGCAAAATTAATAGAANCACAAAAAGAGNTAGTTGCTAAAAGAGAAGTGCCAAANGTTGAATGGCCAACNGTAGAAGATTTTTCAGATGATTTGAAAAANAATATAAGTGATGAATTTAGTACACAAATCGAATCAGCGACAGCATTAACAGACAGAGCTGAAAGAAGCGAAAAGCAGAGTGAACTTGAAGAGCAAGTTATTGAGAAATTTCTTAATGAAGAAGAAGATAATACAAAAGCAATTAAATTAGCATTTAAGTCAATTGTTAAAAATACTGTACGAGATAGAGTCCTGTCTGGTGGACCAAGATTGGATGGTAGAACACCAACAGATATAAGAAATATATCTGCTGAGATAAACTTGCTTCCTACAGTGCATGGTTCATCTTTATTTCTTCGAGGTGAAACACAAGTCTTAAATGTTACAACATTAGGAATGTCAAGACTTGAGCAGATGTTAGATACTATTGACACTGTTACATCAAAAAGGTATATGCACCACTATAACTTTCCACCATATTCCACTGGTGAAGCTTATCCTATGAGAGGTCCAAAGAGGAGGGAAATTGGTCATGGTGCGTTAGCTGAGAAAGCTTTAGTCCCGTTAATTCCACCTAAGGTAGATTTTCCATATACTATCAGAGTTGTAAGTGAGGCAATCTCATCCAATGGCTCTACTTCTCAAGCATCAGTATGTGCATCAAGTTTATCCTTAATGGCAGCTGGTGTTCCGATTAGAGAACACGTAGCTGGTATAGCCATGGGCTTAATATCAAATGATGATACTTATGTCACACTAACAGATATTTTAGGAGCAGAAGATGCTCTAGGAGATATGGATTTTAAAGTTGCTGGCACGAGAAATGTTATTACTGCTTTGCAATTAGATATGAAAATAGAAGGGCTACCAGCAGATGTATTGAGGAAAGCGTTAAATCAAGCTATGGATGCTAGACATCACATACTTGATATTATGGAAGATACAATTTCCGAACCTGCTGAAAACCTTTCTGGTAATGCACCAAGGCTTGAAACTATTGAATTACCGAAAGATAAAATTGGTGAAGTAATCGGTCCAAAGGGTAAAAATATAAAGAAAATCGAAGAGGAAACAGGATGCTCTGTTGAAATTGATGATGATGGCATTTTAACCTTAGGTTCTACAGAGGAAGATGCAATAGCTGCTGGTAAAGAAATGGTTATGTTGATTATTGATCCACCAGAAGCCGAAGTTGGAGCACAATATGATGGTGAAGTTGTTAGTGTTGCTACATATGGAGCTTTTATTAATATTTTGCCAGGTAGAGATGGTTTACTTCATGTATCAAAATTTCACTCAAGTAAAAGAGTAAACAATACTGAAGCTGTTGTATCAGTAGGGGATAAGATCAAAGTCAACGTAGATTCGATTGAAAAAGGTAAAGTTAGCCTTTCTCCAGTTGAAGACTTAGAAATCCCAGAAGATGCTGAAGGTGGAAGTTCAAAAAACTCTCGAGACAATAAACCTTCTAGATCGAAAAATGGTAATAGAAATGGAAGAGATAAAAAGCCTAGTAATAATGAAAAATCTTCAAATAGAAAAAGAGTTTCTTTTGAAGATGAATTTGAAAAAGGTCTCTAGACTACTTTCTGTTTCCAGTTAACTTTGTTGGATTTGTCGGTTCAGTTGTAACGTAAGCGTCAGGGTTTATTTCTGATACTATTTTAAGAACCTCTTTAACCCTTTTTCTTGGTGTTACGCACCATGCGATACTAACTTCGCCATGCATTCCTTCACCATTAATTATGGTTACACCAAAACCTTTTTCTCTTAATTCTCGAGCAACTTCCATACTGTCAGTATCTTTTGGTGCGAATATTCTTACTACGATATCTCCAATTGCAATCGTGTTCTCTATATAAGATCCCATTATTGTTCCAGAAGCAAAACCAAGAGCATATCCAAAGATTAAAAGTGGATCATTTAAATCTTGTATAACTCGTGATATGGCAACTACCCAAATAGCTGATTCAATAAAACCTAACACGGCACCAAATACTGGCTTTCCTTTGTTTACATAAAGGACTCTTAAAGTTCCTAGTGTTTGATCAAGTAATCTTAAGAAAAAAATTGAGAGTGCTGCTAATAAGATGTTCATATTCGTATTGTAAGATTTTTATTGTTTTATGGAGTCAGTTAATTCTTTATATACCTTAGACATTCTTTCGTATGTTTCATCAACTAATTGATCTATAGTTTCTTTTGTATATTTTGAAATATCAATTGGCTCAAGTGTATTTATTATTGCTTTACCACTTTTCATAAATTTTTCGCCTCTAGGCCATATATCACCTGTACCAGCAATCACAACTGGAAGGATTGGAATATTGTTATCAAGGGCTATATGAAAAGCACCGCTTTTAAATGGTAGAAATGCATCCTTTTTTGCTCTAGTTCCTTGAGGATATACCATAAGTGACCAGCCATTATTAAAAAGTGTTTTGGCTTGTTGATTTATACTTTTGCGATCATTTTTATCATTTCTATCAACTTTGATGAAATTAAATGATTTGGCAGCAGTCCTAAAGAAAGGTAGTTTATATACTTCTTTTTTTGCCATAAATACCCATTTAATTTTTAAATATCTAAATTGCATCATTGGATCTAAATTCGATAAATGATTTGAAATAACAACATAGGGTTGATTTTTTTTATAATCAATATTTTTTATTAAGGTAACTTTTGACCTAGCGGCCCACATCCATGGAATTGTCCAGCTTTGTGCAATATAGTATTTTAATTTAGTGAATTTGTTAAAAAGTCCAACAAACCATATTGAATAAGCTACGGGTATTGTGTAAATTCCCATTATTAATAGATTGAACCAGGTAAGTAATTTGTTCTTCAACATGGTGTAAGTGTAATGTACAATTATTTACATAATAAGTTATGTTAGAAAAAATAGAATTAAGAAGGAAACTAAATACTATATCAATGGTCAATTCTTTGCACAACAACAGTGTTATAAGTGAGCTACAGGACATTATAAAAAACAAAATTGTGTGTACATATATTCCTCTTGAAAATGAAATTAATATAAATGATTATCTAACTACACAAGCTTTATTAACTACAACCTGCAATGTTCATAATGAAACGAAGGTATGTGTTTATGAAGAGCCATTAGAAAAAAACAAATATAATGTTTATCAACCAATAAATCGAAAGTTTATAGATGTAGTTGATGTATTTTTAGTACCTGGAGTAGGATTTGACTTAAAAGGTACTAGGCTTGGCAAGGGTAGTGGAATTTACGATCAAATTCTTTCTAAATTTTCAGATTCAATTTTTTTTGGAGTAACAGATAGACATCATATAGTTGAACATATTCCTAGTGAATTTCATGATATATCTATGAATGGTTTGATTACACATGATGAAATTATTTTTATNGATTTATAGTATCCTTTAATTATGGATATCAGCGTTAATGTAGGTTATTTTGGTCCACATATTTCTAATGAAAAAAATTTAATAACAGAATTAGATGAATTAGGTATTTCATGCATATGGACTGCAGAAGCTTATGGCTATGATGCTGTAACTCCGCTTGCATATTTTGCTGCACTTACCAAAAATGTAAAATTAGGATCTGGGATAATGCAGATTCCTGGGAGGACTCCAGCAATGACCGCAATGACTGCAGCAACAATTGACAAACTTTCACAGGGAAGATTTAGGCTTGGAGTTGGAGTATCTGGCCCACAAGTTGTAGAAGGTTGGCATGGTGTAGCATATGGTAAACCATTAAAAAAAACTAGAGAATACGTTCAAATTCTTAGAGATATTCTAAATAGAGACGGGAAAACATCATTTGAAGGGGAGTATTATAATTTACCTTATAACGGTGCAGACTCAACCGGTTTAGGTAAGCCTTTAAAATTAATAGAGGAACCGCTAAGAAAAGATATTCCAATATACTTAGCAGCGATTGGACCTAAAAATATTGAACTTACTGCTGAAATAGCTGATGGTTGGCTTCCATTTATGTATTCACCGACGCTTGGAGACAAATTCTTTAATCAGTTTTTAGATAAAGGTTTTGAAAAATCTGGAAATTCTAACAAAAAAGAAGAATTTAATATATCAGCACCCGTATTTGCAAAACTTTGTGATGAATCCGAAAGGGATGCCTATCTTGCTCCAGCAAGAAATAACTATACGCTTTATGTTGGAGGAATGGGAGCAAAAGATAAAAACTTTTATTTTAATTTAATGTGTGAATACGGCTATGAGGAAATTGCTATACAGATTCAAGAATTATATTTAGAGGGAGACAAAACTCAAGCAGAATCGATTTTTCCTACGGAATTATTAGATGATCTCACATTGGTTGGTTCTAAAGAGAGAATTAAAGAGAAACTAGAGGATTGGAAACAATGTAATGTGACTGAGCTTTCTGTCGCTATACCTTTAGACATTGATACAATTAAATTTATTAAGAGCTGTTTGTAAATGACTGAATTATCTCCAGAAAATATCAACGTATCTACTTGGAAAATCCCAAGCCCACTTGGAATTATAGGTAGCCATGCTAATGGAGAATTTAATGGAATGACAGCTAGTTGGTTTACTCAGATCAGCATGGATCCCGCTTTAATTGGAGTTGGTATTGACAACAAGAGTGTAACTTTTTCATTGATGGATCAAAGTGAATACTTTACTTTAAATATGTTTTCACCAGAATATACAAAAGTATTTGTAAAATTTTCCAAACCTGCAGAATATACGGATGGCTTCCTTAATAAAGAACCTATATTTTTAACAGAGAATAAAGTTCCCGTTTTTGAAAATGCAACAGTTTGGTTTGAGTTAAAAACAACACAGAAGATTGATTTTGGTACGCATACTTTATTTGTTGGTGAAATAGTAGATTGTAAAACACTCAATCCAGAGGAGAGAGTTGCTTATATGGGTGACACACGAATGAAATATGGTGGGGTCCCAAGAGGTGGGCATTAGTTTACAATTATTTAATATTTCCTAAGACTACTTTTTTNATTTAAACCCTATAATTCAAATAACAAGGAGACCATTTTGAAAATTAAAAAAGGTGATGTAATAAATGAACTTTCTTTACCGTCTGTTGATGGTTCAGTTTTTGACTTAGAGAGTATAAAAGGTAAAAAATCTTTAATTTCTTTTTATCGATATTCTTCATGTCCATTTTGTCATTTAAGAATTAATGAAACTATAAATAATAAAGAAAATTTTGGAGAAAATTTTGAAACTATTGCGGTATTTAACTGCACATTAGAAAGTTTGCAAAAATCATCTACAAAGCATGATTCATCTATATATATTCTTGCAGATGAGGAGAGATTTTATTTTGACAAATATAATGTTGAAAAGAGTGGTTTTGGCGTATTTTTAGGATCAATTATTGGTTTCTTTAGATTTATGAAAGCAATATTCGTTAAAGGCTTCAATCCACTTACCAGTTTGAGTGGGGCTTTTACTGGCTTACCTGTAGATGTTTTAGTTGATGAAAGTGGAGTTGTTCAAGATGTTAAGTATGGTAAGACCACTATTGATCACATACCAATGAGTGACGTTATCTCATTTTCAAAAACTTGATAAGTTGAAGAAATATATATATTTATTAATTTCTAATTTATTACTTTTTCTAATTTTTCCTTTAATCCGTTTAATTAGCAAAACTTATTATGAAAAAAATATTCTTCCAAAATTGATCAACTTTACATGCAACTCTAGACCAATTGACTACCAAAGAAAAAAAGTTATACCAGAAGCAAAAGGTAAAGTTCTTGAGATAGGTATAGGCCCAGGTTCTAATTTAAAACATTATGATACAGATAAAGTAATTAGCATACTGGGAGTTGATCCATCTAAGGAACTAAATACTATCGCCAAAAAAAGAGCTGATAAAAATAATTTAAATATCGAATTTTTAATTGAATCAGCAAGCAACTTATCAGTAGAGTCTGAATCAATTGATACAGTAGTTAGTACGTATGCTTTGTGCTCAATTCCTGAACCAAATAAAACTCTACAGGAAATCAAGAGAGTTTTAAAAAAGGATGGTGTATTTATTTTTAGTGAGCATGGATTATCACCTGACAAAAGTGTATCTTTTGTTCAAAATTCTACTGATTTTTTCTATCCAAAAATTTCTGGTGGATGCCACACAAATAGAGATATTGAAAAATTGCTTTTAGAAAATAACTTTAATTTGACTGAAATGAATAATATTTATTTACCGGGAACTCAAAAATTTCTGGGATATAACTATTGGGGTAAAGCAACAGTCTAATATTTCATTATAGATAAAATTGCTTCTACACAA
>JGI26062J44793_1000027_pt1 | contig 23133 bp, 31 predicted proteins | sample MarorgKNORR_S2LV_3_FD_44793 | JGI IMG/M metagenome (IMG submission 44793)
GAATATTTTCCCATCCTTTAGAAACTAAACAATCTACTAAAGAAACACCATTAACTTCTTCCGCAGGGTGATCAAGATCATATGTTTCATTCTCAGATCCACAGGAGATTAGAAAGATTGTTAATAAAATAAGTATTTTTTTCATATAAATTTATCTAAACAACTCTCTTAAAGGTCATATATGTCACCATATCCCCATTCAGTTACTATCCCCCAAAATGCAAACTCTATAGAGGTAATTCTATTGAAATCCTCAATATTCCCAGAGTTTTTTATTTCTTCATAACTTGAGATGTCAAAAATATTTTTTTCAATCGCTTCATTCATAGCTAGGACAATTTCAGAGTTTGGATTTTCCCAATTCCACTCTGTAAACTCTAAAGCAAAAGCTACCCCCGTAACAGTATGCAACAAATGTTCAACAACTTCTCCAATTTGATCATCCCCACTTGCATCAGGATATTCCCAAATAAAGTCTGTCTGATTATCTTCATAACCTTTTCCAGGACAACAATCTATACCTGGAGGATCAGAATCTAATCCATAGCGTTCTGGACCTTCATATCCTATTTTTTGAAAAACAAAATCATTTTTAACTGTTTTCAGATAACTACTTCTTATATCTTGATCAATATGTTCACCTTCTTGGAGCATAAGGTAATATATTTCACCAACTTTATATATAAACTCTTCTCCAACTTCCGGAAGGACAAACATTCGTAGACCTGCAACATCAATATATCTGTGATAATCAAGATAAGAATCATCTTNAACTATTTCTCCTANAGATATAGTAGACTCCCAAGCCGCTTCCTCTTCTACTTCAGCCGCTTCCTCTTCTACTTCAGCCGCTTCCTCTTCTACTTCAGCCGCTTCCTCTCTGTCATCATTTTCATCATCTTCATTAATTTTTACTTCGCATTCATCAATTAAAATATTAAATTCGTTGAAAAAAGCTTCATCATATCCGCCATCAAATTTTACTTGTATTTCTGAATCTGTTATTTCAGGAGACGGAAGGTCACTAAGACCTCTGTTTTCTAAACATTCGTAAATTTCAAATATAGGATAATCTAAAGGCCAGTCTAGAGTTTCAAACACATCATCATTATTCATCTCGTCACTTGAGACAGGACTAGAGTTTTCACCATCAGATCCACAGGAAATTAGAAAGATTGTAAATAAAATAACCACTTTTTTCATACTAAAAATACTACTTTTCATTTAGTTGTTCTGTCCTGTATAAATTAAAAAAGCACAGTGTTGCAATTGAGCACATTAAATGCCAAACCATATGAGCCTGCAGCAATGAATCAGGATCGCACCATGGATGGTCTGGAACCCCTGTTCCCCAAATAAGGAGAGCACCAAAAAACGATGCAAAGCCTAAGAAAAACCATGGAGTATATTTTTTAGTAGTTGTTGATTGAATATTTGGAATTAATGCTGGAGCAAAATATAAAAGCATTTCCCAGTTATCTTGGAAATTTTGAAGACTATTTATCACCGAATTACCAAAGAGTTGTTGGGTTATTAACACTGCAAAACCTGATCCAAGTCTTCCATAAATAGTAGGAAACTTTACGATAACTTCTGTTGCAATCCATAAACCTATACTTAATTCAAAAAGATTTACTCCAATTCCCAATCCTCCATCAATAAACCAATAACTATATGCAAACCAACCAAGAAGGAGAGAGTAAACAGTAAAAAATGTCTTTAAAGAAAAACCGATTAAACGTTTCAAGTTGTACAACCAGAGAATCAAAATATAAGTAATCATGGAAACGTTATCCAACCAAGCTCCAAACGGAGTATGTGTTCCATGCATAGCCATTGATCCAGGGCCTAAAAATGTTGAAGCTGATGCATAAAGGACTGCTATAGCTGAAGAGCCAAACATTTTGACACCACTTCCTGAAGTTGCATCTTGTGCAAGCTTATAAAACATGTATAAACCGGTAATAACAAAACCTAGATTTCCAAGAGTATTAACGGGCTCTCTAAAGAATCCTCCGCTTACTCTTTCGCACCAACGAGATATCTCCCCAATAGCTTGTTCATTTTCTGCAGACATACCCCATCCGTTTGATCCGAAGATGACGAACAACCCAGCCGTAATTGCAATACTTAGTAGTGCCGTACCAAGAGGCTTGTATGAGAGAAGAGATTTATTTTTTGCTTGCATTGAGGGCTGAGTCCATATCGTCAATAAGATCTTCTATATTTTCTATACCCACTGATATTCTTATTAAATCTTCAAAAGCATTATTAATCACTTCTCCGTCTAACCCTGTTACTTTTTCGTGAGTCATTAGATAAGGAACTTCAATTAATGTTTCTACCCCACCTAAACTTACGGCTAATTTATATAAATGAAGTTCTTCCCAATATTTTTCTTGATCAATATGGTCCTCTAAAAAGAAGCTCATCATTCCACCAAAATAATCCATCTGTTTGAGAGCTATATCATGATTTGGACTATCTGGTAATCCAGGATATTTAACTTCCTTAATATGATCTGAATTTGAGAGATATTCAGCTAACTGATGAGCATTTTTTGAGTGCAGTTCCATTCTTGGCCCAAGAGTGTAAAGTCCTCTTTGACATAAATATGCATCGAATGGAGACATAACCCCTCCAGATGTTTTCTGATATTCATAGAGAGTTTCATAAACTTCTTGATTATTGGTGACAACTGCACCACCTAAAGTATCACTATGCCCCCCAATATATTTAGTCGTTGAGTGCATAATAATATCTACTCCATGCTCAAAAGGCCTTGTAATAAAGGGTGTACAGAAAGTACTATCTGTAACCAAGAGAGCGTTTTCACTATGAGCTAAATCCGAAATACTTTTTATATCATATATGTTCATATTTGGATTAGATGGAGATTCTAGCCAGACAAGTTTTGTTTTATTATTAATTAAACTTTCTAGCTTTTCTTTGTCATACATATCACAAAAATTAACTTCAAGCCCTCTCTTTCTTGCTATTGTTGCGAAAAAGTTTGTTGTTCCTCCATATACATCTTTAGATATAACAACATTTTCATCAGGTTTAGTTAACTCAGCAATTAAAGCTATTGCAGCCATTCCAGATGACATTGCCAAAGCTGGGAGTTCATCATAGTTTTCAATCCCCTCAAGTGAAGCAAGGGTTCTTTCAAAAATCTCTCTAGTTGGATTACTAACTCTTCCATAAAAATACTCTGATTCCCCAGGAACTGTATTTGCATAAGTTGTAGTTAAATGTATTGGAGACATAACATCTCCAGTAGGAAGTTCGATTCTTTTCTGTGTGTGAAGTGCACGTGTGTTAATCCCGTATTTTTTTGATTCTCCCATAGAGTAGAGTCTAAAGACAATATCATAATTAGTAAAAAAAATTATAACTTTTTACTTGATACGATCACACAAGACACTTATTTTGGTTGTATGATAAAAAAAATATATATCGCAGGACCTCTCTTTAATGTTCATGAAAAAAAATATCTGGAAGATATAGCTGAAGTTTTAGAGGGAGCAGGTTATGAATGCTTTGTTCCGCACAGAGATCAAACAGGAATTGACCCAGCAGAATTAAAAGGAACCGATATGAAGCAATCAACAAAGGATAAAATATTTCAAAATGATTTAGACGCCTTAGTTGATTCTGACTTAACAATTGCATTAATTACAGGCCAAGATATTGATTCAGGAACTTCATCTGAAATTGGTTTTACCTATGCAAATAAAAGACCCGTTATTGCTATAAATGCTGAGGAAAGAAGATATAGGAATTTATTTGTTGAAGGAATGATAAATAAGACAGTTAATAATATTGATGAACTACTTGAAGCTATAAAAAGTTTAGAAGTTAAGTAGAAACTAATACCTCTTTAAAACCTCTTATACCAAAAGCACCTGTTCTTACTGGCTCTTTAAGAACTTTTACATCATATTTAAAAAGATTCAATAAAGAAACTTCAAGTTCTAACCTAGCCAGGTGTGCTCCAAGGCAGAAATGAACACCCCCACCAAAACTAGTATGATTTAAGTTTTCTCTTTCAAAATTTATACTCGCAGCATCTTTAAAAGCTCCGTCATCTCTATTTGCTGATCCGAGAAGCATTGCGACTTTTGAATGTTTCTTCAATTCATAACCACCAAGTTTGGTGTCTTCTAGTACCCATCTTTGAAAAAATTGAAGAGGGCTATCCCACCTAATAAGTTCTTCAATAATATTTTTAATTTCATACTTTTCATGAAGACCTTCTGTGCTTATATCATTTTGGTTAAGAGCAACTATAGAGTTTCCTATTGTATTAACAGTTGCCTCATGTCCAGCATTTAGTAAAAGTATTACAGTACAAATTATTTGATCCTTTGTTAATTTTTGATCATTTTCTGAAACTTCAGAAAGCCTAGAAATCATATCATTCTGTGGGTCCTCTATTTTTTCATCTATCAAGTTATAAATATATTCATAAAAATCTCTAGCTGCTTGTTCAGCTTCTTCCCCATCCTTGGTGCTGACTTTAAGATCATACATTTTTACAATACAATTTGACCAGTGAAGAAAATTATCATATTGCTCTTCGGGTACACCTAGTAGCTGACCAATAACTGATATTGAATATGGTTGAGCATAATCTTTTAATAGGTCAAATTCTTTATGATCGACTTCAGAAAGAAGGTCAGATGATTTTTTTTCCATAAATGGTCTTAACTCTTGGACCTGTCTATTTGAGAAAGCTTTTGCAACGAGGCCTCTAAGATCACTATGAAGTTGTCCTTCAAGATTTAATAGAGAGAAGTTTTCTGTCCTCCAAAAATATTCATGCTCTTCTTCATTTCTATTCGGGTTTTCTATTTCCTCTGGATCAGCAGAAGAAAAGACTTTATTAGTTTGTACATTTTTAACATCTTCAAATCTCGTAATCAAAGCAAGATCGCTCAATGTATCCAAATGCAAAGATGAAGACTCTCTTAGTTCTTTTAGATAGGGATAAGGGTTCTTTATAAACTCTGAATCAGAATTTGGAAATTCAATTTGTGGAATATTCATATCTATAAAGTATCAGTTTTATTGATAATTTCTACATATTTATTAAAAAACTTAGTGACCTTGGGCTATTGCTTTGATATCATCAAATTTATGTCAGAAAAAAAATCAATGCTTGATGGAGATCGTCAATATCATATTCAACTAAAAGAAGGAGATGTTGCTGATTTTGTGATTCTTCCAGGTGACCCAGGAAGAGTAGATTTTATTGCAGAACATTTTGATGATCCAAAAGAAGTCGCTTACAACAGAGAGTACAAAACAATTACAGGAACTTACAAGGGTAGACATGTAAGTGTTACTTCTACCGGAATCGGTTGCCCCTCAGCTGCAATAGCTGTTGAAGAGCTAGCAAACATAGGTGCGAAAACTTTAGTTCGTCTTGGAACATCTGGAGCAATGCAAGAGCACACAAGAATAGGAGACTTAGTTATTGCTAATGGTGCCGTTCGACAAGAAGGAACTTCTCCACAGTATATGCCAATGGAATTTCCAGCTGTCCCATCTTCTGATATGGTTTTTGCATTAGAAGAAGCCGCGAAAGCGGATGGTACGAATTATCACATCGGAGTTGTACAATCCAAAGATTCTTTTTACGGTCAACATGATCCTGACTCTATGCCAGTCTCCCATGAATTAAATGAGAAATGGGAAGCTTGGGTAAAAGGAGGAGTGCTTTGTTCAGAAATGGAAGTCTCAACTTTGTTTGTTGTTGGTAGCTATAGAAGAATTAGAACGGGAGCACTTTTAGTAGTTTATGGAGATCAAAATAGAAAAGAAGCTCTATCAAAAGATGATTATCTTAAATCTGTAAGCGATGCTACAAAAATTATCTTAGAATCAAGTTTAAAAATTGAGAGTTAATAATACATAAAATAGTGTAAAATTTAATTCATGGATAGTGGAAATATTATTTCAACTTTTAAAAAGTTTGATATCTGGAGACTTATTTGGTCTGGCATACTACTAAGAATATTTACTGCAATAATCGATGCTATATTTAACTTGGGAATTGGCGACTTGCCCAATTTTAATTATTACATTTTTGCCTTAGCTTTAATCTATACGATTATTTGGATGTTTAATAAAAGTTATATAGAAGAAGAATAAAATGGAAGATAAATTACCTAACAAATTTATAGGTTCTTTCATAACGCTCGTCGGTACAGGAATTATATTAAGATTTTTTTCTTCTTTAATTGATAGAGTATTTTTTTCAAATTCAGATTTTAAGATTGTTGAACATGAATATTTTGGAGTAGGAATTTTTGTTATAGCAATATTGGTAACTTTTTCTTGGCTAAANAGAACAAAAGATATTAGAAAAAAAGATTAATTTATATAAGAAGACTGAGTCCCTTTTTTTGTAACTGATAAGCTTGCTTTTTCAATAGCTATTTTAATGGAGTCATCCACGTTCTTTGATGAAGCAAGACCAAATGCAAAAGCACCAATAAAGGCATCACCTGCTCCTGTTGTATCAACTGCATCAACTTTAGGTGCCTCAAAGTAAGAAACAGCATCATTACTAATTAAAGCTGCACCCTTTTCTCCTAGGGTCACAATAAGCTCACAAGTTATTTGATTTTTAAATTCAATTAAGTTTTCATCATTTATTTCTAAACCACTGATAACTTCAAATTCATTTTCATTTGGTATTAACCAATCTACATGTTGCAAAAAAGTTTTCTCAAGTTTTTGAGCAGGTGCTGGATTGAAAATAGTAGCTATATTCTGACTCCTTGCATATTCAAAAACTTTTTGATTTACTTCCATTGGGATTTCGCACTGTCCAACTAAAACAGAGAGGTCATCAATTTCTCCTATAGATGCAATAGCTTTATCAGCATCAATTAAATTATTAGCCCCGGGGATAACAATTATTCTATTTTGACCAGTTGAGTCTACCCAGATAGGAGCAACACCACTCGAGCCATCAACTCTTTGAACAAAATCAACGTTTACTCCGTTAGCTTTGTAGTTTTCAATAGTTGTCTCAGCAAAGACATCACTACCGAGACAAGTTATCATGATTGTCTCAGCACCAAGGATCCCAGCCATGATTGCTTGGTTGGCTCCTTTTCCTCCAAAGCCTGTTTCATAAGAATTACCAAAAACAGTTTCACCATCNCCAGGGATGTCATCAACATATGAGAATTGATCAATGTTTGAACTTCCGATTACACAAATTTTTGGTTTCATGAAAAAATTATAAAGAGGTAATTTTATTTTTTCTACTAGGATTTCATTAAGAATGAAGAAAAAAAACACAATCAAACTCTTAATATTTACTCTTTTTTTATTTTGTACACCAACTGAAGATCTAGAAGTGGTTGAATCAAACGAAAAAATAAATAACTGTATTGAATTAGCTGATGAAATTGAAGAAGTATTCGACGAGATACAGATTGAAGCTTACGAAAGTGAAATATATAGATCATATTCTGGCATAGATGCAACAAAGTTAGATTATGTTTACGAAGCACTGAGAATTAACAAAATAGGACTATCTGGAATAGACAATATAAGAGATAAGTATGTAATCAACAGAGTCTTTTTTGAAAATCTTTTAGAAGGTTTTTACAATAATTTTCTTGATTCAAAAGAAGCTAATTTAGCATTAGAAGAACATCTTTTATCAATCAACAATCAATGGACAATTCAAGATGAGGTTGATTGGTGGGAAGAAAATCAAGAATTTAGTATAAGATACTGGAGGACNTCAGATGAATTTCGNGAACTTATGATGATAAAATCACAAAATACATTAACTCCTGATCCAGACTTTGTAGTAAGCGATGGNTACCCAAAACAAGTTCTTAGAAAATATTGTGATAGTTTGTAAGCTATTTGATAACCTGTTTATTAAATGAGTAAAAGAAAATTTTTTATTGATACTGATACAGCATCTGACGATGCAGTTGCAATTCTTATGGCTTTAGAGTGGGATGATGTTGAAGTTCTTGGGATAAGCATAGTATCAGGGAATATGCCGATAGAACAAGGGAGTATCAATGCTCGATATACTGTTGAGCTCTGTAAAAAAAATATTCCAGTTTACGTAGGTGCTGCGAAACCTTTAGTAAAGAAAACAGAACATGCTGATTGGTTTCATGGACCAGACGGCATGGGAGGAATGAATTATCCTGATCCAAAAAATACAGAATCATCTGATGATCTTATAGAAGTATTAAAAAATCTAATTGATGAAAACCCAAATGAAATAACACTCGTAACACTTGGCCCTCTTACTAATATTGCGAACTTTATTACAAAATATCCTGCTTCATTCTTAATGTTAAAAAATATTGTAATTATGGGAGGTGCGTCTAATACAGTAGGAAATGTTACACCTGCTGCAGAATATAACATCTGGTGTGACCCAGAAGCTGCAGATGCAGTTTTTCAATCACAACACCCNGATATAACAATGGTTGGGTGGGAACTTTGTAGAGGAGAAGCAAATNTGACCGAGGAGGAAATGGAGTATGTATATAACTTTAAAACTGAAAAAGGAGATTTTGCTATAGATTGTAATAAGCATGCACTTGATTCAAGTCAGAATTGGTTAGGGGATCCAGGCCTTGGATTGCCTGATCCTGTTGCTATGGCAGTTGCTTTAGATGAAGATGTTGTAAAAAGAGTATCTAAACATAACGTAAAAATTGTGCTGGATGGTCCATCTAGAGGAATGACTATTGTTGATCAATTGCATGTTGGAGAAAATGAGCCAAATATAGATGAGTGGTGGTCTAGTACCGAAAGAAACATTAACGTCTGTTGGGAAATAGATAATAAAAGATGGAAAGAAACTCTTTACAAAACTTTAAAGTCTTAGCTGTCGCCCCAAGTTTCTTCTAGGAATCCTTTTCTACCACTTGCTTTTGCATAAAGTTGATAGCGAACACTTTGTTTTTTATAAAAATCTTGATGATACTCCTCAGCAATATAGAAAGTAGGAGCTTCAGTAATAGCAGTAACAATTGGCTTATCGAACTTTCCTGATTCTTCCAATTTAATTTTGGACTCTTCTGCTAGTTTCTTTTGTTTGTCACCAACAGTAAATATCTCAGTTCTGTATTGAGAACCAACATCAGCAAACTGGTAGTTCAATGCAGTAGGGTCAATATTTCTCCAGAACACTTCTAATAGTTCTTCATAAGAGACAACACTTGGATCAAAAAGTATTTCAACTACTTCTGCATGTCCTGTTTTTCCAGTGGTAACTTCTTCGTAAGTTGGATTTTCTGTTGTGCCACCCATATAACCTGAGGTCGCCCCAACAACACCATCTAAAGCTTCAAAAGGAGGTTCCATGCACCAAAAACAGCCACCGGCAAAGTAAGCTTTTTCATTTTGTTCAGACATTAGACCTCCAAAAGGTGTATTGCTACATGTTATTAATACTAATAGAAAAAGGTATTTTAAATTTTTCACGCACTTTAGATATTAATTATAAGTTTTTGTTTATTGAAATTTTTAATATAAAATAGATATAAGTCCTTCGACCAATAAGGCGGAGAGATAAATATGAAAAATACAGTACCTAAGATAGTTAATTTAAAGAATGAAAGAGTCATTTCTATGATGACAGCATATGACTATCCTTCGGCAAAAGCAGTGTCAGAAGCAGAGATTGATATTATCTTAGTTGGAGACTCACTAGCACAAGTTGTTCTTGGTCATGACGACACTTTATCAGTAACTATTGATGAAATGTTACACCATGTTAAAGCAGTTACTAATGCTAAACCAACATCACTTGTAGTTGCAGATATGCCTTACATGAGTTTTCATAGCACCCCTAAAGAAACACTTTACAATGCATCAAGATTCATACAAGAGGGAAAAGCAGATGCAGTTAAATTAGAAGGTGGTTCTAAAAGAAAAAATATGATAGAAGCATTAATTGATGCAGAAATACCAGTTATGGGTCATTTAGGTTTAACACCTCAATCAAAAAATGTTATGGGTGGTTATAAAATACAAGGAAAAACTTTAGAGCTAGCAACAAAANTATTAGAAGATGCTGTCTTATTAGATGAGCTTGGTTGTTTTGCTATTGTTCTAGAGGGGGTTCCATCTGTTCTCGCTGAAACTATCTCAGAAAATATATCTATCCCAACAATTGGTATAGGAGCTGGAGTAAATGTTGATGGACAAGTTCTTGTATATCACGATTTGATTGGCATGAAATCAAAAGAATATATAGATGCAAAATTTGTTAAAAGATATTCAAATCAATATGAAGATGTATTAGAAAGTATGAAAAGTTTTAAAAAAGATATAGAAAATAGGGATTTTCCTACTGAAAACCATTCTTATGAGGCTGGAGAACTCACAGAAGAGAATATTAAAGAGTGGAAAAAAGAAGTTAAGAAAATTCTGTCATAAGTCTTATCTAGTATTAAATTAATAAGTACCTGCTTTGAAAGAAGCCACGTACAGTGTCCATAGGAGAAAAATGAAAAAATATGATTTAGTCTCAATCTTGAGACCTACTACTGAAGACAATACAGTAGAAGAAATACACAAAAACATTACTGAAATTATTACTTCAAATGGAGGTAAGGTTGAAGAACAAGGTGTTTGGAAAAAAAGAAAACTAGCATATCAAATTGATACATTTGATGAAGGTATTTATACAATTACAACATTTGAAGGTCCTGCAAATCTTCCAAATGAGCTAGATAGAGTGCTAAAAATATCTGATGATGTTATTAGACACAAAGTGTTAAAGATGGAAAGCTAGAGGTAGATAAAAATGGTAGATAACACAGTAACAATAGTAGGTAACTTAACAGCAGATCCTGAGGTTAGAGTTACTGATTCAGGTGCAACATTAGCTGAAATAAGGATTGCACAAAATAAGAGGAAGAGAAATTCAGACGGTTCATGGGAAGAAGGAGAACCAATGTATTTCCAAGGAACAGTTTGGAATGATATGGCAGAAAATGCGGCTTCTTCGTTACAGAAAGGCATGAGAGTCATCGTTACTGGAAGACTAAATTATAGATCTTGGGAAAACCAAGAAGGACAAAATAGATCAGTAGTTGATATAGCTATTGATGAGGTTGCTCCAAGTTTACGATGGGCACGTGCAAACATAGAAAGAACATCATCAGGAGGTTCAGCATCTGGTACTGACGCACCAAAAGCTAGAGATGATTTCGAAGAAAACGAAGCACCTTTTTAAGGGATATCTATGGCACAGCAAAAAAGAACATCAAAATTTAAGAGCTCAAAATATGAAGCTCCAAAGCAAAGAAGAATAACAAAGCAACAGATTGCTAATGCTACCTATAAAGATGTTAAGTTATTAGAGAAATTTATTTCTGATAGAGGAAAAATAAGATCTAGCTTAATTACGGGAATTACAAAGCAAGAACAAGCAAAGGTAGCAAGGCTAATAAAAATAGCTAGAGAGCTGGCTTTATTGCCATATGTAACAACGAGCACATATAAACAATCGTACAACAGAAGATGAAGTTAATACTTAATTCAGACGTTACAAAACTAGGACGAAAGGGAGATATTGTTGATGTGGCAAAAGGATATGCAAGAAACTATCTACTTCCAAAAAATTTAGCTATCGTTGCTACAGATTCNAATATATCTATTGCTGANAAAATTCAAGAAAAAAGAATAGCTGAGATTACAGAGAGTGAAGAATTAGCAGAATCTATAAAGGTTGCACTTGCAGATGCCCATTTAGTTATCCCTCAGAAGTCAACAGACGAAGGCACACTTTATGCTGCAGTAGCGAATAATGAAATTGTTGAGGTAATAGAGAAATTTTCTGGTTTTAAAATAGAAGAAAGTCAAATTGAATTAAATGATCAAGTAAAAGAAATCGGACTTCATAATATAAAAATTAGAATAAGCGAAGACGTAGATTTTGATGTTGTTCTTGAAGTAATTCCGGAGTCTGGATAATGGCAGGACCAGAAGCGGTATCTTCAAGGAGTTCATCAGACCTTCAAAAGACTCCCCCAAACAGCATTGAAGCGGAGGAAGCATTATTAGGAAGTGCTTTATTATCTAGAGACGCATCAAGCAGGTTGATGGAAGAAATAAAATCAAATGACTTTTACAGTCCAACCAATCAGACAATTTTTGAAGCTATGAAGGAATTGTTTGATTCAGGAAAGCCTATNGACACAGTTACTGTTTCAGAGGTTGTATTTAAGGATAAGAAGAATACAACAAGTCTTAAAACATCAAGCATTGCAAGATTAGTAGACAATGTACCGAGTTCAGCAAATTTTGAAAGATATATTGAAATAGTTCAAGAACAGTCAAATAGAAGAAAACTTTTAAAAGCAAGCAGCAGGATTGAGCTCTTAGCTTATGCGACAGATAAAGACATCCACAATGTTATGGATGAAGCAGAGCAGTCAATTTTCAGTGCTTCTGACGACGCAATAGGAGAAGGACTAATTGGAGTATCTGATGTATTAGATGGTGCTATTGAAAGAATAGAAGAAATTGAAAACCAAGGCACAGGTTTGTCTGGTTTAGCTACACATTTTGCAGACTTAGATTCAACTCTGGCTGGTTTACAAGATGGTAACTTAGTAGTTATTGCAGCTCGTCCAAGCATGGGTAAATCATCATTAGCTTTAAATATTGCGACAAATGTATCAAAAGAGAAAAAAGTAACTGCTTTCTTTTCTCTTGAAATGACAAAAGAAGAATTAGTCCAACGAGTCTTATTCTCAGAAGCAAAAGTAACATCTGGAGATGCTAGAAAAGGCCAGTTAGGTCCAGAAAAGTGGTCAAGAGTTGTTGAAGCTGCTTCTAAAGTAAACAACATGCCTCTATATTTTGATGATGCATCTGTAATTACAGTTACTGATATCAGAGCTAAGTCAAGAAGACTTAAAGCTTCAAAAGGACTTGATTTAATTGTTGTTGACTATCTTCAATTAATGCAAGGACTGTCTGGCGATAACAGACAACAAGAAATTGCTGAAATAAGTAGAAACCTTAAGAACCTAGCAAGAGAATTAAAAGTTCCAATACTAGCTTTATCTCAGTTGAATAGAGCAGCAGAAGCACGTGAAGATAAAAGACCAAGACTTGGAGACTTAAGAGAATCTGGTGCAATTGAACAAGACGCAGATATCGTAATGATGCTTTATAGAGATGACTACTATAACCCAGCTACTGAAAGGCCAGGAGTTGCAGAAGTCAATATAGTAAAACATAGATCAGGCTCAACAGGAAAAGTCGACCTTTATTTCAGCAAGGAATACACTCAATTTAGTAACTATTCAAAACAAGAAGAATAGTGAATCAAGTTCTTAGGGCTTACTTAGCCATAACTGTACTAGCAGTTTCTTGGGGNACGATACCTTTAATCATTAGAACTTCTGAAATTAATTCAATTTCGCTTGTCGGAGTNAGAACATTTATTGGTTCAATATTTTTAGGATTAATTTTATTAAAAAAAGATGTAAGCATAAAAGAACTCATCAAACCTGGGTTGATATTAGGACCCTTACTTGCAATACATTGGGTGACAATGTTTGAATCAATTGAACTAAANTCTGTCGCGGTTGGGATAGGGTTAGTATTTTCCTATCCAATATTTGTTATTTTTATTGAATATGCAAGAGGAACAAAACTTCAATCTTATCAAATACTATTAATTCTCTCTGGCTTCTTAGGCCTTTACCTCCTCCTTGATTTAGTAGATGTAAAATCAATTACCGGCATTATTTATGGGCTTATTAGTGCTGTAAGTTTGGCTTTTATTATCACGATTGGAGAAAGGTACTCATCTAAATTAGGAGGCTTAAAAGTTGCTTTTTCACAATTAATAGTGGCAGCTTTTATACTTATTAAATTTACATTTGATTCGTGGAATTGGATGATATCTAATATCCTAATAAGTCTTTTTTTAGGATTATTTTTAACTGCTCTAGGCTTAACTACTTATTGGTACGTTGTTAAGGTAATTAAACCTTTAGCTGTTAGCACCATAACATATTTAGAACCAGTCACTGGTGTTGTGTTGGGTGCATTAATTTTAAACGAGAATCTTGAGATTAAACAGATAATAGGTTTTTCAATAGTTTTATTAGTAGGAGTCTTGCAAGTCTATTTAGACTCTAAAGTCAATCCCTCTTCTACTTCTTGATATTGTTTATATGTAAAGTTATTTAGTTTTAGATAGTTTTCAAAATTCCATTCTGAAAAATTGTCAAAATAATTTTTAAGTGATTTCATTTCAATTTTAATTGGGGTCGATAGCCTTTTGTATTTATCCCTATCAAGGTGAGAAGTAACTTTCCCAGAGGAATCAATTGTTTTTATTGCATTTGTTATATTTTTAGTTGTTATTTTATAGTCAGAATCAAGAAGTCTTTTAATTGACACAGAGACGAATGATGCATCTCCTGAAAGCTCATCAATTAATATACAAGACTCTTCTTTATAATTTTTTGTAACATCGTCGATATTTTTAAACTCTTTCCTATCAGAAAAGTCCACTCCATTTTCTGGGGAATAGTCTATATATCCAATTGTTGGATTATTTTTAAAGTCAATTAACAAAAACTTCACATATTAAAACTAATAAGATTTTGAATTAATCCATCATTGCAAAATACATTTTTTATGTGTAACTTGATGAAATAATGAAAACTGTTAAAGGAAATGGTGTATCAATCGGCACAGCTATTGGAGCTGCTTTTATTTATGAAAACGAAGTTGATTTAAACATTGAAGCTGAATTAACTTTCGAAGAAGCTGTCAAAATACTTACTGAAAAATTTAATTTACAGATAAAAGATTTTAAGAAAAATAATAGAAAAGATGAAGCAGACGTTTTAGATGCGTATATTTTAATAATGCAAGACCCTGAAGTCATTAATGGAATAAATGAAAATAACAACACTTCTGTAGCGGATGTATTTGAAGTTTTTAAAACAAATGCTGAGATTTTACAGTCAATGGACGATGAATATTTCAGTCAAAGAGCAGAAGATCTATTGTCAGTTGGAAAACATTTGATAAACACAATGCAGAGGATTGCTTCTTCAGTGGAGCTAGAAAACAATTCAATAATTGTAGCTGTTGATTTAACACCAGCGGATACTTCATCAATGAATATGAGCTATATAAATGGAATTATTCTTAAAGAAGGAGGAACCACATCACACGCTGTTATAGTTGCTAAAAACCTAGGTATTCCATGCATCATTGGTATTGGAGAAGAAATGAATAGTATTAAAAATAAAGATGTTATGTCAATTGATGGTGAAACTGGTGAAATAAATATTAATCCTGATGATGCAACTATTAAAGAGATAAATGAGAGATCAAAATTGCAAGAAGAAATAGTTAGTTCGTTCACGCAAGATATATATGAAGCTTCAGATTTAGAATTCAGGGTAAATGTTGGTTCTAATGAGGAAATAAACTCTTTCGACCATCCATTTCTTAACTCTATAGGATTATTTAGATCTGAATTTATATATTTAGATAGATCAAGCATCCCAACAACAGAAGAGCAAAAAACGATACTTGAAAATATACAAAAAAAATTTTCNGGAACAATTGTATATCGAACTTTAGACATTGGTGGTGATAAGCAGGTTGATTATTTAGATCTTCCTGAGGAAGAAAACCCTTTNCTTGGTGTAAGAGGCATAAGACTTTCATTAGACAAGAAAGAATTATTTGAAACACAAATTGAATCAATATTAATTTCTGAAAATGTTGAAAGAGTCAAAATAATGTTTCCAATGATATCTACAATTGAAGATTTTCTTGAATCAAATCAGATAGTTGAAACAATTGCTGATAAATTAAAAATCAATAAACCAGAAGTAGGAATAATGATTGAAACACCAGCATCAACATTATTAATTGAAGAATTTTCTAAGTATGTTGATTTCTTTTCTATCGGAACGAATGATTTAACACAATATATTATGGCAGCAGACAGAGGTAATCCAAACCTTGTTAAGTATCAAGACCCGCTTCATCCTGCAGTATTAAGAACATTAGAAAATGTAATATCAACAGCTAACAAGAACAATATAGAAGTTTCTGTATGTGGCGAAATGTCCTCTGATTCAANATCAGCATCAGCTCTTTATGCTTTAGGACTAAGAGTTTTCAGNATGTCTCCTTCATCNGCTCCTTTTGTATTTCAGCAACTAAATAAAATAAAAGATATGGATTTAAAGAANATTAAAAATAATATATTAGCTCTTGAGAACTCAACTGAAGTCAGAGAAGAANTAAAAAAATTAAATTTATGAAGACACACGCAATCCTTCTAGCGGGAGGATCTAGTAATCGATTCTCTAATGAAGAAAATAAAGTTTACTTTCCAATAGGGAGAAGACCAGCNCTATGTTGGCCACTAGAAACTTTAGAGAAATCTAGCATNATTGATTCGATAGTCCTTGTCATTAGAGAGGAAGATTGGGACAAAACCAACAATGTAATTGAATTAGTTGATCCAAAAAAATTAATCGGAGTAACAGTTGGAGGTAATTCGAGACATGAAAGTGAGTATGAAGGATTAAATTATTTAAAAGAATCAAACAAAGTTGAAGATCAAGATCTAATCTTGATTCACGATGGTGCAAGACCTTTTCTGCCGGAACCTCTTATAAATGAATTAATAAATGTAGCTATTAAGTATGGTGGTTCAGCTCCTGGCTTTAGTTCAATAAATTTAAGTCAAAAAGAGAATAGTGATGAAGCTGAAGAAGATGAGACAATTATCGAAGTCCAGACGCCACAAGTATTTCCAGCAAAAGAACTATGGGAATCTTACGAACTAGCCAAATTAGATAATTGGCAAGCAGTAGATACTACAGAATGTGTTTCTAAGTACTTAGGAATGGAAGCAATGATTATCCCAGGTGACCCTAGAAATATGAAAGTTACATATATAGAGGACATATTTGAGCTAGAAAAGCTTATAGAAGAGTAATTCTTATATATAAAACGTAAGAAACGTTACATTATTATTGTATTTTTCACCAACTACTCTCCATGGGAAAAACTTATTTTGTAGAATTAGATTAATAACATTTTGTTGTTGGGGGGGGAGAACAAAAATACTTAGTTCACCATACGCCTTAGGCGCATTGTTTATTGGGCTTGCATTAATGTGGGTCTTACAAATGCGTCTAGCCAAAGAACAGGCTACTAGTTTCTTAAACATTGTAAATGAGCTTAAGGGACCAGGATTAACTGTATCTATTGGTGTTAATCAACCAAAATGGGGCAGAAAAAAAATCTACGTAGCAGTATCTGCCAATCAAGATTCAATAATTGTTGATGCGGTCACTTTAGAGGGTACAACAGTATTTGCTAAAGGGAAAAAAGAATCAACATTTATCGGAAAAACTTTATCTGAAATAAGAGATTCAGATATTCAAGAACCACTCTATGATGCAGCCAAAATGGCTGTTGATGCATTAATTAATAAAATTGTTGATGAAAAAAAGAGTAGTTCAGTAGAGAAAGGATAAACTATGGATGCTTTAGTGGCTGGTGCCGAAGCGTTTATACAGGTGTTTAGAACCGCTGCAGATGTTTTTGTAGGGTTCACCACAGGTATTATCCCAATTGTAGTTGTGTTTTTAACAGCAGTTAATGCTCTTGTTAAATTCATAGGTGAAGAAAGGGTCGAAAATTTTGCGAAATGGGCATCGCAAGAAGGCTGGATGTATGTTCCAGTTAGATATACTTTGCTTGCTTTCGTTGCAGTATTTATGCTGACTAACCCTGTTTGCTATACATTTGGAACATTCTTACCAGAAAAAAATAAACCAGCGTTTTATGATGCGGCTGTCAGCTTTGTCCATCCAATTACGGGTATTTTCCCACATGCAAATGGTGGGGAGTTATTCGTTTGGCTTGGAATTGCAGCTGGCGTAGAAATGGTTGCACCGGATATGGTTACAGCATTAGCAGTAAGATACCTTCTTGCTGGATTAGTTGTAATCTTAATCAGAGGTATTGTGACTGACATTATCTTTAGCATAATGTGGAAGTCACGCCAAGGAGGTGCAGCATAATGCAAGCTTTAATAGAACGTATTGGTAGATCAGTAGGTGGCGTTGTTGGAACATTGTTCCAAGCAGGACGTGATGCTGTTGATCTATGTCTTAAAACCATAATTCCTTTTATGGCATTTGTAACTTTTGTCATTGGTTTGATATTAGAAACTGGTGTAGGCGATCTTATCGCTAACGGAATAAAAGGATTCGCAAGTAGCTTAGGTGGACTTATGATAGTTTGTGTCATTTGTGCAATACCTATTCTGTCTCCTTTATTAGGACCNGGTGCTGTAATAGCACAAATTGTTGGTGTCTTAATTGGAACAGAAATTGGACGTGGAAACATNGATGTTTCAATGGCCCTACCTGCATTGTTTGCNATTAACCCACAGGTTGGTTGCGACTTCGTACCTGTTGGTTTGGCTTTAGGTGAAGCTGAGCCAGAAACTGTAGAGGTTGGAGTTCCAGCAGTTCTCACAAGTAGAATGATAACTGGACCAATATCTGTAGTTGTTGGTTACTTGTTTGCACTAGGTTTATAAATTTAGTTAAACAATTTTAAAAATTGTAGCGCTCTGTGTAAAATCAGAGCGTTACAAATTTTTTTAAGGAGAAAAAATGTCAGATTATAAAAAAGTAAAAGTAGAAGCAGGACCAAGTGGCTGGGGAGGTCCTTTAGAAATATCTCCAAATGCAGAAAAAAAATATATAGTTTGTATTACTGGTGGAGGAATTCATCCAGTAGCGCAAAAAATTGCAGATATGACGGGTGCAGAAGCATTTGATGGATTTAAATCATCTCCCGAAGGAAGTTTTAAGGCAATGGCTTGCGCTGTTATTGACTGTGGTGGGACTGCAAGAATAGGTGTCTATCCAATGAAAGGTGTTCCTACAGTTGATATTCATGACACCACACCCGCTGGACCCCTAGCTCAATTTATTAAAGAAGAGAATTTTGTATCAGGAGTTTCTGAGGATCAAATAACTGAAGCTTAAATGTCAATATATTCCTCAAATATTGTTAAATTAGGGGAACAATCAGAGCTTTTTTTAGCTGAAGGTATAGTGGTCTTCTTTGGAGATAATGCTCCTGAAGAGCTTCAAGATGTAGCAGTAGTTCACGAGTTAAAACCTGTTAATGGAGATATTGTTGTTGGTACAACTATAGAACTATCAGGTGAAATTTTAAAAGTAACATCTATTGGAGAAGTTGCTAATGAAAATTTTAAAAATTTAGGTCATTTGGTATTAAAGCTAGACTCAGCTCAGGAGGCGGCTTTACCCGGAGATGTCAGTTGCTCATATTCAAAGATCCCCGATATAGTTGTTGGTGACACAATAAATATTTACTAATGAATTTAACTGAAGCATTACTTGAAAGAGAGAAAAATATAGGTAGACCAGTAAGAGTTGGTTTAGTAGGTGCTGGACAAATGGGTACTGGTTTAGCGGCTCAAATTGGCAAGATAAAAGGGATGGAATTAGTTGCCTGTGCTGATATAGATAAAAATCGTGCAGAAAACGCTTTAACTTTATCAGGAATAAATTCAATAGGTTACGATAGTGATGCTAGTTCTTCAATAGAAAAAGGAAACGGAGGAGTAGTTTCAGATGTNANAGCACTTGCTGAGCTTCCAATAGATATAGTTTATGAAGCTACAGGAGTTCCCTGGGTAGGTGCAGAGGTTGCTTACTCTTGTCTGTTAGCTGAAAAACATGTTTTAATGCTTAATGTTGAAACAGATATAACTATAGGTTTATATTTGGCTGAACTATCAAAAGAAAAAAATGTTGTCTACAGTGTTGCGAACGGAGATGAGCCAGTAGTTTGTAAAGAGCTATATGATTTTTCAATAGATACTGGATTTGAAGTTGTTTGCGTAGGCAAAGGCAAAAACAACCCATTAGATCAAAAAGCTACACCTGACTCACTGAAGGNTGAGGCAAACAAGAAAAAGATGAACCCCAAAATGTTAGCAAGTTTTGTTGANGGAAGTAAAACAATGATTGAGATGACAGCTTTATCTAATGGAATTAATCTCCCTCTAGACAAAGTAGGCATGAATGGACCTATTTCTGAGGTAAAAGATTTACATAAAACATTAATTCCAGAAAAAGATGGAGGAGTCCTTAGTGATACTGGAAGGGTTGATTTTGCATTCGGCCCCGCACCAGGAGTTTTTTCTATTGTAAAAAGTGACAGTCCAACCGTTATTGAAGAAATGGAGTATCTCTCAATGGGAGAAGGGCCATACTATACGCTTTACAGACCATATCATTTAGCCTCAGTTGAAGCACCAAGGAGTGTTGGAATGGCAATAATTAATAATGAACCTGGATTGCAACCAAAGACTTGGATATCTGAAGTTGTAGGCCACGCGAAAAAAGATTTAGAACCTGGCGAGACTATAGATGGAATAGGAGGGTTTTCCTCTTACGGTGTAGCCTATCCAGTATCAGATTCAAAAGGATTAGCACCCCTTGGGTTGCTTGAGGGTGGAACAGTTAGTAAATTAATTAAAGCTGGAGACCCTATATCTTTAGAAAGTGTTGAACTTCCTGAAAACTTAATTAACGAATTACGTAAAAAACAAAAGAGTTAATAAATGACCTTGGACAAAAATAAAAAATTAGAACTTTTTAGAATGATGCTTCTTATTCGAATGTTTGAAGAAGCCCTAGAAGAGATGTTTTCAAGAGGTATTTTGCATGGAACAATGCATTTATCAATAGGACAAGAAGCAACTGCAGCGGGGGCATGCCTTGCACTAACTAAAGAAGATTTAATTACTTCAACACATAGAGGTCATGGACACTGTTTAGCAAAAGGAGCCGACACCTTCCGTATGTTTGCTGAATTACTAGGAAGAGAAGATGGATACTGTAGAGGAAGAGGAGGTTCAATGCATATTGCAGATCTTTCTAACGGAAACTTGGGTGCTAATGGTGTTGTAGCAGGGAGCTTAACGATCGCAGTTGGAGCAGGGCACTCATTAAAAATGCAAAAAAAAGACAATGTTACATTATGTTTTTTTGGTGATGGAGCAGTCAATGAAGGATCATTTCACGAAGCATTAAATCTAGCTTCTTTATGGGAGTTGCCAATTATATTTTTATGTGAAAATAATCAATATGGAATGTCAATGGCCTCAGAGAATGCTATTGCTGGAGGATCAATTATAAAAAGAGCAGAGTCTTATGGTATTGAAAGTATCTCTATTGATGGAAACGATGTTGAGAATGTTTATGAAACTGTAGCCGGATATAAAGAAAGTATCTTGTCCAAAGGAAAACCAAGATTTATTGAATGTGTTACCTACAGATACAGAGGTCACTCAAAATCAGATAGAAATTTGTATAGAACTGATGAAGAAATAAATTTTTGGAAAGAAGAAAAAGATCCACTTATTAGATTTAGTGGAAAATTATTAGAAGAAGGTTATAAGAAGGCAGATTTAGAAAATATTGAAAACGAAGTAAAAGAAGAAATAAAAAATTCTGTAAAAAAAGCCTTAGAATCACCTGAAAGTTCTGAAACAAATTTAGAAGAGGACTCTTATGCCTGAAATGTCAACCGGTCAAGCTATCAAGAAAGCCCTTTCTCTATGTTTAGATAATTACGAAGAGGCATTTTTAGCAGGAGAAGATATTGGTATCTATGGAGGAGCATTTGGAGTAACGGATGGCTTGCTTGAACAATACGGTGAAAACAGAATAAAAGATACACCCATTTCAGAGGACGTGATAGCTGGGCTTGGAGTTGGAGCTGCAATAACTGGAATGAGACCGATTGTGGAGATGCAGTTTAGTGACTTTATAGTTAATGCGATGGATCCAATTGTAAACCAGGCAGCTAAGTTACATTTCATGTATGGAGGCTCAGTAGATGTGCCATTAATTGTCAGAGGAGCAAGCGGAGGAGGCACCGGAGCTGCTGCTCAGCATAGCCAATCACTTGAATCATGGTTCTGTCATGTTCCAGGATTAAAAGTTGTCACACCATCGGGCCCACAGAATGCTTATGATTTATTATTAGCATCTTTTATTGATAGGAATCCAATAATATTTATGGAACATAAGTTAATTTATAAAATTAAAGAAGATGTACAGATAAATGATTTTCCGAAAGACTCATCTCTACTTGGAAAAGGAAAAATCATCTCTGAAGGCTCAGACATAACTGTTGTCTCTTACTCAAATATGATAAATACTGCTAAAGAAGCAATGAATGATAAAAAATTAGAAAAATATTCAGTTGAATTAATAGACTTAATGACTTTATCTCCGCTAGATATTGATTTAGTTATAAGCTCAGTAAGCAAGACAGGAAGACTTCTAATGTGCCAAGAAGCTTCTGGTGATAGCTCTGTTGGATCCACTGTTATTACAGAAGTGGTCTCCTCAGAGGCTTTTAAAAAAATAAAAACACCACCAAAACTATTATCAGGATTACACTCACCCATGCCTTCAGCTAAACATTTAGAGAACAAAGTCATACCTCAAAAAGATGATATTATAAATTCAATACTTAAAGTAATTGAAAATGAGTAAAGAAAATATTATATTGCCCGCCATGTCTGATCAGATGACTGAAGCAGAGTTATTAAAATGGAATATTTCAGAGGGTTCAGAAATCAAGAAGGGAGATATAATTGCTGAAATATCTACCGATAAAGTAGATATGGATCTTGATTCTCCATTTACAGGAAAGGTAATTAAGCTAATCGTTGAAGAAGGCTCAGTAATAAATGTTGGAGAAGTATTAGCTGAAATTGAAACAGAAGAAGATAGTCTTTTAGGGTCTATTTTTGATTAATAGATTTTAACAATCAGGATTAATACCTAAATTAATTATATTTTTCCCGTCCGTCTCTTTTAAAGTTCCGACTATATACTCACAGCTGTTATCAATTAGTAAGTTTGTTTTGACGACTAAATTACATGATATATTTTTGTATTCAGGATATTTCTCCGAGTGATAATTTAAACATTCGCTTACAATTCGTTCAGCCTCATCTTTTTTTCTTCTTTCAATAATTACAGTTACTGT
>JGI26062J44793_1000028_pt1 | contig 22515 bp, 20 predicted proteins | sample MarorgKNORR_S2LV_3_FD_44793 | JGI IMG/M metagenome (IMG submission 44793)
CACCAAGAGCACTCTGATTTAAGACTTTATTCATAACTTTGGAAGCATTTATATGAACTCCAGGCGTATCAATAAATACAATTTGATGATTTTCTTTTGTTTTGATACCTAAAATATTATTCCTAGTAGTTTGAGACTTTCTTGAGGTTATTGATATCTTTTGCTCAATTAATCTATTTAGTAAAGTTGATTTACCTACATTTGGTCTTCCTACAATAGAAACTAAGCCGCAAAAATCCTTCATTTTATTGATCTAAGAATTTTATCTGCAACTTTCATTTGCGCCTTCTTTTTTGATTTTCCTGAATCAGTGAATTTATTTCCATTAAAAACTACATAACATACAAAAATGTCTTGTGAATCATTGCGAGATTTTTCACAAATATAATCAAGAGGCTCCTCGCCAAGTGACTGAAGATATTCTTGTAATTCAGATTTAGGGTCCTTAAATGAATTTTGAATATCAATTGATTCAAGGTCATTTCGATATAAAGATAAAATTACTACTTTGGCCTCACTCCATGAAGAGTCTAAATAGATTCCACCAACTAGTGCCTCAAAGATAGTTCCTAAAATTGATGAATTCTCTAAATCTGATAAATTTTTAGCAGCTTTTGAAAGCTTTGCAAGACTTAAAAGTTCAAGCTCTTTTCCTTTCTTCATTAATGTTGTGCCTCTAACAAGAGATGCTCTTATTCTTGTTAATTCGCCTTCACTAATGTTTGTAAATCGATTATATAGTTCCTCGGATATTACAGCTCCAAGAATCGCATCTCCAAGGAACTCTAATCTCTCATTATTGTTTTCTCCAGAACTTTTGTGAGTAAATACTAAATCTAAAATATCCTCATTCTTGAAAGAATAATTTATTTGCTCATATAGCTTCTTGTACATTAATTAATTTTACCTGCTCGCTTAAATGATGGCGCACATGTCCACACTCCCAAGACATCCAAATATAATCTGCGGTACCCATAAAATTTTCTCTTGGCACAAAGCCCCAATATCTGCTGTCATTTGAATTATCTCTATTGTCACCAACAACAAAATACTTATCCTTTGGAACTATCCACTCCTCAGGATAATTAATGCGCGAAGTGATCTGTTGGATCTGAATAGTCCTATCATTCAGCATTTCTTCATAAATCCTTAGATTATCTTTTTCACTTAAAAGCTTTTGATTAATAGGTTTCCCATTTACATATATTTTCTTGTTTATATAGGTAATTCTGTCTCCAGGTTTGCCAATCAATCTTTTTACAAATGGTCTATGATCATGAGGAGGAATAAAAACAACAACATCACCAAGCTCAGGATCTTTTCCAAAAGCTATTGGTGGGCCTGTTCTATTAACCTTGATACCATATGTAAATTTCTTAACAAGTATAAAATCTCCTACTTTAAGTCCAGGCATCATTGAACCGGAAGGGATTTGGTAAGGCTCAAAAAGAAAAGTTCTTAAAATAAATATTAAGAAAAATGGCATAAACCAACCTCTCCCGGTTTTTGCGATTTCAGTATTTTTTGCAATTAAACCTACTACCATTAATAAAAAACTTACTATCGATCCAACCAGCAATAGGATTCCAAGATCTCCTGCAGTTACAAAAATCATCAAGAGAATTAAAAATGCCAAAGAGACTCCAATCCAGCTTAGATAATTTTCAACCTCTTTAATGTCATGATTTTTTAAAATAATATTCAAACTTCTTAACAGCCACAAACACAAACAAGTAAGAATTCCTAAAACTGAAATTATGATTATTAAGTTGCCAGTATCTTTATCTAATCCAAACATTAATCACCTGAGTTAAAATATTTTAAGAACGCCTCCTGAGGTATAGAGACACTTCCAAGTTGTTTCATTTTTTTCTTACCTTCTTTTTGTTTCTCTAATAGCTTCTTTTTTCTCGTTACATCTCCGCCATACAGCTTTGCAGTAACATTCTTTCTATATGCTTTAACAGTTTCTCTAGAGATAATTTTCGATCCAAGTGTAACTTGTATTGGAACATCAAACATCTGTCTTGGAATAAGCTTCTGAAGATTTTTTGCAATTTCCCTAGCCTTTCTATTAGAAAATGATTTATGAACAATCATAGAAAGTGCATCAACTTTTTTATTATTTATTAATACATCAATTTTGGTTAAGTCAGATTTTACAAACCCAATCAGTGAATGTTCTACTGATGCAAAACCCTTTGTGATAGATTTAATTTGATCAAAGAAATCAATTATCACCCCTCCAAGCGGCAGTTCAAAAACAATAGATACCTGGTTACCAAAATATTCCATATTTTTTTGAACACCTCTATTGTTATTGCATAACGTAATAACTGAACCCACATATTCATTTGGAGTAAGAATATTTGTCCTAACAATTGGCTCTCTAATTTCTTCAATATAATTTGGTTCAGGCAGTTGAGATGGATTATCGCAAATAATAGTCTCTCCATCTGTTTTAAGAACCTCATATTGAACGGATGGAGCGGTTGAAATAAGATCTAAATCATATTCTCTCTCTAATCTTTCGCGCACAACTTCCATATGCANNGTTCCCAAAAACCCACACCTAAAACCAAAGCCAAGAGCATCTGAAACCTCTGGTTCATAAACTAATGAAGAATCATTAAGAGCAAGCTTAGATAATGCGTCTCTAAACCTTTCATAATCATCAGAGTCTATAGTGAAAAGTGATGAGAAAACATTAGGTGTGACTGTTTTAAAACCAGGAAGTGGTTTTATTTCCTCTTTTAAATTAGAGGTAAGCGTATCTCCAACTGGAGCACCTTTTATATCTTTAATTCCAGATACTAAATAGCCAACTTCGCCTGCAGAAAGTTTTTCTTTTTTAATTTTTTTTGGTGAAAATATTCCTATATCTTCAACTTTATATGTTTGATTNGTTGAAAAGACTCTAATCTTTTCACCTACNTTAATNTCTCCATTAACGATCCTAATAAGCGACACAACACCAAGATAGGGATCAAACCATGAATCAATAATAAGTGCTTTTAATTCATCTTCTATATTTCCGACCGGTGGCGGTATCTTTTCAATAAGGTTTTCTAAAAGCTCCTCCACTCCTAATCCTGATTTAGCACTAACAAGAGGTGCTGTTGTCGAGTCGAGTCCTATCATATCCTCAATTTCTTGCTTAACTCTGTCTGGATCAGCTTGATCAAGATCAATTTTGTTTATAACAGGAATTACCTCTAAACCTTGGTCAACTGCTGTATAACAATTTGCAAGTGTTTGTGCCTCTACCCCTTGAGAGCCATCAACCAAAAGAAGAGCTCCTTCACATGCTGATAGTGATCTAGAAACTTCATATGAAAAGTCTACATGCCCAGGAGTATCAATAAAGTTTAATAAATATGTTTTATCTTTATGAATATATTCTAGAGAAACTGCCTGTGCCTTAATNGTAATTCCTCTCTCTTGCTCTATCTCCATAGAATCAAGGATCTGACTNGACATCTCTCTAGCAGAGAGCCCCCCGCAGAACTCTATCAATCTATCAGAAAGTGTAGACTTGCCATGATCNATATGNGCAATTATAGAAAAGTTNCGTATGTGTTTCATAAGTAAGGGTATTTTAAATGAAAAAGCCTACTTATTTTGAGATAAATCTAATCAACTGTAATTGGCACAATAAACCTTGAATCNCCTCTNAGACCAAAGATTGCTATTTTATCCCCACTTCNGAACTTAGAAACAATATCGTTAAAGCTTTCAGAATCTTTAACAGAGTATCTTTGAAAACCTGATTGTATGTCTGTAATAATATCTCCCTCTAATATCTTTGATGCAGAGTTTGAAGTGTTATCTATTTTTGAAACAACTACTCCTTCATCAATTGCATCAAAATCATCTGGTAGGTCCTCAACCTTGATGCCAAGAGGATATTCATTCTCTGTTGAAGAAGCAGGAACAAAAGTATTATCGGAGCTTTCTAATTTGCCAAGAACAAAATCTAGTTTGATCGTTTTACCGTTTCTTACAACTTTTGCAGTTGATTTAGTTCCTGGTAATTTTCTCCCGACAATGTGAGGCAAATCTCCAGCAAATTTAACTTCTTCACCGGCAAATTCAGTAATAACGTCACCAGTTTTTAAGCCTCCATTATCAGCGGCTCCGTCTTTTTCAATACTATTTATCAATGCTCCATATGGTTTTTTCATTCCAAGTGCTTGAGCCAAATCAGAATCTACATCACCCATTCTGACACCGAGGTAGCCTCTGGCGACTTCACCAGATGAAATTATTTGATTTGCAACNTCTATTGCAACATCAATAGGGATAGANAAAGAAACNCCTTGATAACCGCCACTTCTTGAATAGATTTGAGAATTGATTCCAACTACCTCACCATNCAAATTAAACAAGGGTCCACCTGAGTTACCTGGATTTATTGCTACATCAGTTTGGATAAAAGGAACATAACCNCCAATATTCTGATTTTGAATACTTCTACCTTTAGCGCTTACGATTCCAGCAGTTACTGAAAAATCGAAACTAAATGGCGAACCAATTGCCACAACCCAATCACCAACTTTAAGCGCTTCACTGCTGCCCATTTGCAAGCTGGGAAGATCTTCTCCATCGATTTTAAGAACAGCCAAATCAGATAGCATATCAACCCCAATAACTTCAGCTTTATATTCTCTTCTATCGGTGAGTGAAACAATAACTTCAGTTGCGTCATTTACTACATGATAATTAGTTAATAGGTAGTTTTCTTTAAAGAAGAAACCTGATCCATACGCAACGGATTCTCTTGTTCGAGGCTGTTGTCCAAAGTCTCTTGGAATACCAAAAAACCTTTCAAACTCTTCTGGCATACCTCTAAAATAATCCTGATTTGAAGAAGTAACTTCTCTTTTAGATGTAATGTTTACAACGGCTGGGGATGTATCCTCGACGAGCTCAGGAATATTCTGATCATACGCTTCGATAAATGAAAAGAAAAATATAGGTAATGCTAAAAGTTTTTTCATCTGTTATTTAATTAGGACTGGTATGATTTTTTCAACCTCTTGAATCGATAAATCTCCATATATAGAAATTATTCTGCCATCAACGGTTGGGTATAAATAGATAAGCTTGTTACCAGACTTCCAATACTTATTTTCATTTATGCCAATCCTGTTCGGTTCAACTCTTACCTGAATCTTCTTCTTACCTTTTATAAAATATCCTGGGTTGTTATCTATGCGATTGAAGCCAACTGGAGATAGATCAATTGCAAGATCATCTCCATATGATTTNCCATTATTATCAATTAAAGACATTACGTGTGGTATGAGGTCTTTTTCAATCATGCTGAAAGTTTTTGCAGCCTCATCACTTTCAATAGCATCCCTAATTTGAGAGTTAATAACGTCTGATTCAGAAAATCTAGATTCAAAAGGATTGTTTATGAACATAACTGTNAGAAAAACTGCTGCTGCTGCAGTGAGACCNTTACCAACCCATCTTTTTTGAACANAATCTGAAATGTTTTCAAAAATCGAGATAACCTTGTCATCTTTTTCAGAAATGGTACTGATTAATGCGTAATTATTAAGCTTAGCTAAAAGCTTAGGATCTTTTTTTGTTTCCTCTAACAAATAATCTAACTCGCTTTCAGTCAACTCGTTGTCGTAATAAGCGGATATCAATAGGTTTATATCAATTTCTTTCATAAATCTTTTCTTTAAAATAATTAATAATTTCTTCTCGAGCTCTAAATATCCTTGATCTAACAGTTCCAACTGGGCAATTTGTAACTAAAGCTATTTCTTCATAGGATTTTCCTTCATATTCCCTAAGAATAAATGCAGTTTTTAATTTTTCAGGCATTGAGCCAATAAAAGAATCAAGATCTCTTTTCAGCTGTTCATTAGAAATAAATGATAATGGGTCTAAGTCTTCTGGTAAATCATATTGATGTTCATCAATTGATATAGACGTTTTTTCAAATTGTGTTGAGGGTTTTTTAACAAAATTCTTTGCTAAATTAATTGCTATTCTGTATATCCAAGTATAAAAACTGCTATCACCTCTGAATTTTTCTAGATTAGTCCATGCCTTAATAAATGTTTGCTGAGTAAGATCTTCAGCATCTGAGTGAGTTTTTAAAAAACCATATAAAACGCTCATAATACGTGGCTGATATTTGATAACCATAAGGTTAAAAGCATCTTTATCTCCATTTTTTGCCTTCTTTAAAAGTGAGTCTTCATTTTTCTGAGGAATATTCATTACTCATACCTCAAACATTAAGACATTCAAAATTAAAAAAAGTTCTTTTATTTTTCATATTTTTTTAAATATTTTTTAATGAAATCTTCATGATCAGAATTTCCAAGTTTTATATCCTTAAAAATAAAATCAAACAATGTCTGATCATCATAAACTAAAAGTTCTTTAAGTGTCTGGAGTTCAATTTCTGATATTTTATCTGCATAAAATTTAAAAAAATTTTCAAATAAAAGGTCGAGTTCTCGCATACCCCTTCTCGATTTCCATTTAATTCTATTTATTTCAGCTTTCATTGGATAAAATAATTTAAAACAATATACTCTTAATTATCAAAAAACTAGAATCATATTTCAAACCTGGAACTTTTGCTATTAATAAAAAGGTTATTTCCTTCAAAGGTAGCAAAGACAATGTTTTTGAGCTTCTTCAAGGACAAGTTACTGCAGATTTAAAAGATCTTGAATCTAATAAGTTTATTCAATCATGCCTCTGCGACGAAAAAGGTTTCATTAAGGCTGAATTCCTGCTTTCAAATGAAAGTGGTTTTGAGATTTTGGTTAATGAATCATGCCTAAGTATTTTATTTGATGAATTAAATAAATTTATCAAGTTCTATAAACTTGAAATGGAGATAAGCTCAAGGGAAATCTTCTATAAATTCTTTAAAAAAAGTGACTCTGCGGATCATATCTTTTCAAGCAGCAGATTGTTTTTTGATATAGCGCCCAAAGCGAGTAATCATGAAGCACTGCTTACAGAAGAAGAGTTTGAATTGAATATTTTGCTAATGGGACAATTTTTATTTAATTATCAAGATTCCAGTAAGCATAGGCCGCATGATCTTGGGATGGATAAAAGTCATGTATCTTTTTTAAAAGGCTGTTTCAGAGGACAGGAAGTTATTGCAAGAACAGAGCATCTCAGCAAAAAGAAAAAAGAAATTATTCCTATTAAATCTGGAGATGAGGCGAACATAAACTCAAAAAAAATTAAAACTTTGAAAGAAGTATCCATGAATGAGAATATTTTTAAGCTTGTAAGTTTTATTCCTCACTAATCCAATCAATATCTTCAATCTTATGTTTATGAAGAAACTGATTTGTTTTTGAGAAATGTCTACATCCAAAGAAACCTCTATGCGCAGATAAGGGTGAAGGATGAGGAGCTTCTAAAATAAGATTTTTACTGTTTGAAAGAAGTTCTTTCTTTTTTTGAGCATAAGAACCCCAGAGTATAAATACAATATTATCCTTTTTATTAACTGCTCTAATGACTGAGTCGGTAAATTCTTGCCAACCTAAATGAGAATGAGATCCAGGTCTACCCGGAGAAACAGTCAAACATGTATTTAATAAAAGGACTCCCTGGTTTGCCCAGTTTGTTAGATTCCCTGAGGATCTCTTTTCAGTTTTAAGATCTTCAGATATCTCCTTAAAAATATTTTTTAATGAGGGTGGATTAGCAACATCTTCTTGAACGGAAAAAGCAAGACCATGCGCTTGATTTGGTCCATGATAAGGATCTTGTCCTAAAATCACTACTTTTACATTATCAAAAGATGTTAATTCTAATGATTTAAAAATGTCCTTTGGATGGGGGTAGACTACTTCATTATTTTTAGAACAATCAATAAGAAATGTTTTAATTTCTTTCATATAATCTTTCTGAAACTCGCCCTCAAGAAATGGCTTCCAACTAATATCTACTCCTTTGAAAAGATCACTCATAAAACTATAAAATTTTATCCACAGATTCTGTGGATAACTTTATGGATAACTTTAATATTATATTAAAAAACATTATTAAATAAGGCTCTCGACAAGATTGATCAAAAATTGATCAGTTTTATAATATAATACCTTATATCAGTAGTTTAAGTAGATTTTGTATCAAAATTTTCTTTACTTATGATGCAATATATAAAAAACATATACCTTCCTTATACCTTGTGGGCAAATATGAACAAATGTTACACATTAAAAATATTTTTTATTTGATATGTAGGATTAAAAAAACGCAGTTTTTAACATACTCTTACTGATAGTACATGCTCAATTTTTTCAAGAGCTTCAATTAATTCTTTGGGTGGCTCACTATCAAGATCTATTAAATTTATAGCAATATCATCCCTGCTCTTATTAACCATATCGCTAATGTTTAATTTCTTATTTGCGATAAATTCTGCAATCTTTCCGATCATACCTGGTTCATTCTTATTAATAACAATTAATCTATGATCAGTTGATCTGCTTAGTCTAATTCTTGGAAAATTCACAGAATTAATGATGTTGCCGTTTTTCAGGAAGTCAACAACCTGCTCAGAAGCCATAACAGCACAATTCACTTCAGCTTCTGAAGTACTTGCACCAATGTGAGGCAATAAAATGACATCGCCAAAATCATTTGCTCTATGTGATAACTCTATCGATGGAAAATCGGTAACATAGGTACTCAACATTTCATTTTGAAGAGCCTCTATAACATCATTATTGTTGACAATTCCGCCTCTTGAAAGATTGATGAGCTTTGATCCTCGCTTAAAATGCTTTAACAAATCCTTTGAGATGAGATCTTTTGTGCTATCAACAAGTGGAACATGAATAGAAATAAAGTCTGAACTTCCAACTAGCTCTTCGATTGAGTTTGCCTTTTGTACCTCTTTAGGTAAACGCCATGCAGCATCAATAGAAATATATGGATCATAACCCACCAACTTCATTCCCAGGGCATCAGCAGATTGAGCTACCATTGATCCTATAGCACCAAGCCCCACAACACCCAGTGTTTTTCCATAGAGCTCGCTTCCTTTAAAATTCTTTTTTTCCTTCTCAATTTTTGAATTAAATTCACTGGCTTCGTCAATTGCGAGACTCTTTGCAAAAGAATTTCCTTGAATTACTCCTCTCGAGGATAGAAGCAAACCACATAAAACTAACTCCTTTACAGCATTTGCATTGGCTCCTGGCGTATTAAATACAACAACTCCTTTTTTTGAGGCGATATCAACTGGAATATTGTTTACTCCAGCTCCGGCTCTGCCAATACAGAGTAACTGGTTATTGAAATCATCTTCACTCAAAACTTTACTTCTTAGCAAAAGCGCTTCAGGCTCCTCTTCGTTTAAAATGAGATCCTCTTTAACTAAACAATCAGTTCCTTCCGAGGCTATATTATTGAATATCTTATACTTATACATAAAAACTTTTTGTAGAAAGTAAGCTAGTTTAATATATACAATTAACAAGGCATATAAAAAAATGAATTTAATTATAGAATCACTAAATTTTTCATATCGGAACGAGGAAGTTTTTAAAAATTTAAATTTAAATTTTAAATCTGGAGTCCTAAACCTAATTTCAGGGCCTAGTGGTTCTGGGAAAACTACATTGTTAAATCTGATAGCAGGATTGGAAAAACCATCTTCTGGTTTAATAATTCTTGATGATATTATTCAATCTAATAACGATAAATTTGTTGAGCCTGAGAATAGGAACATTGGCTTTGTGTTTCAAGATTTTGCTTTATTTCCTCACTTAAATGTTAAACAAAATATTGAATTTTCAAGAAAAGGGAATGAAGATTTATTCAATAAATTAGTTAATAGGCTTAATATTGCAAGCCATCTTTCTAAATATCCACATGAGCTCTCAGGTGGGCAACAACAAAGGGTTTCAATAGCAAGAGCATTATTCTCAGAACCAAAAATCCTTTTAATTGACGAGCCTATTTCAAATCAAGATAAAAATAATAAAACTGAAATAATAGAAATAATCTCTGAATTTATAAAAGAAAAAGAAATTATATGCATTTTAGTTTCTCACGAAGAAATAAATAGTTATGGTGAGGTAGAGGCTAGATCTTATAACCTGTCTTGAGCTAAAGGTTTTTTGCTAAGTATTCCTTCCAGATTTGGTAATCATCATTTAATTTTAGAGATTGTTGTGACTTAACTTCATCATAAGAACCAATTTTTTGGATTTCATCTATATCTTTAATGCCAGATCCTAATAAAGCTATTTTAAAAGCGCCAACTGCGGTTGATTCAATTTGATCTGGTTTTTTTATATTTGTCGATAGAGTATTGCTTAGTAGCTGAAGAAATTTCTTATTTTTTACCATCCCACCATCAACCTTTAGAGCGCTGACTGAAACTCCATCATGTTCCAGAGCTTCAACAATTTCAAGAGTTTGAAAACAAATAGCTTTAAAAACTGCTGTAATTAAATCTACTTTGCTGCTATCTCTTTGAATCCCATGAATGCTTCCTCTTATTTCAGAATTCCAATGTGGAGCTCCAAGACCAGTAAATGCAGGAATAAAGTTAACACCCCTTGAATCAAATTCATCGTCAATAAGGTCTTCACTTTCAGAAGAATCATCAAAAAATTTCATTTCATCTCTTAACCATTGAATAGAGGTACCGGCCGAAAAGATACTACCCTCGAGAGCATAGGAGACTGTGTTTCCAAGCATACATCCAACTGTTGATAGCAATCTTGCTTCAGATTTATAAATCTTTTCTTTTGTATTAACCATTAAAAAACACCCTGTTCCATAAGTGCTTTTCATTTCGCCAAATTCAAAGCAATTTTGCCCAAAAAGAGCTGATTGTTGATCGCCTATTACTCCAGTTATTGGGAACTTTTGATCAAAGAGATTGATTAAGCCGAAAGTATCATCACATGAACATATTTCAGGAAGAATATTTTTTGGGATATTAAATATCTCAAGAAGAGAATCATCCCATTCTAAAGTCTCGAGATTCATTAACATTGTTCTGGAAGCATTTGTTGCGTCTGTTTTATGATTTTTTTCTTCTGTAAGATTCCAAATTAGAAAGGATTCTATTGTTCCAAAACAAAGTTCTCCATTTTCTGCCATTTTCTTGGCATTCTCTACATTATCAAGAATCCACTTAATTTTTGTAGCTGAAAAATATGGATCTAATAGAAGCCCTGTTTTTTCTCTAATTTCGCTTTCTAAATTTTCCTTCTGTTTCAGTTCACTACATAAGTCTGAAGTCCTTCTGTCTTGCCATATGATTGCAGGATATATAGCTTCTCCTGACACCCTATCCCAAACAACCACTGTTTCTCTTTGGTTGGTAATTCCACAAGCAGCAATCTCAACCTTAGAGCTTTCAAGTGCTTTTTTTATTGTTTCTTTTACACTTCCAAGTATTTCATCTGGATTTGCTTCAACCCAACCATCCTTTGGGTATTGAAGTTCGTATTCTTTTTGGCTTTCCGAAATTATATTTTGATTTTCATCAAAAACTATTGCTCGTGAACTCGTTGTTCCTTGATCTATCGATAGTAAGTATTTCATACGCATATTTTCACATTTATCCACATCTTATCAACTACTTTTTTACATAACTTTTACACCATATACACACTATATAGTGAATAAAAGTAAAAAATTCACAATATATTGTGTTTTTGGGGTTGATTTCTTATCCACAATTTGATTATATGTACGAAGGCTAAGGAAAATCAAAAAAGCGCATACACAAACATAATAATTCTTGCCTCACCCGAATAAATATAAATAGGATTTGTAGGGGATTTTTTGGGAAAAAGAAATGCAAAAGAATGAAATAACAGAAAAAGAAGTAAAGGCAACACCGCCGAANATACAAGAAGANATAAATCTTGCGGCTCCAGGTAAGTTAAGAGTCATCAAAAGAAANGGGAAAGTTGTTGCTTTTGAAAATGAAAAAATACAAGTAGCTGTAACAAAAGCTTTCCTTGCTAATGAGGGAGGAAATGCAGCTGCAAGCGAAAGAATCCATGAAAAAGTTGAAGTAATAACATCTGAAATTATGGATATTTTTTCCAGAAGGATGCCTTCTGGAGGAACCCTGCATATAGAAGAGATACAAGACCAGGTAGAACTCCAGCTAATGCGAAAAGAAGAATACAAAGTTGCAAGAAGCTATATTTTATATAGAGAGGAAAGAGCGAAGAAAAGAGGAAAACCAGAGAAAAAGACTATACAACTCGATAAAGAAGTAAGTATAAGCGTAACAAAGAAAAATGGTGAAACAGCACCACTCGACGTTGCAAGACTTTCAGCAATAATTACCGATGCATGCGAAGGCCTAGATGATGTCGATCCAAAGGCTGTGCTAGAAGAATCAATTGGCAACCTTTACGACGGTGTGTCTGTTGCAGACATGAGATCTAGCCTAATCATGACAGCTAGAACAAAAGTTGAGAAAGAACCAAACTACTCCTTTGTAACTGCTAGGATTTTAATGGATCAAATTAGAAATGAAGCTCTGGAGTTTTTGGGTATCGCAGAAGATGCAACATACGGAGATATGCAAGAATATTATCCTAAAGCACTTCTAAGCTACATTGATAAGGGTATTGAGCTAGATATTCTTAATCCAGAACTTAAAACATTTGATTTAAAAAAGATAGGTCAAGCAATAGATCACACAAGGGATAACCAATTCACATATCTTGGCTTACAGACACTCTATGACAGATATTTTATCCATTCAGATGATACAACATACGAGCTGCCACAAGTTTTCTTTATGAGAGTTGCTATGGGTCTTGCAATGGAAGAGGAGAATAGAGAAGAAAGAGCAATAGAGTTTTACAACCTAATATCAAGTTTTGATTACATGAGTTCAACACCCACCCTNTTCAACTCTGGTACCGTAAGACCACAGCTTTCATCATGTTATTTNTCAACTGTCCCGGATGACCTAAAAGGTATCTTCACTGCGTATCAAGATATGGCCCTACTATCAAAATGGGCTGGNGGNCTTGGTTATGATTGGACCCCGGTAAGATCACTTGGGTCTTATATAAAAGGAACGAATGGAAAAAGCCAAGGAGTTGTTCCTTTCCTTAAAGTAGCGAATGATACAGCCGTCGCAGTTAATCAAGGTGGCAAGAGAAAAGGTGCAATGTGTTCATACCTAGAAACATGGCATATGGACATTGAAGAGTTCCTAGAGCTTAGAAAAAATACAGGAGATGATAGAAGAAGAACACATGANATGAATACAGCGAACTGGGTNCCAGATCTTTTCATGAAAAGAGTTCAAAATGATGAAGAGTGGTCACTCTTCTCGCCTGGTGAAGCACCGGATTTACATGANCTAATCGGAAAAGAATTTGAAGAAAGATATGCCGAATATGAGGAAATGGGCGAAAAAGGTGAACTGAGACAATTTAAAAAAATAAAAGCAAAAGAGCTATGGAGAAAAATGCTCACAATGCTTTTTGAAACAGGTCATCCGTGGATAACTTTCAAGGATTCATGCAACCTAAGGTCGCCTCAACAACACGAGGGAATTATTCACTCATCTAACCTCTGTACCGAAATAACACTTAACACAAAAGCTAGTGAAGAAATTGCAGTATGTAATTTAGGCTCTGTTAATTTAAAGCAACATATGAAAGACGGAAAGCTAGATGAGGAAAAAGTTAAACAAACGGTCACAACTGCGATCAGAATGCTAGATAATGTTATCAACATAAATTATTATTCAGTGGAAACCTCAGAGAACTCAAATATGAAGCATAGACCAATAGGTCTTGGTTTAATGGGATTCCAAGACACTTTATATATGCAGAATATTTCATACAACTCACAGGAAGCTGTCGATTTTGCTGACAGAAGTATGGAGCTTATAAGCTACTACGCAATAAATGCATCCTCAGATCTTGCAAAAGAAAGAGGAACTTATAAAACATATGAAGGCTCGCTGTGGAGTCAAGGCATCTTCCCAAAAGACTCAATAAAGATTCTAAAAGAAAACAGAGGTGAAGATTATATTAATGTTGATGAAACAGAAACTTTAGACTGGAAAGAGCTTAGGGAAAAAGTAAGAAAACAAGGGATGAGAAATTCGAATGTTATGGCCATAGCTCCCACGGCAACAATTTCAAACATAACTGGTGTAACGCAGTCAATAGAACCTACATATCAAAACTTATATGTTAAATCTAACCTCTCAGGTGAATTTACAATAATTAATCCTCACCTTGTGGAAAAACTCAAAGAGCTTGAACTTTGGGATGATGTGATGATAAACGATCTTAAATATTACGAGGGAAGCCTAGCTCAAATAGGAAGAATTCCTGATGAAGTAAAGAACTTATTCATGACAGCCTTCGAAGTGGAACCCCGATATATAGTGGAATCAGCAAGTAGAAGGCAGAAATGGATTGATCAAGCCCAATCCCTAAATCTATATATCGCTAATGCCAGTGGTAAAAAACTAGATGTGACCTATAGAATGGCTTGGTTGTTAGGCCTAAAGACTACCTATTATCTGAGATCTTTAGCTGCGACAACAACAGAAAAATCAACAGTTAAACAAGGAGCGCTAAATGCTGTTAGTGCTTCAACAGAAACAACAAATTCGCAAGAATTAGGTGAACCGGCACCAGTACCGGATGCATGCTCTATAGACGATCCTGACTGTGAAGCTTGCCAATAAAATAGGAGAATAAAATGTTAAATTGGGATGAATTAAACGAAGTAGAAAATACAGAAAAAACAAAGCAAGTTCCTCAAGAGGTTGTTAAGGAAGCATCAAAGCAAACTGCTCAAGAAATAGAAGAGCCTGTTTTAAATGAAACTAAAAGTTCAGTTCAGGCAGGAGATAGAGCTCAGCTTGCTAAAGAGGCAATAGAGAATCTTGATGTGACTGAAGGTGAAGAAGAGCTTGAAGGTCAATCCGGTCGTGTCCAGGTTGATGATAAAGCAATGATTAACTGCAGAGCTGACCTGAATCAGCTTGTGCCATTTAAATATGATTGGGCGTGGCAAAAATATCTTGATGGGAGTGCAAACCATTGGATGCCACAAGAAATTAATATGACAGCTGATATAGCTCTTTGGAAATCAGAAGATGGCTTAACTGAAGATGAAAGAAAAATTGTAAAAAGGAATCTTGGGTTCTTCTCAACAGCTGATTCATTGGTTGCCAACAACTTAGTTTTAGCTATATATAGATTAATTACAAACCCAGAATGTAGACAGTACATTTTAAGGCAAAGTCTCGAAGAAGCTATCCATACTCATGCTTATCAATACTGTATTGAGTCTCTAGCGATGGATGAAGGTGAAATATTTAATATGTATAGAGAAATACCAAGCGTTGCAAAGAAAGCATCTTGGGGCCTTAAGTATACAAAAGAAATGTCTGATCCTTCTTTTCAAACTGGAACAGAAGAAGCAGACAAGGCTCTCCTGAAGAATTTAATTGCATTCTATTGTGTTTTAGAAGGCATTTTCTTTTACTGTGGGTTTACACAAATATTGTCTATGGGAAGAAGGAATAAAATGACAGGAACAGCAGAACAGTTCCAATACATATTAAGAGATGAGTCAATGCATGTTAATTTTGGGATTGATATGATAAATCAGATCAAGATAGAAAACCCACATCTTTGGGACGATGAAATGAGGCATGAAGCAGCTCAAATGATATTAGAGGGTACCGAACTAGAAATCCAATATGCACGAGCAACCATGCCACGCGGGATACTTGGAATGAATGCAAGTATGATGGAAGAGTATCTACAATTTATTGCAAATAGACGTCTTGTTCAGATTGGATTAGAGGAAGAATTTGTTGGCGCAACAAACCCTTTTCCTTGGATGTCNGAAATTATGGATTTAAGAAAAGAAAAGAATTTCTTTGAGACCAGAGTAATCGAATATCAAACTGGTGGTGCGCTTAATTTTGATGAATAAACTAATCTTTTTGGTTTAATTTTTCAAAAATCTTTATCGATTGCTCTGGTCCACTTTGAAGGGCCTTAGCGCCCTTCATATCGGATATTGAATCCCAACTTGCTGCAATGTTTTCAGGAGTCATTTCTTCACCCATTCCAAGAGATACCCCATCTGTTTCATGAATAAATATACGTGAGTAAACGCCAGCACCAGCCGAGATAATAGCTCCATTGGGCGCTTCATTACTAGATAGGTAAATNACAGCAGGCGTTACATATTCTGGCTGAAGACTCTCTCCAACCTCATCTGGTAATAATCCATCTGTCATTCTAGTATAAGCAACAGGAGTTATTGAATTTGAGTGAATATTATATTTTTGTCCTTCTATTTTAAGGGTGTTCATTAAGCCAACCATCGCCATTTTTGCTGATCCATAGTTTGATTGACCAAAGTTCCCAAATACGCCACTTGAGGAACTGGTAAAGATTATTCTCCCATAATTTTGCTCTCTCATAATTGGAAATACTGTATGTGTGCAATTCAGGGTGCCTTGAAAATGAACCGACATAACTAAATTGAAATCTTCAATAGTCATTTTATGGAAACTTTTATCTCTTAAAATTCCAGCATTATTTACCAGGACATCTACTCTCCCCATTTCTTCATGGCCTCATCAACCATTCCTTTTACTGCGTCTAAATCAGTAACACTCGCTCCATTTGCTATAGCATCACCGCCCTTAGATTTGATGTTTTCTACTACCTCATTCGCTGAATCACTAGCACCATTTCCATCAACAGAGCCACCAAGATCATTGACAACAACTTTTGCTCCTCTTCTAGCAAACTCTAAAGCATGCTCTCTTCCAAGACCTCCACCTGCTCCAGTTACAATTACAACTTTTTCATCAAATCTTATAGGCATAATATTCCTTACTTCTTAATTGAACTCTTAGTCTCGTCTCTATGTTTTCTTAAATATCGCATAAAGGGTGTTCCGCCTGTTCCCCTGATCGTTGATCCACCAGAAGTAAAGTCTGATGGATTCCTAGATTGACTATGAATATAATCATTTGCATATCTTATGTGTTGAGATCTAAATTGAGTCATCTGATCTAGGCACTTATTGACTAATCTTCTAATCTTAATAGAATCGTTTGCAAAAATTTTAACCTTAGAATTTTTCTTTGTTTGGGAAATTAACTCTCTGTGAGCCGGTGGCATATATGAGAGCATTTCCTCTAGGTAATCTCTTAGAGAATCTTTTTTATGCTTAACATCAAAAAGAGCATCTAACAGGGGAATTATTGAGCTTTGGGCACCTGTCTCACCCCTGAACTGTTGGGGTTTATTTTTATAAAAGCCTTCGTAAATTAAGCCCTTCGGAAGATCAGGATTATTTTTCCATCCAAATATATAGGGCCTGACTCTGTGATAATAAATGTAGGGATCACATTTCTCAGGCATTCTTTTAAAAATGGAATTAACTTTTTCAAGCGAGCTAAGAATATTCTTTAGGTGCATTTCTATCTTTGATTCTGAAGTCTCTTCGATTAAAGCAATTGTTGAGCGAACTGCTTCAGAAGCAGCATCTTCAATACATACATGAATTGTAACAAACCAGTCCTCGTCAACACCTCCAAGAAAGTTATTTATAAGTGCCACGTTATCTAAGGAAATTTCTTTATTGTTATCAATCAAATACCAATTATCTAAGCAGTAGCTTGCATAACTGAGAACAGCAGGTCTTCCTAAATATTTTGAAACTTTAATCCAAGGAGAAGCTATAGATTTTGGTAGCTTTTTTTTTGGTTTATTATCAGAATAAATATAAGCATGTGCTAAAAAAGATAACTGTGAATTAATGCACCTCAACTTCTTTTCTTCGCCATTTCTAATCATCTCATTAAAATTAAAGAAAGAACTAGGAAGAGATTCAATTACTTGAGGTAAAGAACTGGTTAAAAGCAATTTAGGGACTTCCGCTGAAAGATCAGTTAAATATCTAGACTGTGAGTCTGATCTCACACCCTTTAATGGAGCATGATCTGGTAAGAATCCCCTTTTTGGCTTTTTATTTAGAATAAGATCGCTTTTCATATTTAAATTATAAATTAATTAGTGCTTCTTCTATTCTTTTTGATGCTTTTTTTATATTTTGATGATTAGTAGCAAAATTAATTCTAATATTATTCTTTTTACCGAACTCTATTCCATCATTTATTCCTACTCCATATTTTTCAAAATGAGATTGAAGATTTTTACGTTTTGGGTTTTTCAAACTTACCCATAAAAGATATGTTGCTTGAGGAACAACAGGTGATGCATTTTTATGATTTTTTATGGCATTTAATAAAGTTTCTAGATTTTTATTAAGGTACCTAATAAGGTCATCTCTCCATTTCCATCCTTTTTTAAAAGCACTAGTAAGAGCAATAAGACCAGTTATGTTTGCATCATCAGTTATACCTTCTGCATTTTTTTTAAAAGCTTTTCTTAAATCATCACAAGGAATTACGGCAAAAGCACAGTTCAAACCGGGAACGTTGAATGTTTTAGATGCTGAATAAAAAGAAACTACATTTTTTTCAATCGTCTTCATAGATCCTAACGGAATGTGTTCAAGATTTTTCTGCAAAATAAGATCACAATGAAGCTCATCTGAAAAAACTGTAATATTTTTCTCTTTGACGATTTTTGAAAGGTTTTTTATTTCTTTTTTTGAATAAACAGTACCTCCGGGATTCTGTGGATTGACGAACATTAACCATGAATTCTTTTTTGCTGTTGATGAAAGCTTATTAAAATCAATCACAAGTCTTCCTTTGTCCTCCACCATAGGAAGTTTTTGAACCTTTCTTCGAAGATGTTTAGGTGCTTTAAGAAAATTTAAATATATAGGAGTAGGAATAATTACTTGTGTATTTTTAGGAATGAGATTGTAAATACTGTAAATAGGAGCTCCGACTGATGGAGTTAAAACAATCCATTCTTTTTTAATATTCCACCCTTTATTCTTTAGATATTTTTTCAATATATCTCTTAACTCTTTTGGCTCTGAGTGATAACCAAATATACCATTATCTACATATCTTCTAAGTGCACTTTTTATGCAAGCAGGAGATTCAAAATCCATATCTGCAACCCACATTGGTAAAATATCCTGTGATTGGTATCTATCCCACTTCTGACTGTTTGAATTCTTTCTATTTTTTTTCTTATCGAATTGCTTCAATATAACCCCCCTCTATATGATTATTTTATCAATAATGAGTAGTTTTTGTTGGTATTAAATTTTAAAGATTTATAATAAGGTAATTTAAATCTCAATAAAAAAAATGAAAAATGAAATTAAAGTGGTGGTTACTGGGGCAGCTGGTCAAATTGGCTACTCGTTGATTCCTAGATTAATTGATGGAAACACCTTTGGCGATAAAACTGTAAATCTTTCATTAGTAGAAATACCTCAAGTTGTATCAAAACTTGAAGGATTAGCAATGGAGCTTGATGATTCATACTTTCCGAATCTTGGAACTATTAACTACACGGATAACTTCTCGGAAGCTGCAGAAGGCGCTGATTGGTTTTTGCTTGTTGGAAGTATTCCAAGAGGCATTGTTTATAACGGAAAAAAGATTGAAGAGCGTTCAGACTTACTCCAAATAAATGGAGGCATTTTTGTTGATCAAGGTAAAGCAATTGGAGAATTCGGCAATGAAAATGCAAAAATCCTTGTTGTGGGCAATCCAGCAAATACAAATGCTTTAATAGGAAGAAATGCTGCAAATAATTCATCTCAAACCTGGATGGCAATGACTATGCTTGATTCAAATAGAGCTAAATCGATGTTAGCTAAAAAACTTTCATGCAACGTTTCGGAAATTAAAAAGATGATTATTTGGGGAAACCATAGCCCTACTATGTTCCCAGATTTTGAAAATGCGTTAAAAGATAATCAGTCTGTAGCAAGCTTAATTGAAGATACAAATTGGATAGATTCTCACTTCATACCAAATGTTCAGCAAAGAGGTAAAGCAGTGATTGATGCAAGAGGAGCTTCTTCAGCAACTTCTGCTGCAAAGGCTGCGCTTGATACGGTGATTGCATGTGAAAATATAACCTCATCAGATGATTGCTTTAGTGCGGCGGTTTATAGTGATGGAGCATATGGTGTTCCTGAAGGAATTATGTGCGGCTTTCCTTTAATGACAACGCCTAGTGGAGAGATCGAAATTATCAGAGATTTAACACTTTCTGATAGCTCAAGATCTAGATTGAATTTATCTATTGATGAGTTACTTTCTGAAAGAGAAGCCGTAAAAGATCTTTTGTGAAAAGCTTTCTAAACTCTAAACTCATTAAGTATATTCGAAGTATTGTAATAGATGAGAAGCTTAGTGAAATAGCAATCGTAACAACTACTAATATTTCTAAATTAGTTGACAATATTTCGGGAAATTTTGATTCTTTAAATGTTTATAACAAAATTAATGATTTTTGTGGAAGTGCAGAGATTTATTTTATTTTTCCAGATGTAAATTTTACTTTTGAGGAGATTGGTCTTGTTAAGAATGCTCTTTCGCAAAAGCTAATTATTTTTAGCTTTGAAAAAAATATGAATGAGGATCTTTTAAAGCTTGGGTTGGTTGAAGAATTTTCTGATAAAGATTTGTGCTGTCATAGCTATAATTTAAAAACCTATAATATTAAAAGAGATTGGAATAATCCTAAAGGATGGGCTAATCCTGAAAACTTTAATAAATATAGATGGTGATTTGTATATAAAAAACTATTGACCTAGAGATATCTCTAACTTTTATAATTAATTTTTTAGGGCGGGGCATCATCGAACTTTTTATATTTTCCTCTGTCTACAATAATATGAAAAAGTTAATTCTCAGTTTTTTATTCTTGCCTTCGTTGTTAATGGGTGATCACTGTGATGGTGGAGCATGTCCCGTTCTAGAACACATTAAAGATACTGGTGATGAGGTAGCTAAAGATCTTCTTCCCTATCTTGGAGTTGGTCTAATTCTTGCTGTAACCATGAATTCAGGATCGGATCAAAGCTCTTTATCATATATAAATTTTGATACTCAGAATCGTCCTAATGGGATAAAAATCTATGATAATAAAAAATATATCTCAGTTAATGCTTTCACAAGAAATTATGAGAATTTTGAATATCCATCAATTTACAATGATGACCAATTCAAAAAAAATCATGGCTTCAACATTTTAGAGTTTAAGATTAATCTAAATTAATTTTTTAATTGCGGGAATAGCAAAACATCTCTTATAGATGACTGATTAGTTAGAAGCATTACTAATCTATCTATTCCAAGCCCTACCCCAACTGCTGGGGGCATTCCATGCTCCAGCGCTGTAATATAATCCTTGTCAAAATCCATTGCTTCCTGATCTCCAGAATCTTTAGCTGCGACCTGTGCTTCAAACCTTGAAGCCTGATCATCAGGATCATTGAGCTCACAAAAACCATTTGCAAACTCTTTTCCACCAATAAATAACTCAAATCTATCTGCGAAGTCTGGATTATCTGGGTTTCTTCTTGAAAGAGGAGAAACTTCGACAGGATACTCTGTAACAAATGTTGGATTAATAAGCTTTTCCTCAACGGTTTCCTCAAATATTTCTAGTAATAACCTTCCAGTTCCCCAACTTTTATCTGTATCCTTACCAAGTCCTTTAAAATATTCCTCGAGTGCTGACCTGTCACTTAAGTCTTTTTTACTTAGATCATTGTTATGACTTAATACAAGGTCTGATAACTTCTCCTGAGAAAACTTTCCAAGATCAATCTCTAACTTATCCCACTGAATCTTCTCACCACAATCTATAGCTTTAGCCGCATTCACAATGATATCTTTAGTTAAATCCATCTGGTTTTGCATTGTTGCATAGGCTTCATACCACTCCATCATAGTAAATTCAGGATTGTGTTTAGTAGAAAGTCCTTCATTTCTAAAGCTTCTATTTATTTCATAAACTTTATCAAAACCACCAACCAAAAGTCTTTTGAGGTAAAGTTCAGGGGCTATTCGTAAGAATAAGTCTCTTCCTAAAGCATTGTGTTGAGTTACAAAAGGTCTTGCTACAGCTCCTCCCGCCAAAGGATGCATCATTGGTGTCTCTACTTCTAGATAACCTCTTTCATTCATCTTTTTTCTTGCTGAGTCAATAATTCTTGTCCTTTTTATAAAAATTTCTTTAGTTTGGGTATTTGTCATTAAATCTAAATATCTTTGCCTATATCTAGCCTCAACATCTGTTAAGCCTTTAAACTTTTCAGGCATCGGTCGTAATGATTTAGTAATCATTTCTAAGTCCCAAACCTCAATCGTGAGTTCATCTGTTTTTGTTCTAAATAATGACCCTGAAACTCCGACAATATCCCCCAGGTCCCATGTTTTAAAATCATCATAGATACTTTCATCAATATTATTTTTGGTTACATATATCTGAATATCTCCGCTGGCATCTCGTAAAGTGGCGAAGCTAGCATTACCCATTACTCTCTTTAGAACAATTCTTCCTGCAA
>JGI26062J44793_1000029_pt1 | contig 22256 bp, 19 predicted proteins | sample MarorgKNORR_S2LV_3_FD_44793 | JGI IMG/M metagenome (IMG submission 44793)
AATTAAATGATGCTTCTGAATCCTTTGTTTGTTTATGTACTTTAAAATATAAGCTTTTTATCCATACATCACTTTTACTCAATATGTTTGCTTGTTTTAAGCTAAGACCAGTGTCGACAAGCTCTTCTCTTTGTTTCTTTGGAAGTTGTGGCATTGTAGATTTGACTTGATTAATGAAGTCTTCACTTAAATACATGTTTGGCAAATCAGGATCTGAAAAATACCTATAATCTGCACTTCCCTCCTTAGATCTCATTGTGCTAGTCAATTCTTTGTTCTCATCCCAGTGACGTGTTTCTTGTATAATCTCAACACCATCCTCGACAGCTTTTGTTTGTCTTTCTATTTCATAGTCAATTGCTCTTTCTAAAGAACGAAGGGAGTTCATGTTTTTAATTTCTACTTTTGTACCTAACTCACTGCTGCCCTCCGGAGCTACAGAAATATTTGCATCAAATCTTAAATTACCCTTTTCTAATCTTCCTTCAGAAATATTTAAGTCTATAGCTAGTTGTCTTAACTCCTCTATATAGGCAACAGCTTGTTTTGATGAAGTGATAACGGGCTTAGTTACAATTTCAACTAAGGGAACTCCCGACCGATTAAAGTCTAACGCAGTGCTTGTTGCTGATTCAATTCTGCCTGAACCACTATGTGTAGATTTCCCCGTATCTTCTTCCATATGTACTCTCTCAATTTGGATGTTATCAGTACTTTCTTCAATAACAATTTCAAGTTCGCCATTCAGACCAACTGGTAAATCAAATTGAGATATTTGATAATTTTTTGGTAAATCGGGATAAAAGTAATTTTTACGATGAAACATCCCTTTTCTTGTTATTTCACAACCAGTACTTAATGCTAGAAGAGTTATACTTTCAATGGCTTTTTTATTCGGAACGGGTAATGCTCCTGGTAATCCAAGACATGTTGGGCATAAGCTTACATTTGGATCTTCAGTATCAACAACACCACACCTACAAAACATTTTTGTATTTGTGTTTAACTCTATATGAGTCTCTATTCCAATGGTTGGCTGTAATGACATTACACCCATCCTTTTGGTTGTTGATTAAATTGTATCTCTTTTTCAATAATTTCTGAGAAGTTTAAAAGTGAATGATCAGAAAGCGCTCTACTCATAACCTGTACTCCAAGAGGTAGATTTTCGTTGGTAATCCCAGTTGGAATACTTATTGCTGGAAGTCCTGCTAAATTTGCAGGTATTGTGCATAAGTCTGACATGTACATTTCTAATGGATTGCTTGTCTTTTCTCCTGCCTTAAAAGCCTGTGTTGGAGTTGTTGGTGATATTAAATAATCAACTTCATCAAATGCTTTTGTAAACTCATCAATCATTTCTTTTCTAGCTTGTAAAGCCTTCCCATAATATTCGTCATAATATCCAGCTGAAAGAGCATACGTCCCTAAAAGGATTCTTCTTTTTACCTCTTTACCAAATCCTTCAGCTCTAGTATTTTCCATCATTTCATAACTTGTATTACCATCAACTCTTAATCCATATCTCACACCATCAAATCTTGCTAAATTAGCTGAACACTCTGCTGGTGCTATAAGGTAGTAAATACTTATCGCAAGTTCGATTATTGGAATTGATATTTCTTTGACTTCATATCCATTTGATTTTAGAATTTCGGTAACTTTGTTTACTTCATTTTTCGCTTCATCCGATATTCCATCTTCCATAAGTTCTTTGATAACACCAATTTTGGCAGATTTACCAGATGGGATATCTACTTGATTGTTAACTATAGAAGTAGCGTCTCGAGGGTCGTCACCTGAAATAGCTGAAAAAATAATCCTAGAGTCATCGACAGTTTTAGTGATTGGCCCAATTTGATCAAGAGAAGAAGCAAAAGCTATTAGTCCATACCTAGAGACTGTCCCATAAGTTGGTTTAAATCCAACCAATCCACAAAAAGAAGCAGGTTGTCGAATAGAGCCACCAGTATCACTTCCTAGTGCAGCTATAGAAGACCTTGCTCCAACGGAAGCAGCAGAACCTCCAGAAGATCCGCCTGGAACAAAGTCAGTATTCCATGGGTTTCTAGTGAGACCAAATGCAGAGTTTTCCGTAGAAGAACCCATAGCAAATTCATCTAAATTGGTTTTGCCTGTAAACAGTGTTTGGCTTTCTTTTAATTTTTTGATAACTGTGGCATCGTAAGGAGAGGTATAATTTGAAAGCATTTTTGAAGAGCACGTAGTTTTATACCCTTTTATATTTATATTGTCCTTTATAGCAATAGGTATACCATCTAATAAACTTTCTGCTGTACCTGAGTCAAACCTACTATCTGACTCTTTAGCTTTCTTAATGTTTTCATCCTCAAAGAGAGTCAAGTGTGCATGAAGAGAAGCTTCGGAATTTGCAGCATTATCAAATATTTGAGAATACAATTCTGACGGCTTTAATTCTTTTTTACTAAATAATGTATTGATTTTTCGAATAGGTAAATTTGTTATATCCATATTTATTCCATTGATGGTGGGACAACAAATTTTCCATCTTTTGATTTAGGCGCATTACTCAATGCCTCTTCATGAGTTAATGATTCAACAAGCTTATCCTCTTGTAGTTCTAATTCTTTTTCTAATGGATGAATAAATATTTCTTTTTGCTCAGTATCTAGCTTTAAATCACTTAACGCTTTCACATGTTCTAAGATGATACTTAAATCATTATCTAATTCTTTTTGCTCATCTTCAGACAAATTTATCGAAGCAAGCTTTGCTATGTTTTTTATGTCAAAATCTTTACTCAATTTCTTCCTTAAGGTAGCTTGAAAGTAATTCATATGATTCTAATAGCTGTCTCTTACTAATATGCTCGTTAGTAGCATGAGCTAACAAGGGATCTCCTGGACCAAAGTTTAGGCAAGGTATATTGTTTTGATAAAATCGTGCAATATCTGTCCATGCTTGTTTAGGCTGTACAACCGCACTTGTTCTTTTAATAAAATTACTGATTTGACTCTCTTCCTTATTTGGCATTGCTCCATCAGAAGTATTCATGATTTCTACATCGCTATAGTCAGAGAATAAATCACGTATATAATTACTTGCTGCTTCGCCATTCATTTCTGGAGAATATCTAAAGTTTAAATTAAGTTTTAAATCTTCAGGAATAACATTATTTGCAATACCTGAAGAAATTTTTGTGATTGACATCACTTGCTTAAATTTTAAACCATCGATATCTAATTCCAAGATTTCATTATCTTGAACTAATTTGATAACTTCTTTAACTTTATAAACAGGATTATCACCAACCCATGGCCTTGCTGAATGTGCTGCTTTTCCATGCAATGTTAATGTTGCATTTAATGCTCCAAGACAACCAAGTTGTATTTCATTGTCAGTTGGTTCTAGGATTATTGCGAAATCTAGATCAAAATCATTCAAAAGAGCAGGCATAATTGTATTTAATCCATTGTCATCATAAGAACTTTCTTCAGCAGTATAAAAAACAGCGATTATCTCAGAGTGGTTTTCAATTAGGCTGTGCAGCATTATTGCGATACCACCTTTCATATCAACTGTGCCTCTTCCGCCAATAATGTCCTCATTATCAAAATCGTATTCTTGGTTAGGCACAACTGGTACAGTATCTACATGACCAACGAGTGCAATTTTTTTAGTTGATTCTTTTGGTACAGCAACTATCCCGCCACTGCTTCTTAATATTTCCCCTTTAAAATTATTTTCTATTAGGAATTGATTAATAAAATCTAAAATTTTTTCTTCTTTGCCAGTCTCAGATTCAATTGAAATGAGTTTTAATAAAGTGTCAACTAAACTCAAACTTCAACTCCAAAAGTTCTTAAGGCATCATTAAGTGATGTTTTTTCATCAGTGGATTCTTTTCTTTTTCCAATAACTAAGGCACATGGTGTATTGAATGTGCCACTAGGGAACTCTTTTGGTCTTGTCCCAGGAATAACAACTGAATTTTCTTCAACTACGCCTTTAACTTCAACTGGTTCTTTGCCAGTTACATCAATTATTGGCGTAGAAGCAGTAAGAGTAACATTAGCTCCAATTACAGCCCCTTTTTTTATTCTGACACCCTCAACAATTATTGATCGTGAACCAATGAAAGCTCCGTCTTCAATAACAACGGGCATAGCTCCAGCAGGCTCTAAAACTCCTCCAATACCAACTCCGCCAGAAAGATGTACATTTTTCCCAATTTGAGCACAAGATCCTACAGTTGCCCATGTATCAACCATTGTTCCTGAACCCACATATGCTCCAATATTTACAAAGCCCGGCATCACTACAACACCCGGTTCACAAAAAGCTCCGTATCTGACTACTCCTGGGGGGACAACTCTAATACCCAATTCCTTATAATTCTTTTTAGGTTCTAGCTTGTCATAATAAATTAAATCGTTTGCATTAATTTCTTTTAAATTTCTCACTGAGAAAAATAATAAAATTGCATCTCTCACCCATTCATTTATAGCCCATTCTCCATCCTGATAACTAGCTACCCTNATAGTTCCATTATCAAGTTCCTGAATTGTTGATTCAATAACTGCAATATCACTNTCAGTAATATTGCTAGAGTCAATATTCTGAATTTTTTCTTGTAATTTTTTCATTTTCGCTTTGGTCTCTTTTTATTTCTTAGATATTATTTTAATGTATGACTAAACAGACTTACAGATTTATTATTCTTTTATTAACTGGTTTATTAATTTTAGTAATCACTTGGGGAGTAACATTTTCTCAAAATAATAACGAAGAATTAGTCTTACCAAGTTCTCTTGAAAACATCTACCCTCTACCTTATGACCAGGTTCCTCAACAGGCTTCATTAGAAATAGATCTTCCTGTAGGCTATGAATTAACGTTGATTGTAGATAATTACATAATTCCTCAATCAGAAATACAGTACGTAGAAGCAACTGGAGTATATATTTGGAGACCAGGACCAAATAAAACCTTTGAAACCTGGAATCCAGGTAAGCATTCTGTAAAAATTAGTTGGGATACATTTACCGGACTACCCGATTTTGGTGAATATGAATGGGAATTTACTACTTACTAATTAGCTTTGAAAATTCACCCTCTGATAAAGTATTAACATTAAGTTTTTTGGCTTTATCAAGCTTTGAGCCAGCTTTTTCTCCATAGACTAAATAATTAGTATTTTTAGAAACTGATGAAGTAACAATACCGCCTAAATTTTCAATTAATTGCGTAGCTTGCTGTCTTGTAAATGTGTTTAAGGTACCTGTTAATACGAATGTTTTTCCGTTCAAATCGCCTTGAGATGATTTAACTAATGTGTCTATTTTAAAACCAATGTTTTTAAGGTTTTCAATCATTTCTTTATTGGTGCGATTTGAGGACCATTCTGAAATAGAACTAATCACACTATCTGAAATTCCATGTATATTTTCTAAATCTTCATCTTTAGCATTAAAAACTTTCTCAATAGACCCAAAAGACTTCAATAATAATTTTGCAGTTTGCTTACCTACAAACCTTATTCCTAATGCTGACAACAACCTTGACGGGTCTGAATCAATTGACGCCTTTATCGCATCAAGTAAGTTAACAGTCTTTTTTTCTTTCCATTGTGGTAGATTTATAAGCTGTTCATATTTCAAATAATACAAATCTATAAAGCTGGTTATTAAATTTTCATCGATTAAAGTTTCAACAGTTTCTCTCCCTAATCCATCTATATCAAGTCCTGTTTTAGAACCAAAGAATATTAAAGCTTCCTTATTGGCAACTTTACATTTTTCCTTACCAGTACATCGTGGTACTTTTTCATCATTTATAAATTCAATAAATGACTCACCACAGGGACAACTTTTTTGAAGAGACCAGCTTTTTGATGAACTTTCTCTCCTCTCTGGAATAGAGGAAACTACTTCTGGAATGACATCACCAGCACGCCTTACAATAACATAATCATTAATTCTTAAGTCTTTTCTTTTAATTTCATCTGGATTGTGAAGCGTCGCAAAAGATACAAGTGCTCCTCCAACATTAACTGGTTCAAGAACTGCAACAGGTGTGATTGCTCCAGTTCTTCCAACCTGTAATTTTATATCTAGCAACTTTGTGGTTTGTTCCTCAGCTGTAAATTTAAAAGCAATCGCCCATCTTGGTGCTTTTGAGGTAAAGCCGAGCTCATCTTGAGTAACTAAAGAATTTACTTTTAAAACTGCACCATCGATTTGATAAGTGAAGTCATTTCTATTTTCTTCAATTTTATTAAGAGCAGAGACAACATCATTAATTGTATTAGTAACTATTACATTGTTTGTACTAAACCCAAGTTCTGCCAATCGTGATATTTGATCACTGTATCTATCTAAAGTTTGATCTTCATGTTCAATTAATTGATAAGCTAAAAGTCTCAAATCTCTGTTCACTGTAATATTTGAATCTTTCTGCCTTAATGAACCAGCTGCAGCATTTCTAGCATTGATGAATTCTGAAGTACCTTCATTTCTTAATTTTTTTAGTTCTTTTAATTCTTCAGATGTCATTTCTTTTTTATTTATCGTACTTAAATATTCCAATCTTTTTTGATCTATGACCTTCTGCTTATTTAGTAATTCAAAACTGTTAGTAGGCATAAAAACTTCCCCCCTAACCTCAATTTCACCTTCCATGGTTTGTTTAAATTTAAGAGGAATGTTTTTTATCGTCTTTATGTTATGCGTTACATCTTCTCCCACAAATCCGTCACCACGGGTAAGTCCTTTTACTAATAAACCATCTTTATAAATTAGCGAAATTGCAAGTCCATCAATTTTTGGCTCTACTGTTAAGGGAAACAGTTCTTTATCAGTTAATTTTTCAATTTTTTCAATCCATTTCTCAATATCAACTACGTTTTCTGAATTATCTAAACTGTACATTCTTTGCTTATGCGAAACTTGTTCAAAAACATTTTCTGGAGTACCAGTTACTCTTTGTGTTGGTGAGAAGCTGGAAACTAAGTCTGGATTCTCTAGCTCAATTTCTTTTAGCTCGTTAAATAATTTATCATATTCACCATCTGACATTATTGGCTTATTTAAAACATAATAAGCATGCTCTGCATCTGTCAGCTTTTCTATAAGATTATTAACATGCTTTTTATTCATAAACTTCTTCTAAAACTTTTGACGTAATCCTTCCTCCTCCAACAAGTTTTGTATCTTGATAAATTACTCCAAATTGTCCAGGAGCAACACCTAATGTTGGTGTTTTCAATTCTATTTGAAAAGTAGATTCGTCCACTTTTTCAATATTACATGGGACATCGTCTGAGTTGTACCTTGTCTGAACAGATAAATTATCATATTCAATACTGTTAACAAAAGATACATCCTCTATGAGAAATTTTTTAGTGGTTAGCTCCTCTTTGCTCCCTATATAAATCTTATTATTTTCAACATCAATTTTTGTGACATATTTTGCTTCACCTTGTCCGCCTGGAACTCCTTTTCTCTGACCAATTGTGTATGCATGTATTCCGCCATGTGTACCGACTTCGTTTTCATACTTGTCGACTATAAGTCCTTTTGAGGAAACATCTATTCTTTTACTAACAAAATTTCGATAGTCTTTTTTCCCAACGAAACAAATGTCTTGGCTGTCTTTTTTAAATGCGGTTTTTAGCCCAAGTGTTGCTGCAATCTGTCTGACTTCTGGTTTTGAAATTGTACCAAGTGGAAATTCTATTTGCGCTAACTTTTCAGAATCTAACATATGTAAAACATAAGATTGATCCTTGTCTAAATAATCTGCTTTATGAAGTTCAAAAATATCACTATTCTTAACAATTTTTGCATAATGACCCGTAGCAACTTTTTCACAGTTAAGTTTTTTTGCCTGATCAATAAAATGATCAAACTTAACTGATCTATTGCATTCAACACAAGGATTTGGAGTGAGTCCTTGTGAATACATGTCTACAAAATTGTCTATTACATTCTCTGAGAAAGAGGCTGTGTAATCAAGCACATAATACGGAATATCTAATTTAGCAGCAACTTTTCGCGCATCTTCTGAATCAGCTGATGTACAGCAGCCTGTTTCTGGCATTTCACCATTTGGACCTTCCCAAAGCTTCATTGTTACACCAATTACATCATGTCCCTGAGACTTTAAAAGACCCGCAACAACAGAAGAGTCTACTCCTCCACTCATAGCAACTAATATTCTCAAATTATTTCCTTAATTGTATTTTTCACAATTTCAGCAGATTTATTACCATCTCCTATTTCAATATTCCATCCAAAACTAAATCTTAGATGATTATTTATAACTCTATCTTCAACATTCATTGCTTTTAAAACATGAGAAGGTTTCTGTGCACCACTTGCACAAGCTGAACCTCTTGAAACACCCATACCGTTCAAATCTAAAGCAACCATTAATGTTTCAGAATTAATATCTCTAAATTGTATATTTGAAATGTGACATAATCTTCTTACATTTTCTCCAATAATTTTTACATCAAATTCTTCTTTTATTTTTGATTCAAAAATTATTCTTTCTTTTTCAATTAATTTAGTCTCTTCTTCTAAGTTTTGTTGCTGTTCTTTTAAGGCAGCTGCTAATCCGGCTACTCCTGAAACATTTACCGTACCAGCTCGTCTTTCAAGCTCTTGTTTACCACCATGTAGAAGGCTTGGAATTTTGTAGCCAGTCTTTAAAAACATAACCCCTATTCCTTTCGGACCTCCTATTTTGTGACCTGAAATAGCAGCACTATCAATACCTAAACTATGGAAATCTATTTTGTTTGATGCAACAGCCTGAACTACATCTGAATGAAATAAAGTTTTTGGATTAATATCTTTAACTGATTGTGATATTTCTTTAATAGGTTGTATGACGCCAGTTTCATTATTGGCATACATAACTGAAGCAATCAATGTATTAGTATTTATAGATTGCTTTAATTCTTCAATATTAGTTACACCGTCTTCATCACATGAAACAAAATTAACTTTATATCCCTTTTTATCAACATTTTCTGCAGATGCAAGAACAGCTTCATGCTCAATCTGTGTTGTCGTAAGTTCAGATTTTTTTTCTTGGTCAACAAATGGAGTTTTAATAATCCAATTGTCAGCCTCTGTGCCTCCACTCGTAAAAGTTATTTCATTTGGTGCTGCTCCAAAACAACTAGAAATAAATTCTCTAGATTCTTCTAATATGTTTTTTGCTTTTCTAGACAAAGCATGTCCACCTGAAGAATTAGCATATGCATCCATTTCAGTTTTTTTGTATGCTTCAAAAGCAACTTCACGCATTGGCGTAGTTGCTGCATGGTCCAAATACATATAATCATTTTTATTCATATATATTTATTTTACTTATGAACTAATATTGTTTAACAAGCAATGAGTAAAAGAATTAAAGTATCAACAATTATTGATAGACCAATAAATGAAGTCTGGGATGAAGTTAAAATTATGGAAAATCATGTTAATTGGATGCAAGATGCTGCAAAAATTGACTTTCTTTCAGAAAATAAGTTCGGAATGGACACAAAAATGAAAGTTTTAACTAAAGTTGGCCCATTATCTTTAAATGATATTATAACCGTAACATCATGGGACGAAATGAAAAGTATTGGAGTAGTTCATGAAGGCTTAGTGACTGGAGAAGGTGCTTTCTATTTAAGTAAGAATACTGAGGATACAACTAAATTTGATTGGATTGAAGAATTAAAAGCACCATTTTATCTTGGTGGTCCATTTGCCGAATTTTTTGGTGGTATAGTTTTAAAAGCTATTTGGAAAAAAAATCTTAATAATCTAAAAAAGATAATTGAACAATGAATAAATTTTACTATTTTTTAATCTTATTATTAATTTCAAGTTGTACAGCTGAGGTAGAAACAAACGAAGAAGAAGATAATTCTGCAACTGGAGTAGAGATAGTTTTTGAGCAAGGGTTAGGAGAAAATCCAACTCAATTTGTTGCAAATTGGAACATACTAGTTAACGAGATTTCAGAAGATGAAGAAACTCTTTTATACTTTTCAATTAATCCAGATGAAGTTCAGTGGACATCTACAGATCAAAATATACTATTTTATCAATTTGGCCTTAGTGAAAATCCACAATCAAACTTTATTCTTAATGTTTTAGTATCAAATCAAATTGTTGAGGGTGTCGAATTCTTTTCGCCAGTAGTAGATGATGAATTTACTGCGCAAAGAACAAGACTTTTCTTTTTAATCATAATTGCAATGTCTGATGATTCTCTTAATAAAGAAGATAGAGAGTCAGTATTAACAAAAATTGGGTTGTACGACGAGGTAGATAATCCAGTTCAGATGGGTGGTGGAGTAACTATTAATAATGTCAGATATGTTATTGAGCCGGTTGTAGATAAAGGAATTTTGAGAGGCGTTAATTTTTACTCAACTAGAGTAACAAATTAATTAAGTTGCAATAACTTCTACTACTCCAGGAACTTTATCCATTAATATTCTTTCTATTCCGCTTTTAAGTGTAGCAATTGACATAGGGCAGCCTTGACAAGCACCTAACATTTCAATATTTACTACTCCATTTTCTACAGATGATAACTTAATATCCCCGCCATCTGCTTGGACTGCAGGCCTAATATATTCAATAGTGTCATTTAAAATATCTAGATCGACCTCAGTGTTTGGGTCTCTATCTTTTACTTCAGGTAAATTTAAATTTGCCATACTTTAAGTATATTGTATTTCGCAACCAACCGAACTCAGTAAATCAACAATATTTTCATATCCTCTTTCTATATGATCTATTCCTGTAATGATTGATTCTCCATCAGCTTGTAATGCAGCAATTATTAAACTTGCACCTGTTCTAATATCTGTTGAATGTACAGGGGCTCCTGATAGTTCGCTAACGCCCTTTATCATTGCGTGTTGCCATCCTGTTTGAATATCTGCACCCATTCTTTGTACTTCAGGAATCCACTGAAATCTTTGGTCATAGACATTTTCAGTAATTATAGAAGTTCCATTTGCTTTTAATAAGCAAGCACCAAAAATTGGTTGTAAATCAGTTGCTATTCCAGGAAAAGGTAAAGTTGAAATTTCAATTGAAGAAATTTCTTTGGAGCTCTCTATCGCTATCGAATCATCACTAATATTCAATACTGCACCCATCTCTTGGAATTTTTTTAATTCCATTGGCAAGTGATTAGGATTAATCCCTTTAATAATTCCAGCACCTCCTGAAGCTAAAAAAGCTCCGAGATAGGTACCCGTAACAACTCTATCACCAATTACTTTGTGGTTAGTGCTTTTAAGTGAGTCCACTCCATGAATAACAATTTCACTGGTCCCTTCGCCTTCAATTTGAGCGCCCATATTTTTTAACATTTTGACTAAATCTACAATTTCAGGTTCTCGAGCAGCATTTTCGATAATAGTTGTACCATCAGCTAAAACAGCAGCAAGTAATGTATTTTCTGTTGCTCCTACAGAGGCATAAGTTAGATTAATTTCCACACCCTTTAATCCATCAGTTTTCCCAATAAGAACACCATGATCTAATTCAAAATTAGCACCCATTTTTTCTAGTGCTTCTATATGCATTTTTACAGGCCTTGGTCCAAGTTGGTCTCCACCAGGAAAAGCGATTTTTGCTTCTCCTTTTCTGGCCAACAAAGGTCCTAGAACAATAATCGAAGCTCTCATTTTTTGAACTACTTCATAAGGTGCTTCTACAGAAATATTTGAAGGGGAATCAATTACTAAAGACTTATTTGTTAACTCTGAAGTTATCCCCAAAACATTCAGCACTTCTTGCATGTAGTAAACATCTGCGATGTCCGGAACATTTTCAATTTTGTATTTTCCCTCTGATAAGATTGGCAATATCATTTGTTTCAGCACAGCATTTTTTGCACCAGAAACTTCAATGGTGCCGTTTAATTTTTTACTGCCAATTATTTGTATGCTTTTTTCCACTAACATTGATACTACTTAAAAAACAAATGTAAGAAAAGCAATGATAGAGTCATTAGAAGTCATTAAAGAAAAATCGCACGAAGAGTGTTCTAAATTACTTGTTGAACTAATCAGTAAACAAATCAGTAGATCTGAGAACATTAGTATTGGGCTGTCAGGTGGCAGTACCCCCCAACTTTTTTATCAATTATTTGCCGAAAAATTTTTTGACTATAGCAATATTTCCCTTTGGACAGTTGATGAAAGACATGTAGATACAAGTGAGAATATCTCCAATCAAAACATGATTAATTCAATATTTGCTGATACAAAATTGGATGTTATTGAATATATTTATAATGAAGACCCACATTTTTCAGCAGAAAGTTATACAAATAAAGTACTTGATAAAATAAATAAATTCAATATTGCTGTGCTGGGAGTAGGCGATGATGGTCATATTGCATCATTATTTCCTAATACCAGTGCCGTAGATAGTAATATAAAGGGTTTTGTTAAAAACGAGGTAAATATTCTTACCAAATGGAGAATCACCTCAACCTATCAACTATTAACTGATATTGAGCATTTGTATTTATTTGTAACAGGAGAAAATAAAAAAGAAGTAATTAAAAAAATAGGAAAAGAAAACAATCTTCCTGTAAATAAGTTAATTGGCTTAAGAAAAAAAACAGTATTATTAACTGACCAATAATTTAAATTATTTATATACTATTTCTAGAGTCATCTTTGTGTCAGTTTGAACCACTACACTAATCCTTCTACCCTGTTGGATGGTGACTCTATTGTTTAAAAAAAGTAAAAATGCAAATTAAAAACTACCTACAAATATTATTGACCTCTTCTTTATGGGGTTCTTCTTTTTTAATGATGAAATATGCTTTAGAAGAGTTGAATGCTTACAATATTTCTTTTTACAGAATTCTTATTGGTATGTTATTCATTAATTTATTAAATTTTAAAAAAAGTAACTTTCCAATTCATAAACATTTTCAATTAGCGTTAGTAGGTCTTTTATGGATGTCATTCCCTTTTTATCTTTTTGCTAAAGCAGAAGAAACAATTACTTCCAGTCTTGCAGGTTTAATTAACGGTTCTACNCCAATATTTATAAGCCTTATCGCAGTTTTAGTTTTTAAAGATAAAATTTTGAAAAAGCAAATTATATATTTAATAACTGGATTTATTGGAATATATTTTGTCTCGTTTGGATTTAGTAATGCATTTGAAGATTTAAATTTAGGAGCATTGTTAGCTCTATTAGCCTCGATAAGCTACGGTTTTGCAGCCAATATCGTACAGTCGTTAATTAAAGAGTATGGGTCCCTTCAGACCTTAAAAATTGCTCTAAGATATGCAACAGTTATTTCATTTATACTATTAATTCTAAACAGTAGTTTTACGCTACCAACATATGAAATATCATTGTTTCCAATGCTTTTGTTAGGTATTGGCAGCAGTGGAATAGCGTTTCTATCTTTTTATAACCTAATTGACGATGTTGGCGCTATAGCTGGTTCAATAACTGTATATATTATTCCTATTTTTTCTATGATCTTTGGGTATATTTTTCTAAATGAAACGACTCAAATAATTCAACTTATTGGAATTGTCACCGTAATCATGTCTGCATTTCAATTCTCAAAAACAAAAACCTAGTTTTTAGGAGTTACAAATAAGCCTTCTGATATTGCTGCTAATTCTCCCGTGTCGAGATATAGTTCAGCTTTATAAATTGAACCTTTTTCCGACACTGAATCTCTCCAGGCCTTAGCTGTGACTTTTTTATAATCTCCAGTGACTGGTCTTATATATTTTGCTGTAAAAGTTTTTGTAACTACCATCTCGCCTAGCAAATAGCTCAAAGGTCCCATAGTACAATCCATATAAGAATCTAGAATACCTCCCAATGTTGTGTCCATAGGGTTAAAAAATTTTGAAAGAACGGGAAAGTCACAGGTAAGAGATTCTTCATCTTCATTAAAATCAATAAAGTTGCCCTCAAGTTCAATGTATATATTGGGAATTGGTAAGTTTCCCCAAGTTTTATCATTCATAAGTTAATTATTTTACTTTAAATTGGCTACTTTGATTAATCAAAGTAGCCAATACAGGGTATGAGTTATATATATAACTATAAATTGTTAGTAAGACAGTTTATGTGCCTTTTGGGTGCCAGACTGTTTTAGTTTCAAGGTAAGGAAGAATAGATGATAAACCTTCTGTAGATGGTTGTGAAAATACTCTTTTAACAGATTCTGAAGCATTTTCCTCTATAACTTTTAATCCGTCATTATCCAGTTCTTTATGCAGTGCCACTAAATTTATTTCAACATGTTTACTCACGTCATCAAGAATTTTTTCAAATTTTCCAGAAAGTATATTCAAAGATCCAGATGGGAAATCAGAATTATTTATGTCTTCTGCAAATTTCAGTGCCAAAATACTATTTTCTTCAGAATATGATATTACTGAGCAACCAACTGTTAACGATGGGAGAATACTCATTAGTAACTCATTTAAGGATACATTAGAACCGCTCAGTGAAAAGACAACTCCAATAGGGTTTTGATGTGAAATATTGAAGTATTCTTCTGAAACAGGATTTAGATTACCTGCTAATTGTTCCCATTTATCAGCTAATCCAGCAAACCAAACTATATTTTGTATCGATTCATCGATATCTTTGTTTGCTTTTTGTTTTGTTACCCCGTGGTCCATAAGTAAGTCAACATAACTTTCTTTATTTCCTTCAATCATCTCTGATAAACGATAGAGAATCTGCATTCTTAAATAAGGAGTTGTTGAAGACCATTTTTTATACCCATCTTTAGATGATGTAACAGCATCTCTTATGTCTTTTTTTGAAGTTAAAGGCAATTCATAATATTCATTTTTTAATTCCTTAGTATATGTTTTTCCAGATTCTGAACGAACATATTTACCGCCTACATAGTTTTTGTAAGTTTTTTTAATATCTATCATGATGATGCCTTTAAGTAAGAAAGAAGACCGTGCCTGCCTCCCTCTCTGCCAAATCCTGATTCTTTATATCCACCGAATGGTGAAGAAGGATCAAATTTGTTGAATGTATTTGCCCATACAACACCAGCGTCAAGTCTGTCTGCTGTCCATAAAATTTTCGAACCTTTTTCAGTCCAAACACCAGCTGATAAACCATACTCTGTATTATTTGCAATTTCTACAGCTTCTTCAGGTGTTCTGAAAGTTAAAGTAGTCAGTACAGGACCAAATATCTCTTCCCTTGCAATTGAATACGAAGGTTGAACATTCGTAAATAAAGTAGGCCTAAACCAAAAACCATTACCAGGTAAATCACATTGAGTTTGAAATAGCTCTCCCCCATCTTCTAAACCTTCATTTACTAAATTGGTTATTTTATCTAATTGTTCTTTTGAATTTATAGCACCAATATCGGTATTTTTATCTAATGGATTTCCAACTCTTAAAGATTGCATTCTTTTTTCTAGCTTAGATATAAATTGGTCATGGATTGATTCTTGAAGAAGTAATCTACTACCAGCGCAGCATACATGTCCTTGATTAAAAAATATTCCATTTACAACACCTTCTACCGCTTGATCAATAGCTGCATCTTCATATACAATATTTGCTGCTTTACCACCAAGCTCTAAAGTTAGACCAACTTCCCTTCCTGCTAAAGATTTTTGAATAAGTTTTCCAACTTGAGTTGAACCAGTAAATGCAATTTTGTTAATATCTTTATGATTTACAATTAGTGACCCTGTACTGCCATCACCAGTCACTATATTCACAACTCCTGCTGGAAGACCGGCTTGTTCACAAATTTCAGCAAATAACAAAGCTGTCAAAGGAGTACTTTCAGCAGGTTTTAAAACAACTGTATTTCCTGTTGCCAATGCAGGAGCTATTTTCCAAGCAAGCATTAGGAGAGGAAAATTCCAAGGGATAATCTGACCAACAACCCCGTATGGTTTTAAAGTCTTAGTTGACCACGACAAATCAAGCTTGTCAGCCCATCCTGCAAAATAGAAAAAATTAGCTGCAACCTGTGGGAGGTCAAAATCTCTCGATTCTTTAATTGGTTTACCCCCATCCAATGATTCTAAAACGGCGAATTCTCTTGATCTTTCTTGAATCAACCTTGCGATTTTAAATAAATATCTAGACCGTTGGCTTGGTGATATTTTAGACCATGTCTCGAAGCCAATTCTTGCAGCGTTTACAGCACTATTCACATCTTGTTGATTAGACAATGGTACTTTTGCTAATAAATTCTCAGTAGATGGAGATATTGTATTTAAATATTTTTTGCTCTTTGGTTCTAAAAATTTTCCACCAATATAGTTCGTGTACTTTTTCTTTATAGAGACAATCTCTGCTGACTCAATAGACTCTGAATATTCCCAATCATTCATATTTAATCATCCTCTAGGAAAATAATAACTAGCTTGATAAGCGCCTGTCTTGAGTTTTTTAATTTGTTTTAATACATCATCAAGCAAACTTGATGCACCAAATCTAAATAGATTTGGATTTAACCAATCTGAACCCATTTCTTCATTAATCATCACTAAGTATTTAATAGCATCTTTTGAATCTCTTATACCTCCAGCAACTTTTATTCCTGCCTTTACTCCAGTTACACTCTCATAATCTAGTACTGATTTAAGCATGACGTAGCATGCCTGTCGAGATGATCCGATTGGCAATTTTCCTGTTGAAGTTTTTATAAAATCTGAACCAGCAACTAGGGAAATTATGCTTGCTTTTCTAATATTTTCAAATGTTTTTAGATCTCCAACTTCAAGAATTGTTTTTAAATGAACATCTTTGCAAACTTCTTTTAAAGCNACTATCTCATCAAACACTTTTCTGAAATCTCCCTCTAAGAATGCTTTTCGATTTATAACTATATCTATTTCATCTGCTCCAGAATCTATTGCATACTTTGTATCAAGTAATTTTGACTCCATCGGAACCTGGCCACTTGGAAAATATGACGATACGGCAGCAACCTTAACATCTGAATTGCTAACTTTTTCTTTGGCGATACTTACTAAGGAAGGATAAACACATACCGCTGCAACACTTGTAATCGTAGTATCCAATGGATCTGGCTTAATAGCTTTTGCAACCATTTGAGAGATTTTTCCTTCAGTATCTTCTCCCTCTAAAGTGGTGAGGTCGCACATTGATACAATCATATTTAGAGCTTCTAATTTTGAATCTCTTTTAATACTGCGTGTAGCTAATGAGTTAACTCTTTCATTCAGTCCTACTGAGTCAATACGTGAATCATTAATCATTTCTAATACGTCTGACCACTGCAATGAAGGATGGATTCCGTTAATGACTTTTCCCATAATTTTATGCTAAAGGAATAATTTTTTTTTAGTAGTACTAATTAATCTAATGCCTTGACATTTTCTGGCATAAGTTCAACAGATTCTTTTTCTACTTCCGCTATGCCTCCAAAAACAGAAAACATATTATCCCAATTATCAAATTTTGATAGAATCTTTTGAGCCTTTTCAGAATTAGTTTTTTCAACATGTATCTCTAATAATGTTTTTAACTCTAACTTATCAATGTCAGTCATTTTTTTATAATCTGGTGCAGTTTCAGATATGTATTGTTTGAAGTTTTTTTGGGTATTCAAAACAATTGCTTTACCACCAGTCATGCCTGCCGCAAAGTTGAATCCTATTTTACCTAATATAACTAAAGTTCCCCCTGTCATGTATTCAGCACCATGAGCACTACAACCCTCAACAACACCTATTGCTCCACTGTTTCTGACTCCAAATCTCTGCCCAACAGTTCCAGCAATGAATAACTGTCCTCCTGTTGCGCCATAAAGTATAGTGTTTCCAGCTGCATGGTAAGCTCCCTGCATTTTCCTACCTTGNGGAATAATAGTAACACTACCTCCACCCATACCTTTAGCAACATAGTCATTAGCATTACCAGTAAGCTTTAAGTTAATTCCATCTCTTATAAAAGCTCCGAAGCTTTGGCCTGCAGCGCCAGAAAGGCTGATTGTTGTAGGGTATTCAATAATCTTTTTTGATAATTGTCTAAGTGTAATTTCTCCTGACAGCCGAGCCCCTATACTTCTATCCTCATTAGCTATCGGATACTGAAGAAATGATTTTTCTCCACTCTCAACAAACTTAATGACTTCGGATGTGATTCTTCTTGATAATCTTCCTTCACTATGTCGAATAAAACCAGGATGTTTTTCTTCAACTGAAAAATTCATTAAAATTTTGTGAAGACTTTTTGAAAGGTCACTATTTGAGATTTTTAAACCTAATAAATCTGCTCTCCCAAGCAAATCTTCGACACTATCTACACCAAATTTATCTAGATAAGAAATAACGTCGTTAGCAATAAATCTAAATAATTGAACAACTTGTTCAGGAGCCCCTGGAAACTTAGCTCTTAAATTTTCATCTTGAGTAGCTATTCCAACTGGACAGGTATTTTCATGACATTGTCTGACCATTTTACAACCAAGTGCTAGGAGTGGTAAAGTTCCAAAACCAAATCTATCTGCACCTAATATAGTTCCAACGATGACGTCTTTTGCTGACCTCAGGCCACCATCAACTTCAATTAATACTTTGTGTCTCATATTATTTTTAACTAAAGCTTGATGAGTTTCACTTAAGCCTAATTCCCATGGAGAACCAGCATGTTTAATACTGATCCAAGGACTTGCTCCTGTTCCCCCATCGCTTCCAGCTATTGTTATAATATCCGCTCCTGCTTTTGCTACCCCAACGGCAATAGTTCCAACTCCAGGCTCTGATACAAGTTTTACTGATACTGGATTATCTGGATTGAATGTTTTTAAATCGTATATAAGCTGTGCTAAATCTTCAATTGAGTAAATATCATGATGAGGAGGTGGGGAAATAAGAGTTACTCCTTCAACTGTATGCCTTAATTTAGCAATATGCTTATCTACTTTGAAGCCTGGTAACTGACCACCTTCACCTGGCTTCGAACCCTGAGCTATTTTAATTTGAAATTCTTCTGCAGATGCTAAGTAATCAGGTGTCACTCCAAACCTGCCTGAAGCTATTTGTTTAATTTTTGAGTTTCTTTCTGTGTTGTATCTTGACGGATCTTCTCCACCTTCACCTGAACCAGATTTTCCACCAATTTGATTAATTGCAATGGCTAAAGCTTGATGAGCTTCCTCAGATAGTGCACCAAGGGACATAGAACTAACAGTAAATTTTTTGAATACACTTTTTAGAGAATCATCATCTANTAATTTATTATTATTAATAGTTTCAGGCAGCGAGAAAAGATCTCTTAATTGTACATCATCTCTATCTTCTAGTGTCTCAAGATAANTGTGCCATTCAGAAAGGTCACCAGAACGAACAGCTTTTTGAAGTTTTAATACTGTTTTTGGTGAAGTAACATGAGTTTCNGCATTTTTCTTATGTTTATAAAACCCACCAATTCCATCTAAATTATTTGNAGTATCAACTTCGTTATATATTTTCAAATTGTCATGAAAATATTGAAAGCCATATCCTTCTGTTCTAGTTTTTGAGTATTTAAATACTTTGTTAACTAATTCCTTATTTAACCCGATGATTTCATATAGTTCTGAACCTCTGTATGAAGAAATAGTACAAATACCCATCTTAGACATGATTTTTAGAAGCCCTTTATTTAATGAACTTCGATAATTTTCTTGAGCTTGCTCAACAGTAATGTCTAAATTTTCATTTTCTAATGCAATTTGTCTGACTTTTTCTAGTGCCAAGTATGGCCATACTGCAGAAGCGCCATATGCAATGTGGCACGAAACATCATGTGAGTCTCTAATCTCTCCAGAGATAGATATCAATGAAGCTTTTAGTCTTATACCTGAATCAATTAAGAAATGATGAACCCTTCCTACGACCATTAATGATGGAATTATAGATTCACCTTCTTGAATATTTCTATCAGATAAAATTATTACTGATTTTTTATTTTCTAAAATTTCTAATTTAACTTTTTCACATACATTTTCTAATGCCTCTTCAAGAGTATTTTCTTTCTTATTAAATGAAGTAGATACTAACGCTGTTTTATTCTTTAATAATTTTCCTTTAGTTAGAGCATCATAAGAAGCTGCACTCAAAATAGGGGAATCTAAAGTTATTAAATTAGCTTGTTGTGCAGTTTCTTTTAATATTGAACCTCTTTTCCCTAAATAAGTTTTAGTTGACATTACAAACCTCTCCCGAATTGGGTCAATTGGCGGATTTGTAACTTGTGCAAATAGTTGATGGAAATATCTTGATAGTCTTGGATTATTTGCACTCATTACTGCAAGAGACGTGTCGTTTCCCATTGAGCCTGTAGGAATATCTCCTCTTAACATGGGTAATAAAATTAATCTTTCCTCTTCAGGTGTAAAGTCGTAAAAAGATGATAATTGATCAACATTGATTCCAGAATCTTTTTCTTCACTGAACGTTTCATCAACTAATAATGGTTTCGAATTAACCCAATCGATATATGGATTTTTATCACTTAATTTGGTTATTACTTGACCTTCGTCCAACAGTTCATCATTTGCAATNCGGTACCTAATAGTCTGTCCAGGTTCAAGTTGAGCTGTTTTATATGCTCCAGCCTCAACAGATGGACAAATACCTACCTCTGAAGCTGCTAAAACGTACCTATCAGAAACCATCCAACGCATTGGCCTCAAACCACTTCGATCTAACCCCGCAATGATATCTTTACCATCTGATGCAACAATTGCCGCTGGTCCATCCCAAGGCTCAGTCAAATAAGAGTGATACTGATAGAAAGCTTTCTGCTTGCTGGAAAATCTTGGATTATTTTCCCAAGCAGATGGAATAAGCATTTCCTGAGAGTGAGCTAGCGTTCTTCCTGAACGTACTAATAATTCGATAGCATTATCAAGTTGTCCAGAATCAGAAATTGATTCATCAATAAATGGTTTTATATCTTCTATCTCTTCTTTCCAATAAGTTGATGTAGCATCAACTTCACGAGCCTTCATCCATGAAAAATTTGATTGAATAGTATTTATTTCTCCATTATGTGCCAACATTCTAAAGGGCTGTGCCTTATCCCAGGTTGAGGATGTATTAGTTGAGAACCTTTGATGAAAAATACCAAATCTTGTTTTATACAATGGATTCCTTAAATCCCAGTAAAAATCTGCGGTTTGCTTGGCAGTAAACAGGCCCTTGTAAACAACTGTTTTTGACGAACAAGAGTTTATATGAATATTTAAAAAGTCTATTTCAGCAATTTTTCTTTCCAAAGTCTTTCTAAATAGGTAAAGTTTTTTTTCAAAATCTTTTGCTGATTCATTCTCTGCACTAACAATTCCTTGATATATAGATGGCTTAGATTCTCTTGCTAATGTGCCTAATATTTGTTTATCAGTAGGTACTTTTCTCCAATATAAATGCTTTATTTCAAATATTTGTAACTCTTTGTTGATTAACTCAATCGATTCATCGACATTCTTAGGATCAAAAAAACATGAAATTATTCCAATCTTTTTATTGGAATCGTGATGAATATCTAATTCTTCTAATTCTGCTCTTATTAGCTCAAAAGGAATTTCAGTTAATACTCCTGCCCCATCACCTGTGCCATCAGCAAATTTTGCACCTCTGTGATCTAAGTTAGCAAGACACTCTAAAACTTTGAGTGTCATCCCATGTGTTGGAGGTATGTTTCTTGATGCAATAAAACCTACTCCACATGAGTCTTTTTCTGAGAAATCGAACATAGTTCCTCAATATTAGTTGAAAATAGCATTTTTTCAAAGATGAAAACCAGCCAAATCAGTCAAAAAGGGGGAAACCTAAGTGATAGAGTAAAGGCTGATTTTCAAATTTATTTATTTTTTGAGAATAAAATCTCCATATGCTGAGACCCCATGTTCAGAAGCATCTAAACCTGCAATCTCTTCTTCCGGTGTTACTCTCAAACCTACAAAACTATCAATGGCTTTTAAAACTCCATAGGAAGTTAGGAATGCCCACGCACCTATTGCAGCAATACCAATTAGCTGAGGAACAAAAAGTGACGATCCACCAAAAAACAATCCATCTGTTGTATCAAAAATTGCAACTGCAAGTACTCCCCATGCACCACATATTCCGTGAACAGAAATTGCACCAACGGCATCATCAATACCTTTTTTCTCCAAGAAATTAATTGAATATACAACTAAAACTCCAGAGATTAAGCCAATTAAAACTGCACCTAAATTATTTACATT
>JGI26062J44793_1000035_pt1 | contig 20102 bp, 24 predicted proteins | sample MarorgKNORR_S2LV_3_FD_44793 | JGI IMG/M metagenome (IMG submission 44793)
ATTTGTTGTTGGATTACTTTTGATGCTTTTAATTGATCAATTATTTGATCATCATTCAATTGCAGATTTTATATCACGATCAGAAGATAAGAATGAATCTGCACTTATTAAAGCAGGTGTTTTTTCTGCAATAGCTTTAGCAATTCATAATTTTCCTGAAGGATTTGCTACATTTACTGCAACAGTTTATGACCCTGCAATTGGATTTACGCTTGCAACTGCTATAGCTGTTCATAATATTCCAGAAGGAATTGCTGTCTCTGTTCCTATATATTATGCAACTAAAAGTAAGCGAAAAGCTTTTTATATTTCGTTTTTATCTGGTCTTGCAGAACCTGTTGGTGCATTGATTGGATTTCTAATTTTTAGAACAGTATTTAATGAAGCATTATTTGGAATATCATTTGCATTTTGTGCAGGAATTATGATATATGTTGCTTTAAATGAATTATTACCTGTTGCCAAAGAGTATGGTGAGCCTAGCGATACTATTATTGGAGTTACAATCGGAATGATTATTATGGCTATAAGTTTAATTATGATGTACGCTTAATTAAGCTCAGTAATAATCTTAGCACCTAAACCTTTAATTCTATATTCAATCAAATCTGAAGGTTCTAAAGTAATATCGCTTTCATTAAGTTTTATTCCTTTTTCCTCAGCAAGGTGTATTTTCCATTTGATGGCTTGTTTTTCAGTGAACTCTATCTTCGAAAAAATTCCATTAACGACTACTTTTTTTTCTTTAGAGTCTTGGGGAAAAATAATGACATCATCCTGAACTTTTACTCGAATTATATGATTACTATCAAAATCTTTTATTTCAATCCAACAGCCTTTCATCGGACAGACATCAACAATTTGACCTTCAGTGATAATTTCTTTGTCTAAAAATTTATTAGCATTGTTGGTTAGATTGGAAATAGCCTCTATTGAGTCGTAAGAAAAGTCACTTCCATAAATATCAATCGATTGTTTATTGCTATTTGGAGTACAAGAAAAAAATACGAATGAAAGACCTATAAGAATCTTTCTTAATGTCATAACTGACTGGTGATTTCTGTTGAAAGTGGCTTAACAGTTTTATCAAAGAAAGCTACTAAATCACCTTCTTCATTAATAAGATACTTGCAAAAATTCCAAGTAGGTTTCTTTTCATTCCAGCCATTTAAATCTTTATTTGTCAGCCAGGTGTAAACCGGACTTTGGTTTTTACCTTTTGTTGTAATTTTGGAAAACATTTGAAATGTTACTCCATAATTTTTTTCACAAAAATCAGCGATATCATTATCAGAACCTCTTTCTTGAAAAAGAAAATCATTTGCAGGAAAACCAAGAACAACTACATTTTCACCATAGAGATCATGAAGTTTTTGGAGACCTTCATACTGATATGTATATCCACAACTTGACGCAGTGTTAACAATAAGAACTTTTTTACCTTTGTATTGATTAAAATTAACTTCCTCACCATCTATAGATGTTGCTTTTAAATCATAAAAGCTAGCAATGGCTTTAGATTTTTCTACTAGATCACTTGATTTTTTCGCAGTTAACCCAATCAATAGAAAAACAATTCCTATTGTCAAAATGGCGATTAGCCCTATGTTACTTGTAAATAATGTTTTTATCATATTTTTGCTTAAATTTGCCTGCGAAAGTACTATGAATTTAATTAAAATAGAAGAATTATCAGAATTATCTGGAACAGCTCTCTGGATAAAAGAAAATTTTGAAGCAATATTTCTTTGGTTTAGCGTTTTATGTATTGTTGCTTCAGCCTTATTTATATTAAAACTATATTTGAATCGACAGAAATGAAAATTTTACAAATCATATTTATAATGTTTTTGATAGCTTGTGAGAGCAATGCCTCCAAAAATGATACAACACAACAACCTCAAAACATATCATCTGAAAAAACCAAAGAAGATAATCTTGAGCAACCAAAACAAATAACAAATGGTATTGTTTTCAAAGATGCTCAAGGGAATACTCTTTCAGATGCTCAAAAAGATAGTCTTGTTCAATATATGGATAATATTCAAGCTCTTAGAAGATATGATCAAGAGAATAATAATACAGAATACATTTTATTTCAAAATTATGAAGATTTAAGAGGATTTGTTCCTGATGAATCTATAGAAAATCTTATTGAAGAAAATAAATTGAGAAGATCTGGAGGACAAGGAGCTGTTCTTAATAAAAGAATTAACGATCAATGGAAAGACCAACCACTGCCTGAAGGTGATTTTCTACAAATGATTGATGGAAGTGTGAAGTCTTTTTCAGACTATAAGGGTAAATTGTTGGTTATTAACTTCTGGTACATTAATTGTGGACCATGTATAGTAGAAATGCCTTATTTAAATGATTTGGTAGATAAATATAAAAATGAAGATATTCAATTTTTAGCACTTAGCTTTGATACAATCCCAGATATAAAATCATTTCTAAACAGAACAGAATTCAAATATGAACATGGTTCAATATCTAGATCAATGATGTATGATTTCACTCCAGTTGCTCCAGGACATTTCATTGTAGATACAGAAGGAGTAATTAGAGACATAATTGTAGGTGCTCCAAGAAAAACGGAACTTATTTTTGGCAAGTTGGAAAACTTAATTGAAAAAAATAAAAAATAAATTCTTTAACACTTATACATTCACTAAATTTTTTAAATGAAAAAGCTGCTAATAATTATAATGATGTCATCATCTTTCTTAAGTGCTCAAACTCACATAGTACCGGAAGGATTCTCTGGATTCACTGTTTCATTTAAACATGATCAAAATGTTGATTTCTTTGGAGAAGGTAAGTTTTTAAGAGATAGCTATGGTAATGGCATCGGTTTAAGTTATATATACAATGGTATCTTTGGCATTGATTTAGGTTATGGTTATTCTTTAAATAATAAAAAAGATGTCTATACTTTTACCGATGTAGATGGTGAGTCTTCTTCAGAAGAAGAGAGCTTTAATTTTATTGAAAACTTTAGATCTGAAAACCCTGATTTAGGAGACAAGACTTTCTCATTTGGTTTAACATACTACTTAAATGAGAGTCAGTCATTTTTAAGTTCAAATCTTCCAGTCAATTTATCGGTTGGTGCGAGATATGGAACAAAAAACTATACTAGCGATGCTTTAAATTTTTTAAATCAAGATTTTTATGGAAAGTTTTACGCTTTTGAATTTGGAGCGTATAAAGAAATTGAAACAAATGCGAGTTTTTATATGATTCCTCGTGTGAAGTTAAGTATTAGCAGCGAAAAAAATATTTATAATGCTCTTACAATAGAAGAAAGTGTTGACGGTGTTATTGATACAGAATCATTCAAAGTACAAAGTACTTATCTTGAAATTGCTCTTCCATTTATTTTAAATAATACATCCGCTGGTAAACCATTTATTGAGCCAAGCATAGCTAATAAGTATGGAACGACTCATTTAGGCTTGAGATTTGGTTTTCTTTTTTAACAAAAGCTTACTTTAATATGTCCCACTCATTTAATATAAACCCTGATATTGCAAAGGCAGAAACTTTACCGTCTGTATTTTATAAAAATCAAGACGTCTTTGAGGAGGTAAAAGAAAAAATTTTTCTAAAATCTTGGCAATGGCTTGGTGATAATTCTGGTCTAAAGTTAACCAACTCGATCCAGCCATTAACTTTATTAGATGGTTTTTTGTCAGAGCCAATACTTTTAACTAGAGATAATGATGGACTGGTAAATTGCATGTCAAATGTTTGTACTCATAGAGGAAATATACTTGCTTTGGGAGCTGATAAAGTTAAAAGAATTAAATGCTCTTATCATGGAAGAACTTTTGATTTGAAAGGTAACTTCAAATCAATGCCTGAATTTTCGCTTACAGAAGATTTTCCTAGAGATTGTGATAATCTCTACCAGTTCCCTTTATATGAATGGGGACCATTTTTGTTTGCTGGGTTAAATCCTTCTTTTGATTTTGAAGAAGTAGTTAATCCTATTAAAGAGAGAATTGGTTTTTTACCTTTAGATCAATTTTCATTCGATAGTAGTATGTCTAAAGATTATCTCGTTCAAGCGCATTGGGCATTATATTGTGATAATTACTTAGAAGGGTTTCATATTCCTTTTGTTCACGAAGATTTAAATAAAGTTTTAGATTATGGAAGTTATAAAACAGAATTGTATAAATATTCCAATTTGCAAATAGGGTATTCAGACGATTCAAACGAAGTATTTGATTTACCTAAAGATCACATTGATTATGGCAAAAAAGTAGCAGCATATTACTATTGGGTATTTCCTAATATGATGTTCAATTTTTATCCTTGGGGGTTATCAGTTAATATCGTAAAGCCAATAAGTATTAATCGCACAAAAGTTTCTTTCTTAACATATATTTATGATGAAGGCAAGCTTCATAAAGGTGCTGGAAATGATATTGATAAAGTTGAAAGGGAGGATGAATTTATCGTTGAAAATGAAAGCAAAGGTATTCAATCTGCTTTTTATAAATCAGGAAGATTCTCTCCAACAAGAGANCAAGGGGTACATCATTTCCAAAGTTTAATCGCCAAATTTCTTAAATAATTTATCTCATNCATTAGAACTTAAAAATACAAGTAAATAGCCAGCTGGGCTATCTGGACTCGAACCAGAATCATCCGAATTAACAGTTCGGTGCCTTGCCAATTAGACCATAGCCCAATTTTTTTNGNAAAGGAAGAAGGCGGGAGTTGGTATCAAGTATTATAAAGAATTGAGATATAAATACATAGTGTATGAACCAATCAAGGATTTCCCCCGCCCCAACTAACTCATATTGACCTTATAATTTAAATACAAGATTTTAAAAAAAACAACAAAAAACCGACCGGTCGGTTTATTTTTTAAAAAATAGAAGAATTCTTTATTTTTTTTGAGGAAGGAAAGCAGCCCGTAGGGGGATCGAACCCCTGTTGCATGGATGAAAACCATGAGTCCTAACCACTAGACGAACGGGCCAAAAACGTAGAAAATATAGAACTAAGATATTATTATTACAACAGACTTTATTTAAACGTCTAAAGCATCTAAAAGTTGACCATTTTCATGCATTTCAACAGTGATATCGCAGCCGCCAAGTAATTTTCCATCAACAAATAACTGTGGAAAAGTTGGCCAGCCAGATAACTCTGATAATGCTGGTCTCATATCTTCGTGTCCAAGAATATTCACATCATGAAAGTTCACTCCGTAATGGTCAAGAACGCTGACAACAGTTTTTGAAAAACCGCAAACAGGAGCTTCTTTAGTCCCTTTCATAAAAAGTACAATCTTATTTTCTTCAATAACTTTTTTGAAATCTTCTTTAAAATTCATGGCTAAATTTATTAATATATTTTACAAATTAAAGGAGTTATTAAATCAATGAGACTTTTTTCATGGAACGTTAATGGAGTAAGAGCAATAGAAAAAAAAGGATTTCTTGATTGGGTTGATAGTACATCCCCAGACATACTTTGTATTCAAGAAACAAAAGCAAACTTTGATCAATTACCCGAATCGCTTCAAAATGTTCATGGTTATCATGGATTTTGGCATTCTGGAATCAGAAAAGGTTATAGCGGAGTTGCCACCTTTTGCAAACATGAACCGCTTGATGTCCAGTATGGTTTAGGAATAGAAAAATATGATAAAGAAGGAAGAGTATTGATTACAGAGTTTGAAAATTTTTTATTATATAATATTTATTTTCCAAACGGCCAGAAAGATGAACATAGATTGCAATATAAACTAGATTTTTATGATGATCTTTTAGTGATATTAAATGAACAAGTCGAGTCGGGTACGAATGTGTTGTTGCTGGTGACTGGAATACTGCACATTTTCCTATAGATTTAGCAAATCCGAAAGCAAATGAAAAAAATTCAGGATTTATGCCTGTTGAAAGAGCTCAACTGGATGAATATGTTGATAATGGTTATGTAGATACTTTTAGATTATTTCATGAAGAGCCAGATCGCTATTCTTGGTGGACATACCGTTTTGGAGCAAGGCAAAGAAACATTGGTTGGAGAATAGATTACTTTTTTGTTAATGAAGGATTTGTTGATTCAGTTGTCGATGCGGATATTCATGAAGATGTAATGGGTTCTGATCATTGCCCAGTTTCGATTGAATTAGTTGATAATTTCTAAGATTGAAAAGTATAAACTTGAAGTGTGTCCAACTCGTTCACCATTTATACTATCCGGAAATTGAACTATAGTCGAGTTTCTAATATCTTTGTCATAAGGATCAAAATCATATTTTTTGAATTGTGAATCAAACTCTTTAATATTTCTCCATTGAACAAGTTTATTTTCAAATCCTTCCAAAAATGCGTCATCGAAGCTATTTAAATTATCAGGACATTTTTTGAATCTTTGCTCGATAGACATTCTGGTAGTCATTGGAACTTTATTAATATCCATATGTAGAGCTGTAGCAACAATATTATATGTTATATTTTCATTTAATTCTGCATTCAAGATTGAAAATAATACTACAGTTCCACCCATACTGTGTCCAACAATTTCCCATTTTTCAATATCTGGATTATTAGTAGTCAAATAATTTAATTGCTTATTAAAGTCTATTGAAACATTGCTTGGGCAATCATTCCAGTTATATTTATAAAAGAAAGTATTTATGTCATTTTCAATTAAATAATTGAATGGTTGCACCCATTCATGATGAATACCAACCCAATATGCAGGATAAAATCCATGAATTGCAATAATTCCTATCTTACTATCACTTTTATGGATTATTGACATTCCATTTGATATTTTTTTTAGTTCTCTATAAGAAGAAAACTTATCATCTGAGAAAGAAAAAGCTAGTAAACAAATAATTCCGAGAATTGTTGTTAGTGTACGATTAAACATTATATATTGTCCAAATTGTTAAAATGAATTTAAAAATACAATTAGTAAATACTAATAAAGAATATCAAGAGATACTCAATATTAGAAAGTTGGTTTTTGTTGAAGAACAAAATGTTCCAATAGATATTGAAATTGAATATGAGGATGAATCTCATCATATCATTTGCTACCATGATGATCTTCCTGTTGCAACAGGTAGATGGAGAGAAACTAGCTTTGGCATAAAGTTAGAACGATTTGCAGTATTGCATGAATTCAGAGGGATGGGTATCGGTAAACAGATTGTCAATTTTATTTTATCTCAAATTTCTTCTAATAAAACCATATATTTACATGCACAGGAAGCAGTAGTGGACTTTTATAAAAAACTAGGATTTAAAGTATTGGGTGAACAGTTCTCAGAAGCTGACATTCTTCATTCAAAAATGGTTTATAAATAAATCTTATGAAGGAATCATCACTAAAAAGATTATTTAAATTTGTATTGGCTCATTGGCCATTTCTTATTCTATCAACTTTAGCAGCTTTTTTGTTTGTTATTTTTAATAGTGCATCAATTTGGATTACTGCTACAATGATCAATAATATCTTAATTGATTTCAATGAAATGTTAGTTGAAAATCAGCGCCTTTCAAGTTTGAGTGAATTGACTATGAATGATAGGCTTAAGTTGTTTTCAAATAGCTTGCTTTTAAAAGATACAGCTATAAGCACAGTTTCATCAGTATGNGTTGCACTNATTGTAGTTTTTTCNGCAAAAAATATNTCACTTTATATNAAAAATGTCACACTTTCGATTGTTCAATANCGATTAATACGTGACTTAAGAAATAAGCTTTACAGCCATTTCCATTATCTTTCTTTATCATATTTTAACAAGAATAAGTCTGGAGAATTAACCGCTGTTCTGGTAAATGATATTGATAATATGAGAAACTCATTATCAATTATGTTTCAAAAGTTATTTGTTGAACCAATTAATATTATCATTTTAATGAGTTTGTTATTTATCGTAAGTACAAAACTTGCTTTAATTGCACTTTTAATTATACCGGTTAGTGGAATTATAATTTTCGGTATTTCTCATAGTATTCGAAGAAGATCTGCAAGAAGTCAGGCACAACTAGCAGGAATGACTTCTATGATTGCAGAAACGATTGGTTCCATGAGAATTGTAAAAGCTTTTGCTACAAAAGGTTTTGAAATCAATAGATTTGCTAAAGAAACCCAAAAGTATTATAAATTAATGTTGAGGAGAGATAGGTTAAGATTTGTTTCTTCTCCTGTTTCTGAAACATTTGGTGCAACTATTGCAGCCCTATTATTGTGGGTAGGTGCAAGAGATGTATTAGTTATTGAGTCAATTAGTTCGGAAGATTTTTTAAGATTCATTCTTTTACTTTTTAGTTTATTCCAGCCATTAAAAAACCTAACCAATGTTGTAAATGAATTACAAAACGGCCTAGCATCTGCAGATAGAGTATTCACAATAATGGATATTGAATCTGATATACAGGATGTTGATAATGCTACTGAAGTAAATGATTTAAAGAATTCATTATCTTTTGATAATGTATCCTTCTCGTATGGCGATGAAAAGGATAAAGTATTAAGCAATATCAATTTTCAAATAAATAAAGGAGAAATTCTTGCATTAGTAGGTCCTAGTGGAGCTGGAAAATCTACTTTAGTAGATTTAATCCCAAGATTCTATGATACTTTAGGCGGTTCAATCAAAATAGATGGAAAGGATATTAAAAAGCTCAAGATTAATTCTTTAAGATCTTTGATGGGGATTGTAACGCAAGAGACATTTCTTTTTGATGACAGTGTTAGAGCAAATATTGCATACGGACTTGAAAATATTTCTGATGATAAAATTAAGGATGCAGCTATAGCTGCAAATGCACATGAATTCATCAAAGAACTTCCTGATGGGTATAATACTATCATTGGTGAAAGAGGAGTGTCGCTATCTGGAGGACAAAAGCAAAGAATTGCTATAGCTAGGGCAATCGTAAAGAACCCTCCTATTTTGATCTTAGATGAAGCTACATCGTCATTAGATAGTGAATCTGAGAAACATGTTCAATCGGCGATTGAAAACTTAATGAGTGAAAGAACTGTATTCGTGATAGCTCATAGACTTTCAACAGTACATAATGCTAATAAAATACTAGTACTTGAAAATGGTAAAATTGTTCAAGAAGGTAAGCATGATGAATTAGTGAATATTGATGGGCTATATAAACAGTTACACAAAATGCAATTTCGAACTTAAATTATCGTAAGCAATGGGGAAACTAAAAGAACATTTATCTAAAAAAATTCCAGATTGGAGATACAACTATCGTCAACTTCTTGATGAAAAAGGTGATCAAGTAACTAGTACTGTTACTATTAATAAAGCTTATTCAGGAATGAAAGGTGTAAAGGGTATGATATGTGACACCTCTTCAGTTACCGCTGATGCCGGTCTTCATGTAAGAGGAAAACATATTCTTGATATAGTTGATTTAAAACCTGAAGAAATTTTATATTTACTTTTAATTGGTGAACTTCCTGATGCAGATGCATTGCATGATTTACAGCATGATCTAAAAGAGCGAAGTGCTGTACCAGATTACGTTTGGGATGTTCTTTCTGGCATGCCAAAAGATTCTCATCCTATGGCTATGTTTAACACAGCAATTTTATCAATGCAGAAAGAAAGTAAGTTTGCAGAAGCTTATGATTTAGTTGTTTCCAAAGGTGATTATTGGGAGAGCACTCTNGAAGATGGATTAAATATAATTGCTAAATTACCAGCTATTGGTGCTGCTGTTTACAGACAAAGATTTGACAAAGGTGACAGATTAGAAGCAAGCGATTCAATTGACTGGTCTGAAAATTTCTTGCAAATGATGGGGGTAGATTATTCGGATGACATGTTAAAAATGATGCAATTATATTTGATGCTTCACTGTGATCACGAAGGTGGAAATGTCAGTACTTTTAGTGCATTAACTGTTAACTCAGCTTTATCCGATCCATATTATTCATTGTCTGCTGGCCTAAATGGTCTTGCTGGTCCATTACATGGTCTTGCAAACCAAAATAATTTGAAGTTCGTTTTGGACATCTTAGATCATTATAATGGTGTTCCATCAGATGAGCAGTTAAAAGAATTCTCATGGGAAAGATTAAATTCTGGAAAGGTGATTCCAGGATATGGACATGCAGTACTAAGATGTCCAGATCCACGATTTACTGCCTTTATGGATTTTGGTAAACAACACATTAAAGGAAGTGATGTATTTGATGTAGTTTCAAAATTATTCGATATTGTTCCTGATGTTCTTAAAGAGCATGGTAAGGCAAGAAACCCATGGCCAAATGTTGATGCAGCATCCGGTTCACTTCTTTATCACTATGGCATCAAAGAGTTTCAGTTTTATACTGTCTTATTTAGTATGTCAAGATCTCTTGGAATTGTTTCACAAATGGTTTTAGCTAGAGCAATGGGAATGCCTTTGACTCGTCCAAAGTCTTTAACGTATGAAGCGTTAAAAGAACTTTAGTAATTAATGCTAAAAAAAGATAAAGTAACATTTATTATAAATAAACTTGATGAGCTTTATCCAAGCGTCGATCCTCCTCTAAATCATTCAAATAACTTTACCTTATTGATTGCTGTTTTACTTTCAGCAAACTCAACAGATAAGTCAGTAAATAATGTTACGCCTAAGCTTTTCAAAATAGCAGATTCTCCAAAAAAAATGTTAAAATTTACCTATGAAGATTTATATCAAATAATTAAACCATGTGGACTTGGTCCAGCAAAAGCGTCAAATATTTTAAAATTATCAAAAATTTTACATGAAAATTATGAGGGTAAAGTTCCTCAGAATTTTGATGATCTTGAAAAACTTCCGGGCGTTGGGCACAAAACTGCATCTGTAGTGATGTCACAAGCTTTTGGATATCCAGCTTTTGCAGTTGATACGCATGTTCATCGTTGTATGTATAGATGGGGATTATCTAGTGGAAGAAATGTTGTGCAAACTGAAAAAGATGCTAAGAGATTATTCCCAAAGGAAAAATGGAGTAAGTTGCATTTACAAATTATTTTTTATGGAAGAGAATATTGTCCCGCAAGAAATTTTGAAATAATTAACTGCCCAATTACATCTGTTGTTGGAAGAAGGACATTATTTAAATAAATTATTATATCTATGAAGTCAAAAAACACAACTTTCTTAACAAAAGTATTTTCATTTTGCGCTGCACACCAGTACGGAAATAAAAAATGGAGTGAGCAAGAAAATTGGGATGTTTTTGGAAAAGATACTAGAGTTCATGGCCATAACTATACTCTGCATGTAACTGTAACTGGAGATATAAATCCTGATTCTGGTTTTCTTGTAGATTTAGGTCATTTAAAAAAAATCGTTAATACACATGTTGTAGATATTTTAGATCACTCTCAATTTGAGAAAGATATTCCATGGTTTAAGGGTAAACAACCTTCAACAGAGGTCTTAGTAGTTTTCATTTGGGAGGAGATTGTAAAGCATTTAGAAGGGTGCTCGCTCCACAAAATTCGTATTGAAGAAACTCCAACAATTTATACTGACTACTATGGACCGATTGATGAATGATTTTCAAGAAAGACTATATTTAATTTTTACTGGAATATTTATTGCTTCACTAGTTGCTTGTAATTTGATATTTCAAAAATTTTTTACGTGGAATTTTTTAGGTTTAACTTTTGAATTATCAGTAGGTATTATAGCATATCCAGTTACTTTTTTAGTAACAGATCTTATATCAGAATTGTATGGTAAAAAGAGGGCTAATCAAGTAGTAATTTCGGGATTTTGTGCAAGTGTCTTTACTACATTATTAATTTTTATATCAATGAATGCTACCGCTGCAGATTGGTCTCCAGTAGATTCCGCAACATTTAATAAAGTTTTTGGATTATCTGCACCTGCATTTTTGGCTTCTATGATGGCTTATTTAACTGCTCAGTTTATTGATGTACGCATTTTTCACTTTTGGAAGAGACTAACCAAAGGAAAACATTTATGGCTAAGGAATAATGCTTCTACTATGTTTTCTCAATTAGTAGATACATCAATGGTGCTTATAATANTGTGTTCNGCTGGAGCAATTGGTTGGGAAAGATTTGGAACNTTACTNTTGATGGGTTGGTTATTTAAAGTGTTNGTAGCATTGATNGATACACCNATCATTTATTTTTTATTATGGCTTTTGAAAGATAAGATAAGGCCAGCAAGTTATTTGGAGGAAAAATGAACGACGATAAACGAAAAAAATTAGAAGCTAATACAAAGAATTTATTAGAGCTCTTAGGAGAAGATCCTTCAAGAGAAGGATTAATAAACACACCAAAGAGAGTGGCAAAAGCATGGGATTTTTTAACAAAAGGGTATACTGAAAATCTTGATGAATTAATCAATAATGCGATATTTGAAGGTGAATCTAAAGATATGGTTATTGTAAAGAATATTGAGTTTTATAGTCTTTGTGAACATCACATGATACCATTCTATGGGAAAGCCCATATTGGATATATACCAGATGGTAAAATTATAGGACTTTCTAAGTTAGCAAGAATTACAGACCTTTTTTCTCAAAGACTTCAGGTACAAGAACGATTAACAAATCAAATTGCCCAATGCCTTCAAGACGTATTAAATCCTCGTGGCGTTGCAGTTGTTTTAGAAGGAAAGCATTTTTGTATGCTAAGTAGAGGCGTTCAAAAACAAAATAGTATTGCAACTAGCAGTTCAATGCTTGGAATATTTAGAGAAAAAGAATCTACAAGAAATGAATTCCTAAAATTAATTGAAATGAACAACATTTAGGGCTCTATTGAAAAAATATCAATTAATAATTGTTGGAGGTGGTCCAGGTGGTTATACAGCAGCTTTTAGAGCTGCAGAGCTTGGAATGAGCGTTGCAATTATTGATGATAATGATCTTGGTGGTGTTTGTTTAAATTGGGGATGCATTCCAACTAAATCTCTTTTGAAAAATGCTGAAGTATTTGAATTAATTAATAATGCAAGTTCGTATGGTATTGAGGTTGGAAAACCAAAAATTCATTTTGATAAAGTGATAGATAAGACTTCCCAAGCAAGAAAAAGATTATCTAAAGGACTCCACTTCCAAGTTAGAAAATTAGGAATTGATTTTTTCCCTGGTTTTGCAACTTTTATTGATCAACATTCCGTTGAAATTGACGGTAATATCTTACATGGAGATAGATTTATTATTGCAACAGGCTCTAGAGCAAAAACCTTAAGCTCTTTAGATAGTTCTTCTGCAAATGTTTTGACAGCAAAAGATATTTTTAGTCTTAAAAAACTACCAAAAAGTCTGACAATTATTGGTGCAGGAGCAATTGGAATTGAATTCGCTTATTTCTTTAATGCATTTGGAACAAAAATTACACTTTTAGAAGCACAGGAAAATATATTGCCAAATGAAGATGTTGAAATATCTCAATGGATGCATAAAGTTTTAAAAAGAAAAAAGGTAGACATTCAAACTAGTACCATGGCAAATGAAATTGAAGATGATCATATTTTAGTTTCAATTGGAGTCGAAGGTAATTCAAATGGATTTGGCTTAAAAAGCATTGGTGTTGATATAAGTGAAAATCAACACATCAAGGTGAATGAAAATGGACAGACCAATATTGATAATATTTATGCTGTCGGTGATGTTACAGGCCCTCCTTGGTTAGCTCATGTATCTAGTTCAGAAGGATTGTATGTTGTAGAATACATTGCAGATCTCAATCCTAAAAAAATTGATTATGATTGTATTCCTGCATGCACTTATTCAAAACCAGAAATTGGCTCTATAGGTTTTGATCAGAATGCGCTTGATGATAAAGGAATCAATTATAAAATTGCAAAATCATTTTTCAATGCTAATGGAAGAGCTGTAGCTAGCGGTTCAACTGACGGATTTATTAAAATATTAGTATCCGATGACAATTTAATTTTAGGAGCTCATATCATTGGTTCTAATGCCACTGAAATGATTTCTGAATTTAGCTTAGCAATGAGCAATCAATTAACGGTGGAAAATATTTTAAGCTCAGTACATCCACATCCAACTTTTTCCGAAGCAATTTTTGAAACATTGATGCAATTAAAATAAATGCTCACTAAAGTTCAAGATTTAAAAAGAAAAAATTATCAGGATACACTCAAAATTCAGGAAAGTTTACGTGAACAAGTTCTTAGCAATGCATCTCATGAGTATTTAATTTTAGTAGAACATGAACATGTTTACACATTAGGTAAAAATGCTAATTCTAGTAATATACTTAACAAAGCATGTGACATCATACAAACTGATAGAGGGGGAGATGTTACCTATCACGGTCCTGGGCAGCTAGTAGCATATCCAATAATAAATCTTAAAAAGAGAAAAATTGGAGTTAAGTCATATGTTAAAATGATAGAACAATTAATATCTAACACTTTAATGTATTATGGTCTAGAAACGCATGTTCCAATTAAAGAAACTGGCGTATGGGTGGAAGACAAAAAAATTGCAAGCATTGGAATTCATGTATCTAGAGGAGTCACAATGCATGGGTTAGCCGTTAATATCAGTACAGATTTATCTTATTTTGATAATATAATTTCTTGTGGTATTGAAGGGGTTAAAATGACTACTATTGATAAAGAACTTGGAAAAAAAATTGCTATGAACGATATTAAAAAGCAATTAATCAGTAATTTTAATAAAATTTTTAATACATGATTGAATCAAGACAACACAAACCTAAAATAAATATTTCGACAGATAAAAATTTCAAGATCGTTAAAAAAATGATTGAGAAAAATTATTTAAATACAGTTTGCGCGAAGCAAGATGTCCCAATATTTATGAGTGTTGGAATAGAAAAACTGCAACATTAATGATCTTAGGAGACATTTGTACTAAAGGATGTGGTTTTTGCTCAGTTAAATCTGGAAGACCTACGTGGAATGACCCATTAGAGCCAATAAGAGTCGCTCAGACAGTTAAAAAAATGGGCTTGCGTCATGTTGTAATTACTTCTGTTGATCGAGATGATTTAAAAGAAGATTATGGTTCAACTATTTGGGCTCAAACAATCAAAAATACAAAAAAAATGAATCCAAAATGTACTGTTGAAGTTTTGACACCAGATTTTATGGGTAATAAAAATGCAATTAGAACAGTTTTAAAGGCAAAGCCTGATATTTTTAGTCACAATATTGAGTGTATTGAAAGAATTAGCAGGAAAGTAAGACCTCAAGCTGATTGGCAGAGATCTTTGAGCGTTCTTAATGATTCCATAAAATATGGTTTAAGAACTAAGACAGGATTGATGGTTGGTTTTGGAGAAAAAAAGAACGAAGTAAAAGAAACGATGAAACAGATTGTAGATATAGGTGTTCAAATTTTTACTATAGGTCAATATTTACAACCAACAAAAAAACATTTAAAAGTTCAAGAATATGTTGATAAAGCAATATTTGATGAATATAAAGATTATGGGCTTTCAATTGGCTTTAAAGTTGTCGAGTCTGGTCCTTTAGTAAGGAGCTCATATCATGCAGATGAACAAGCAAGAATGGTGTTGTAATGGTTAAAAGAGCTATTACTATTTTTGTNATATTATTTTTTAGTGGTTTTATATCATTTATTGCAATCAATGGCACTAACGAGTTTTATGGAAAAAATGTAGTTCAAAATATTACGTATAAACTTCCTGATAAATGGAATGCACAAATTTCAGATAAACAGTTTAGACTGCTAGAACTTTCTTTAAAAGATGGAGGAGATTTTAGTGTAGTTCTATTTGCAAATATTCAGGGTACTGCTGATCAAAACATTGATAGATGGATTAATCAATTTCAAGTAGATAATTCAACCATTGAAACAATTAAAGATACTTTAAGTTCAAAGTATATAAGTACAGTAGAACTTTATGGAACTTATGAAGTTCCCAATATGATAAATAGAAATGCACCTAAGGAGTTAAGATATGACTATGGTTTATTAGGTGGAGTGATTGAATTTGGTAATAGTATTTACTTCGTTAAAGCTGTCGGAAATAATAGCTTAATTAAAGCTAATAAATCTAATTTTGATGAATTTATTTATTCTATTTCATTAAAATAGCATACTTTAATGCCATTATGGCATAGATTTAACATTATTTTTACAAGAATATAGATAAAATAAGAAAGGCATAGTTTTTGCAACTATAATATCATGAATATGGAAACAACAAAACAATATCCAGTAATGCCGTTAAAAAATACGGTTTTATTCCCACAGCAAGTTATACCAATTTATGTTGGTAGAGAAAAGTCTTTGAAATTAATTGAAGATCTTCCGGAGGATAATAAATATCTGGTAGTAGTTGCACAGCAGGACGGATCAATTGAAGACCCTAAAGAAGATGACTTATATTCATATGGGACTTTAGCTCTGGTGCTTAAAACTTTTGATATGCCTGATAATAGTAAATCTGCAATAGTGCAAGGAGTAGATAGAGTTAAAATATTGAAATTCAATAAAGGCGAATCATATTTCATGGCTAGCATTGATAGAATTCAAGAATCAATTACTACTCCTGACGTTCAAATTGAAGCACTTGCTAAAAATTTAAAAAATTCTTTTACTGAACTAATTAAAATTTCTCCCAACTTAAATGAAGAGCATGCTGGTATGCTTTCAAACATTGATCGTCCATCAAGATTAGCGGATAGAGCTACTTCCTTACTATCAGTATCTAATTCGGAGAAACAACAAGTTTTAGAAGAGCTTGATGTGCGAAAAAGAGTAGAAAATGCAATTAATCTTTTACAGAAAGAAATTCAGCGTATAAAACTTGGTGAAGAAATTCAATCTGAAGTTCAAGATGAAATATCAAAAACTCAAAGAGAGTATTATTTACGAGAACAAATGAAAACTATACAGAAAGAACTTGGCGAAGATAGTCAAACTGTAGAGTTGGATGATCTTAAAAAGAAGATTGAAGATGTGAAGATGAGCGATGAGGCGTCGCAAGTTGCAAATAAAGAACTTGATCGTTTGGGTAGAATTTCTCCTCAATCTCCAGAATATTCAGTTGCTAGAACTTATTTAGAGTGGTTAACTGAGTTGCCATGGAGCAAATCTAGCAAAGATAATTTAAATGTTAAGGAAGCTCAAAAAAGATTAGATCAAGATCATTATGGTTTACCAAAAGTCAAAGAAAGAGTTTTGGAATATCTAGCTGTAAGATCTCTAAAGAAAAAAGTAACTAAAGAAGAAACAGTTAGAGGTCCTATTCTATGTTTTACTGGCCCTCCAGGAGTTGGAAAAACATCTTTAGGAAAATCTATTGCAAAGTCAATGGGTAGAGAATTTGTAAGAATCTCTTTAGGAGGTGTTCGAGACGAAGCAGAAATTAGAGGACATAGAAGAACTTACATTGGTGCTCTTCCTGGAAGAATTATTCAATCGTTAAAAAAAGCAAAGACAAATAATCCCGTTTTTATGTTAGATGAAATTGATAAGCTNGGCTCTGACTTTAGAGGTGATCCGTCTTCAGCAATGTTAGAAGTATTAGATCCAGAACAAAATCATGCGTTTAGNGATCATTACCTTGAAGTTGATTTTGATTTAAGTAAGGTCATGTTTATTGCAACTGCAAACTATCCTGATAATATTCCNCCTGCNCTTTATGATCGAATGGAAATGATTGATTTTAGAGGATATATTGATGATGANAAAGTACAGATTGCTAAAAAACATTTAATTCCTAAACAGGTAAAAGAAAATGGGCTTACTTCAAAACAAGTCAAATTTAATGATACTGGAATAAAAGAAATTATTTCTTCATATACTCGAGAGTCAGGTGTTAGAAGTTTAGAAAGAGAAATTTCTAATGTACTTAGAAAAGTAGCTGTTGATGTTGTGAATAAAAAACTTAAAACAGCAAGTATTTCTAAAAAATCTGTAAATGAATATCTTGGTATCCCAAGATTTCAATCCGATTTAGCTGAAAGAACTACCAAGCCAGGTGTTGTAACTGGTATGGCATGGACTGCTGCTGGTGGAGATATCTTATTCATTGAGTCTAGTAAGATGAAAGGGAAAGGTGTTTTAACTTTAACTGGTCAACTTGGAGATGTGATGAAAGAATCAGCTTCAGCTGCATTTACTTATGTTAAGTCTCATACTGATATTTTGGATCTTAAAGACGATTTTGCAGACAAAATGGATATTCATGTTCATTGTCCTGCTGGAGCAATTCCAAAGGATGGTCCATCTGCAGGTGTGGGAATGTTTACTTCTCTTGTGTCGTTGTTATCGAATAAACCGGTTAAGAGTAAAGTTGCTATGACTGGTGAGATTACCTTAAGAGGGAATGTATTAGCAATCGGTGGAGTAAAAGAAAAAGTAACCGCTGCTCATAGAGCCGGTATAAAAACTATAATCCTACCTCATGCTAACAAAAGAGATCTTGAAGAAATTCCAGAACATATTAAAAAAGATTTATCATTTCATTTTGCTAAGGAAGTGATGGATGTAATTGATGTTGCAATTCCAAATCTTAAAAAATAGTGTGAATAAAAAAAAGTTGTTAAAAAAAGGCTACAATAAATGTAGCCTTTTTTATTTTTAGCAAGCTGCTACAAAAGCAATAATACTCAATACTCCTAATAATACCATTGGAGGTATAGGTATTTCATCGCTAAATCCTCTTACTTTATTAAGAATAACAAAGCAAATAGTTGTTACAAGCCCTATTCCAATTGCACAAAGAACAACACTTGCAGCTTCTTGACCTAAATCACGAGACATGAATGCTATTAATGCAACTGTTAAGACCATTCCACCAAGAGCTGATCTAATTGCAGCAGCAGGATTAACTGCTTCTTTATGTAGTTCACCCATTGCATTTTCATTAAATTTTTTAGGAGCAATAAACTTAAATAGTCCTAAAAGAGTTAAGGCAACTGCAATGATTGTAAATGCTAAACTTGTTTCCATTTTAATCCCCTTTTTTTTGTTTTTAAAACTTTAATAATATAAACAAATTTTTTTGGAATTTCTTGTATTGTAGTTTAACTTTTCGCTCGGGCGATTAGCTCAGCTGGTCAGAGCGCCTGCTTTACACGCAGGATGTCGCAGGTTCGAATCCTGCATCGCCCACTTTTTATAAGTTTAATAATGAATAAATGATTCATGAAACTTAGTCATATACTCTATAAATCAAATAATTTATCTAAGTCAGTTAAAAAATTTCAGGATGAAGGATTTAAAGTTGAATATGGGTCAAAGCAAAATCCTAAAAATGCATTAATATATTTTTCTGAAGGACCATATATAGAAATTCTCGAAAAAGCCCCAATTTCCAATTTTTTAATGATGATATTAAGGTTGATTGGCAAAAGATATTTAGTGAAACGTTTTAAGAATTGGGAAAATGCACATGAGGGATATTTTGATATTTGTTTAGAAAATTATAACAATGATTTTAAGAAAGAAGTTGAAATATTGAATGAACATAAAGAACATTATTTTATTACAAAGAGTAGTAGGCTAGATCCATCAAATCGATTATTAAAATGGAAACTATTATTTCCAAAGAACATACACCTTCCTTTCTTTATGACATATTTTAATATTGATCCAAAACCAAAAAATTTTATTCATTCAAATGGTATTAGAAGAATAAATAAGGTATCTTATAGCATAGATAATTCTCTAATTCCAATTTTTAAACAATTGTGTGATGATAAAACTATCCAATTTGTAAATCAAAAAGGGGCAATGAATGTTAGTTTTAAAAAATAAATTTTATATGATCGTTTGTTTATTACTTCAAACAATGATTTTTTCTCAAAATGTTACAATGGTAAAACCATCAGATAATATTGGAGTTGATAAATGGGGGATAGTAAATGATGGTGTAATGGGAGGTATTTCACAGTCCAATATTTTTCTTAATGAAGCAAATAATATTATTTTTGCTGGTAATGTATCCTTAGAAAATAATGGCGGATTTGCATCTATTAGAAGAGGGTTTGATGGGAATCAAATAAAAGGATCTTCTGTATTTCTACTTAGAGTAAAAGGTGACGGTAATATCTATAAATTCCGCCTGACAATGAAGGGTAGCTATGCTAACTATTCTGCTG
>JGI26062J44793_1000036_pt1 | contig 20049 bp, 22 predicted proteins | sample MarorgKNORR_S2LV_3_FD_44793 | JGI IMG/M metagenome (IMG submission 44793)
ATGTCTTTGTCTTCCAATGAATCATAAAATTGATTTACCTCTTTAACGGTTGGTAAAATCTTTTTTATTTCTCTATCAGATTTACTTCCAAATATTTTTGTTAAAATACCCACTTATAATTCCTTATAAATTGAATCTAATACACCATTAACAAATGAAGTACTATCTTCAGAGCTAAATTTTTTAGCATTTTCGATGGCAGAACTTATAGTGATCTTATAAGAAATATCATATGACTTTAAATGAATCATTTCACAAAGAGACATTTTCATTATTAGCCTATCAATAACATTCAATCTATCAACAGTCCAATTATCAAGATTAGATTCAATTTGTTTATCTAATTCTTCTGAAAAATCAATTGTTGAATGAAAAAGTTCCTTAACAAACTTCTTTGTTAACTTATCGAACTCGTATCTTATAAAAATATCATGTAAAACTTTTTTTGGCTCTTCATCTGAAACATGTTTTGCATAAAGTGCCTGAAGTACTGCTTCTCTAGCTAATTTACGTTGTTGTTTATCATTTTTTGACATCGAATTATTGCTGATGATTCCATTTGATGTAATCTTGAATTCTTCTTTCAGCTAAAAGATTTGCTGCTTCAAGAGTTGAAATATTATTATTGGCAGCATAATCAAAAATTCTTGTGAGAATATAATAAATACCTTCAACTTGATATTTTGCTTTTTCCTTATTGTAGCCCTTAAGTTCATTTGCAACATTCATTAACCCGCCAGCATTAATTACATAATCTGGGACATACATTATTTCTTTCTCTTGTAGTAACTTAGCATCTCTATCTTCTTTTTCTAACTGATTGTTTGCAGCCCCAGCTATAACACTACATTTTAAATTTTCAATACTAGAAGGATTAAGCACTGCTCCCATGGCACATGGTGAAAAAACATCTAAATCCATCGACATAAGTTCATCTGCATTAACAGGTATTACACCAAACTCATTTTTAACTCTATCTAGAGATTCTTCATTAACATCATATCCATAAATCTGCGCTCCTTCTTTCTGCAAATGAGAGCAAAGATAATATCCTACTTTACCAAAACCCTGTATACCTATCTTTAAGCCTTTAACTGATTGAATATTTAATTTTTTTATTAATGCAGCTTTCATTCCAACAAAAACTCCTAAAGCAGTCAGGATAGATGGATCACCGCTTCCGCCCATTGCTCTTGTAATTCCTGTAACATGTTCAGTTTCCATTCTGATGAACTCCATGTCATGTACAGACATTCCTACATCTTCAGCAGTTATATATTTACCACCAAGACTTTGGACAAATTTTCCAAATGATCTTAAAAGCACTTCAGATTTATCTTTATTTGGATCTCCAATTATAACAGCTTTTCCACCACCTATATTCAAATTTGAAATTGAAGCTTTATATGTCATACCTCTAGATAATCTCAAAACATCAACAAGCGCATCTTCTTCACTTTTGTAAGGATACATTCTACAACCGCCAAGGGCAGGTCCAAGAACCGTATTATGAACTGCAATTATTGCTTTCAATCCAGAAGATGGATCATTACAATAAACAACTTGTTCATGATTTTTATCAGATATTTTCTCAAAAATTTTTGTCATAATAATTTCCTATTTATTCTTTGATTTGGAATAAGCATCAATAATATCTTTTACAAGGTGATGTCTTGCAATATCATGTTCATTTAATTTTACAATTCCAATATCATTAATATTTTTTAATATTTTTAAAACATCTATCAATCCGGAACTAGACTTTGAAGGTAAATCAATTTGTGATTCATCCCCAGTTATAATNGCTCGTGATTCAATACCAAGTCTTGTTAAAAACATTTTCATTTGAATTGATGAAGCATTTTGAGCTTCATCTAAAATCATTGCTGAACGATTTATAGTTCTACCTCTCATATATGCCAGTGGAATAATCTCAATTATGCCCCTATCTAAAAAATTTTGAATTTTATTTTTTGGCAATAGTTCATGAAGAGCGTCATATAAAGGTGCTAAATATGGATCAATCTTATCTTTAAGATCACCAGGGAGAAATCCTAAACTCTCTCCTGCTTCAACAGCAGGTCTACAAAAAATTATTTTTTCTATTTCATGTCTCTCTAATAAAGCTAATGCATACGCAACAGCTAAAAATGTCTTACCTGTTCCTGCAGGCCCTACAGATATTATTATATCATTTTTTAAAAAGGATTTTACTAATTCCTTCTGACCATCTGTCCTTGGAAAAACTGGACCTTTCTTACCATAAAATAGAACATTTTCTAAAGTACCATTTTCTTCTGAATTTTTAGATGAATCATTAGTTGATTCATTAATCATTACAAGTTGAGTAATATCCTTAGTTGAAAGTGTATTACCTTTTTTTATTGAGTCAATCATTTGGCTTAATACAGAATCAAAATGATTAATATCTTTTTTTAATCCCTGGCAAAAAATATTGTTGCCTCTAATATTAAGTTTTAAGGGGAATTGACTTTCAAGAAAAAGGATGTTTTTATCACCTACACCGTAGAGACTGGTAAGATCAACTCCCTTAACTTCAAACGTCTTTTTCATCGTTTAACACCTTGATACCAAGTTCGTCTAACTGTTCTTTTGAAACATAATTTGGAGCTTCTTCCATCAATGCAGATGCTGATGTTGTTTTTGGAAATGCAATAACATCTCTGATATTATTAACACCTGCTAGAAGCATAACTAATCTATCTAACCCAAATGCAATACCTCCATGAGGAGGAGTTCCATATTTCAACGCATCTATAAAAAATCCAAATTTCTCTGAAATTTCTTTATCAGATAGATTCATTATCTTAAATATATCTTTTTGCAATTTATGATCATGAATTCTTATTGAACCTCCAGCTACCTCGTACCCATTAATTACTATATCATAACCTTTAGAAGTAATATCTCCAGGGTTTGATAAAACATTTTTTATATCAAAGTCTTTTGGAGCCGTGAATGGATGGTTTACTGAATCAAATCTTTCAGTTTCTTCATTCCAATCAAACAAAGGAAAATCTACAATCCAAACAGGAGAAAAAAGGTTGTTATCTTTAAGGTTTAACATGTCTCCTAACTTACTTCTGACCTTTCCAAGAATTTTAAGTGAATTATTTAGTTTATCTCCAACCATAAAACATATTGAGTTATCTTTGATTTCAAAATTTTTGATTATTTCTTTACGAAGTTCAGAATCAAAAAATTTAGAAATTCCACCTTCAAAATCACCATTATTAACTTTAAACCATGCTAGCCCTTTTGCACCAATTGATTGAGCATAAGCATCCATTTCATCTATAACTTTTCGAGAAAATTTATCTGCTTCTTGAGTATGAATCATTCTTACAGCCTCACAAGAAGAGAATGCTTTAAAATCTGATTTTTCTGAAAAAGGCTTGAAATCATTGATATGCATTTCAAATCTTAAGTCGGGCTTATCCGTACCATATTTTTCAATTGAATCTTTATATGCAAGAATGGGGAAATCATTTAAGTCTACATCAATTATATCTTTAAAAACTTTAACGATTAAATTTTGAACTAAACTACGGACTTCATCTTCGTCAACGAAGCTCATTTCTAGATCAATTTGAGTAAACTCAGGTTGGCGATCAGATCTTAAATCTTCATCTCTAAAACATTTCACAATTTGAAAATAACGATCCAGGGCTGATATCATAAAAAGCTGTTTGTACATTTGTGGGGATTGCGGCAATGCATAGAATTGACCATTATGAACTCTACTGGGAACTAAATAGTCTCTAGCACCTTCAGGAGTCGACTTCATTAATACTGGTGTTTCAATTTCTAAAAAATTATTTTCTGATAAGAAATTTCTTACAACTTGAGCTGTTTTGTGTCTTATAATTAAATTATTTTGAAGNGATGAATTTCTAAGCTCTAAATATCTATATTTTAATCTATGCTCTTCCGATGAAGCTTCCCTATCTTGNATAGATAATGGCAAAGGTTCAGCAGTACTTAATAAATCAATCTTTTCAACTAAAACTTCAATTTCACCTGTTGATAAATCAGGGTTGATTAAATCTTTATCTCTTGCAGAAACTTTACCGGATATATGAATAACATCTTCATTTGACAAGGTTTTACCAATTTCAATTAATTCATCAGAATTAAGAATAGCCTGCGTTTTTCCAAAACGATCACGAATATCTATAAATATAATCTGACCATGGGTTCTTATAGAGTTTACCCATCCTGAAAGTTGAACAGTCTTGTCAATATGATTATTATTCAGTTCACCACAATTATGTGTTCTAATAGTCATTTATAATAATCTAATAATTATTTGTCTAATTCTTCTGCATTTTCAACAAGAAGGAGAACTTTGTCCTCAATATCATCAGTAGAATCAGAATTAATGTCAGCAATACCGTAGGAGCATGAAAATTTAACTTCATTCTTCTCAGTTTTAACTGATATAGTTCCATCAGTTAAATTGATGATTGAATTTGTATGGTTCTTCATTATTCCAAAGTACCCATCTACTCCAGGACATTTCACATAAGAAACATTATCAAAACTGAATGTCTTGATTGGAGTAACAATATCTAGCTTAAAGAGTTTGCTCACTTTTTACCTTTTTCAATTGCTTCGTCAATAGATCCAACATATGAAAATGCATTTTCAGATAAATCGTCAACTTCACCATTTAGTATTGCTTCAAAACCAGCAATTGAATCTTCAAGTTTAACGTATCTACCTTCAATTCCAGTAAATTGTTCAGCAACAAAAAATGGTTGCGACATAAATTTCTGCATTTTTCTGGCTCTTGATACCACTAGCTTATCTTCATCTGATAATTCATCCATACCTAGAATTGCAATAATATCTTGCAAATCTTTGTATTGTTGAAGAGTTTCTTGTACTGATCTAGCAACATTATANTGTCTATCGCCAATAACTCTTGGATCTAAGATTCTTGATGTTGAAGTCAAAGGATCTATAGCTGGATAAATACCAAGTTCAGCAATTTTTCTTTCTAAAACAGAAGTTGCATCTAGGTGTGCAAATGCCGTTGCAGGTGCTGGGTCTGTTAAGTCATCNGCTGGTACATAAATAGCTTGNACAGATGTAATGGAACCTTTNTTTGTTGAAGTAATTCTTTCTTGCAAATCTCCCATTTCAGTGGATAATGTAGGCTGATAACCCACAGCTGATGGCATTCTTCCCAGAAGTGCTGATACTTCTGATCCAGCTTGAGTAAATCTGAAAATATTATCGACAAATAATAATACATCTCTTCCTTCATCATCTCTAAAATACTCTGCCATAGTCAAAGCACTCAAACCAACTCTTAGTCTAGCACCTGGGGGTTCATTCATTTGACCAAATACTAAAGCAGTTTTATCTATTACTCCAGACTCTGTCATCTCTGCATATAAGTCATTACCTTCTCTAGTTCTTTCACCTACACCAGCAAATACAGAAAAACCACCGTGCTCTGTTGCAATATTTCTAATCAATTCTTGAATAAGAACCGTCTTACCTACACCAGCACCACCAAATAGTCCTGTTTTTCCACCTCTGGTATATGGCTCCATCAAATCAACTACTTTAATTCCAGTTTCAAACATTTCAGAAGAAGTTGCTAAACTTTCTTGTGCGGGTGCTGATCTGTGGATTGGTGAAGTAGCTTTGTTACCAACATTTCCTTTTTGATCAATAGGATTTCCTAAAACATCAAACATTCTTCCTAAGGTCTCTTGTCCAACTGGAACAGAAATTGGTTGTCCAGAGTCGCTCACTTTTGCTCCTCTAATAAGACCGTCCGTAGAATCCATAGCAATTGTTCTTACTACGCCTTGACCTAGATGTTGGGCAGTTTCTAAAACTAAGTCTGTACCATCATCTCTTTTGATGCTTAATGCATTCATGATTTTAGGTAGATGACCTTCATCAAATTTTACATCAACTACCGCACCAGTTATTTGTAATATTTTACCTTCATTATTCATTTTATGTCCCCTTAATCGACTAATGCTTCTGCCCCACCAACAATTTCCAACATTTCAGTTGTAATCGCGGCCTGACGAGCTTTGTTAAATTCTAATTTTAATTCTTTAATAATTTCTTTTGCATTCTCTGTCGCATTATCCATAGCAACCATTCTTGCTGCTTCTTCACTACTGTAAGACTCAAGAAGTTGTTGCCACATTTGTACATTTATATGCTTAGGAATTAATGTTGAAACAATTTCCTTTTGACCAGGCTCATAATCATAATTATAATTGGTCCCATTATAGTCAGCAGTAAAATCTACAGGTAATACCTTTTCGATAATTAAATCTTGAGATGCAAGAGTTCTAAACCTGTTATAAATAACATGGACTTCATCAATTTCATTATTTTCAAATGAATTAATAAATGAAGAAGAAATGTTAGAAGCTGTATCATAATTCATGTCTTTCCAGAAATCAAAGTGAGATTCTTTAACATTAAAATCTCTTTTTGAAAAATATTCTGATGCTTTTTTACCAAGACAAAATAGTTGTACTGAATCCTTGCCTAATTTTTCAATTTCTTTTTCTGCTAATCTGATAACACTAGAATTGAATGAGCCAGCAAACCCACGATCACTTGTTATTACAATTATACCAGTATTTTTAACATTTCTTTTTTCAACTAATGAAATATCAGAAACGCTAATTTGTGGTAGAATTCTACAAATCAAATCCTGAGTACTCTTTGAATATGGTCTGGATATTTCCATTTTTTCTTGAGCTTTCTTTACTTTAGCAGCTGCTACCATTTTCATAGCTTTGGTAACTTGCTGAATGCTAGTTACTGATTTAATTCTCTCTGAAAGATTTTTTAAATTAGCCATATTAGAAGCTTTTCTTAAATTCCTCTATTGCTTTATTCATCTTTTCACCAAGTTCATCTGAAATGTCTCCTGAGCTGTTTATCTCTTTTAAACATTCGGAGTGTTTTGATTCAAAATGTTCTAAAAGACCTACTTCAAATTCCTTTACAGACTCTAAGTCAATATCATCTAAATAACCCTGACTTGCAGCATAAATAATTGCAACCTGTTTTTCAGTTGTCATTGGTACGTATTGATTCTGTTTTAGAATTTCAACCATTCTTCTTCCTCTAGTAATTTGAGCTGCAGTTGATTCATCCAAATCTGAAGCAAATTTAGCAAAAGCTTCTAATTCTCTGAATTGAGCTAAATCCAATCTCAATTTACCAGCAATTTTTTTCATAGCTTTTATCTGAGCGCTACCACCAACTCTTGAAACAGATAATCCAACATCGACAGCAGGTCTAACCCCACCATTAAACAAATTTGTATCTAGATAAATTTGCCCATCTGTAATTGATATTACATTTGTTGGAATATAAGCAGATACATCACCTTCTTGAGTTTCAATAACTGGAAGTGCAGTAAGCGAACCAGAACCTAAATCTTCTGAAAGCTTTGAAGCCCTCTCTAATAATCTACTATGTAAGTAGAATACATCTCCTGGAAATGCTTCTCTTCCAGGAGGTCTTCTTAAAACAAGAGACATCTGCCTGTATGCAGTAGCTTGTTTTGATAAATCATCATAAACAATTAAACCGTGCATACCATTATCTCTATAATATTCTCCCATAGCACATCCTGAGTATGGAGCAATATATTGTAATGGAGCTGGATCTGACGCATTTGCCACAACAACAGTAGTATACTCCATTGCGCCATTGGCTTCAAGCTCAGCAACTAGCTTAGCAACTGTTGATGCTTTTTGACCAACAGCAACATAAACACAATAAACTGGACTATCAGTGCTATGAGTGGATTTTTGATTAATAATTGCGTCAATTGCAATAGCTGACTTTCCTGTTTGTCTATCACCAATAATTAATTCTCTTTGACCTCTACCGATTGGAATCATGCTATCAATTGATTTTAATCCAGTTTGCAGGGGTTCTTTAACTGGAAATCTTTGCATAACACCTAATGCTTTTCTTTCGATTGGTAAAGTTTCTTTGGCATTTATAGGACCCTTACCATCCATTGGCTGACCTAAAGGGTCAACAACGCGACCTAAAAGTTCTTTACCAACTGGAACTTCAACAACTTTACCTGTTCTCTTAACGGTATCACCTTCTTTTACAAGACTACTATCGCCAAATAGTACTGCACCAACATTTTCTTCTTCTAAATTTAAAGCCATTCCAAATACATCATTTGGAAACTCAACCAGCTCAGAACTCATTACACTTCCAAGTCCACTTGTTCTAGCAACACCATCACCAATTTCTAATACTTCGCCAACCTCATTAACATCAACACTTTCATTGATATTTTTAATCTGACTTCGTAGCAAATCGCCAATTTCATTTGTCTTAATATCCATTTATACCCCTACTAATTTTGATTTTGCGTTTTCTAATTTTGTTTGCAGACTACTATCATATAATGTATCGTCTACTTTAATTTTAAGTCCCCCAATTAAATTTTTATCAACGTCAAAGCTGATATCAATTTTTTTATTGATAAGTTTACTCAAAGAATTGGATATATCATCTTTTTGATCAGTATTCATTTCATTTGAAGAAACTACTTCAACAAATGCAATATTAAGTTTTTGTTTTGATAGCAATGTAAAATGTTTAGCAACTTCTTTTAATAAACTAATGTCATCATTTTCTATTACTACTTTTAAAACTTCCACTAAAATAACATTCATTGAATTTGAAACAGCTTTTTCAAAAAGACTCATTTTTTCTATATTTTCAACAGTCTTTGACTTGAAAAAAGTATTAATAGATAAATCATCTTTTAAAGATTGGTTAAATTTATCTAATCCATTTTTGACACCAATAAAATCATCGAATGAATTGACGGCATCATTCAAAAGATTTGAATAAATATTTATCTTTTTAAGATTTTGCTTCATCTACTTTAACTGCTTCTAATGATGATTTAATAAACTTACTATTATCATCATCCTTAACATTCCTTTGTAAAACTTTTGTAGCTAATTCTAAGCTAAGGTCAACGACTTCTCCCTTAATTTCTTTAATAGCACGTTTCTTCTCAATTTCTATTTTTGACTTTGCGTCATCAAGAAACTCATTAGATTTTGCTTTTGCATCATTAAGTATTTTAGCTGCAGACTCTTCTGCTCTAAGTTTACTATCACCTACAATTGCTTTACCTTCTTTTTTAGCCTCATTAAGTATTTTTTCTGACTCATCTTTAATTTGTTCAAGATCAGTCTTAGCACTTTCTGCCATCTTAAGAGATTCTGCAATGTCTTTTTCTCTTTCTTCTAAAAAGTCTAAAAGAGGATTCCATGCATACTTTCTTAATACAAAAAGTACAGTCATAAAAATAACTAATGACCAGACATATGTGCCTAGTTCTGGCGTTAATAATGGGTTCATATTATTTCCTTATTTTGATTACAGAACTAATGATAATAATCCAAGCAAAATTGCTGCACCTTCAACCAAAATAGCAAAAGAAATGTTTGTGATCTAATTTCTCCAGCTGCTTCAGGTTGTCTTGCAATAGCTTGAGCTACTCCATAACCAATTAATCCGATACCTATTCCGGCACCAATTACTGCTAAACCTGCTCCCATAGTGAGACTCCTTTTTTTTGTTAGTGATCTACGTGTATAGCCATTCCAATAAAAACGGCTGTTAATAATGCAAATACGTAAGCCTGAATAACTGCTACCAATAATTCAAGCATAGTTAAACCTAATGCAAGTGAAATTGAAAACGGTGCTATGCCAAATCCAGCAAGACCTCCCAATTCTGCAGTTGCACTAAAAATAAATGTTATAAAAATAATTAAAGCAATATGTCCACCCATCATATTACCAGCTAACCTAAGAGTTAATGCGAGTGGACGAATAAATAAACCCATAAATTCAATAGGAACCACAACAAAATATAGTGGTAAAGGTAAACCTGAAGGAGCTAAGTTTTTCCAATGTTGAATAAAGCCATATTTTTGAATTCCAGCAGCTATGAAGGCAAAAAATGTAATGGTTGCGATTGCAAATGTTACATTAACATTTGCTGTCACTGTATGACCTCCTTTTGATAGAAGATAAAGAATATTATCTTTACCTAACATGTCAGCTTTATAACCTATTTTCCCAATTAAACCTGTTAGATCAAAAATTGGGATTAATCCAAGAATATTACCGAACAGTACAAAAAAGAATATGGTATAAACTAAAGGAGCCCAAGATCTGTATTCTTTGTCTCCGACAAAATTTTTTAGTACATCATCTCTTAAATAAATGACAAACATTTCAACAATACTCATGAATTTATTAGGAATATTTTTCTTATGAGAAATATATCCTTGAATCAAAGTTACAAGCGTTGAAACAACAATAAATGAAACAAAAAATAATAGAAAAACATGTTTAGTAATTCCAAGGTCAATATAAAATAAAGAATCTGAAGATAATCCAAAGAAACTTGATACTTTTTCTGATAAAGAGTTTAAAAATTCAAATTCAAAAATGTTTTTTTTACTGTTGGCTACATGGTCAATAGCATATTGCGGAGCCTGATCCATTGTCCATTCTTTTCCAACTTTTTCACCTATTAACATCGCCGAAATATAAATAGAAAGTTATAAGGAAAAACAGAAAAAAAAGTGGAAATCTCAATTATTATTATTTACATGTTGGTAGGCACGATATGAAGCATGAAAAACTCCAATAATCATTATAAAAATTCTCCAAATGTCATTAAAGAAAAAAAATGCTATTAAAAGCCAAGAAAGAATGATTCCAATAAATTCAAAATAGACTGAATAACTTTCAGCCATNATGGAGCTTAAAGTCTTTTTTTTATTCATCAACTATTATATCACATCTTCCAGAGAACTGAGCGCCATCTTCGATAGTTAAAACTTTATATTTTAGATTGCCAACCAATTCACAACCTTTTAAAAGCTCAGCAGGGCCGTTAATATGGGCATCACCTTCAATATAGCCATTGATTTGTATCATTGATGCTTGAACATCGCCAAAAATTTTTCCACTTTTTGCAAGCTGGATTGCACCATCTGTTTTTACTGAACCTTTGATTTCCCCATATATTGTAACATTCCCACTAAGAATCATATTTCCGTCAATAGCTACATCTTCAGCTATAATTGTCTGACTATTGGTTGCTTTTGATTGAATCTTCATTTAGGTAATTTATCAGATTTTAAATTAAAATCGTCGAAAAAAGTATTCGGATTTATTGATTTACCATCTTTCCAAATTTCAAAATGAAGATGGGGGCCAGTAGACATTCCAGTATTACCTAATTTTGCTATAACATCACCAGCATTTGTAAAGTCACCCTTTTTGACAAAATTTTCTTCATTATGATAATAATGGGATATATATCCATTTTGATGATCTAGAATAATAAAATTTCCAAAATCCTCTGAAAAATCACTCAAAACAACTAATCCACTTGCAGTCGCAAAGATAGGAGTTCCTACTTCATTTACTAAATCTATACCTAAATGCTTTGTTTCTTTATCGTATAATTTACTAATTAAACCATCCGTAGGTTTAACTGATGGTAAATTATTTGCAATCATATATCTAATATTGTTTTCATTTAAATCGTTTGATTGCTCAGTACCAATTATAGTATCAATGTATGATTTCATTATCGCAATCTCTTCAATAGACTTATCTATATTATTAATTATTTCTTGTTGCTGTTTAATTTCTTTATTAATTGTAGAAACTCTTAAATATTCTTTTACAATCGGTGATGAAAAATATAATAGAATTATTGAACAAATTAATAATGTTACTAATGCTATAATTGATGAAATAAATGTGAACCTACTGAATTCTATTTGCCATGATTTATCTGAAAATGGAGAAATAAATAGAATTTTATATTTACTTAATTTCATAAAATTAATCAGACTTAATTGATTTTAGCTTATCTAATACTCTACCAACTGTTTTTTTACTGAAATTAATCTTAATAAAACCTTTTTTGGTTTTAGCATTTTGATTTATAACTACTTTTTCACCAATTAATCTCGAAAGCTTGTCTTGCATGTTTTGTAATTGAGGAGAAACCTTTCTTTTTGAAGCTAATTTTTCTGTTTTACGTACTGATATCTTCTCTGTTAATAGTTTTTGCCAAAGCTGGAGCATGCCNTGAGAAGTTTTTCTCTGTAAAATTGCTCTTGCTTGTCCTGCATTTATTTCACCTTTTAAGATACTATCTTGTATTTGATCAGGAAGCTTTAATAGTCTTAAAGCATTGGAAACTGCTGGCCTTGATTTACCAACAGTTTTTGCTATTTCAGTAATTGAAGATTGTAAATTTTCTTGTAAATATTTGTATCCTTTTGCTTCTTCAATTGGATTGAGATCCTCTCTTTGAATATTCTCAATAAGAGCCATATACATTACATCCTTATTAGAATCAGCATCAATAACATAAGCAAGAATTCTTTTTTTATTTAATAACTTGTGAGCTCTAAACCTTCTTTCTCCAGCTACGATAATATATTTATTATCAACCTTCTTAACTGTGATAGGACTAATTAATCCTTTTTCTTCAATTGATTGGGCTAATTGTTTTAAAGATTTATCCTCAAAATTCTTTCGAGGCTGATTTGGATTCGGTTTAATTTTACTTATAAGAATACTACTCTGATTATAATCCTCTAGCTTTGATTTTGAGGGTGTTAGAAGAGCGCCTAAACCTTGACCGAGCTGTTTATCTTTTTTCATTTATAATTTCCAATGCTAAATCCATATAATCTTTGGCTCCTGAACAATTAACATCATACATTATTGCTGGCTTACCATCATCAGGAGCTTCAGCTAAACGAACATTCCTGCTTATTTTTGTCTTAAACAATTTATTTTTAAAATTTGTTTTTAACAAACGTTCAACCTTTTTTGAAAGTCTCAATCTTTTTGTATGCATTGTAATAAGCAGGCCTAGAATATTCAAATTACTATTAATATTTTCTTTAACTATTTTTATGGTCTCCTGAAGACTTTTCAGACCTTCTAATGCAAAAAATTCGCTTTGAATTGGAATCAATACATCTGTTGATGCAGTTAATGCATTGAGAGTTAATAACCCTAAAGAAGGAGGACAGTCTATCAGTATATAATCATAATTCTTTTTGACTCTATTAATAAGTTTTAAAAGCTGCTTTTCTCTATTTGATAACGTAACCAATTCAATCTCACAACCAACAAGATTTGTGTCAGATTTAATAAAATGCAAAAAATCAAGACTTGTCTTCGAAATAGTATCTAACATTTTTTCACTTCCAGTCATTGCATCATATATTGAGAAATCATTTTCAATATCAAAATTATTTAACCCTGTAGTAGCATTAGCTTGAGGATCAAAATCAATTAAAAGGGTCTTCTTTTCTAAGATTGCTAAACTTGCAGCTAAATTAATGGCTGTGGTGGTTTTTCCAACACCTCCCTTTTGATTAATTATTGAGATAATTTTTTTCATATGAATGAAAAATTTAAACGCTAAATAAGGCTAATACAAAGTTTTTAAAAAATCATTTTATCTGGGTTAACTTTGGATGTGGAACAAAAAGTATTAATTACAGGATTTAATGGTGAGCTTGGAAGCAAAATCGTTAAAAAACTAGTAGAACATAATAAAAAAGTGATTGCTATTGATATTAATGATTCTCAAGAAAAAATTAATTCTGTGACCTATATAAAGGACACTATCCTCAACTATGATTTAATTAATTCCATTTTTAAAAAAAATTATATTTCTGAAGTATATCATTTTGCAGCACTATTAAGTCAAACTGCATCTAAAAACCCTAAACTTGCAATTCAAGTTAATGAAGATGCTTCCAGAAATTTGATTGATTGTGCTTTTCAAAATGCTGTTGATAATAATTATATCACTAAATTTTTCTTCCCTAGTTCAATAGCTGTATATGGTCCTAGAAAAATTAAGTTTGCATCAGAGCAGGATATAATAAAACCAAATACTATTTATGGGAATAATAAACTTGCAATTGAGCAATACGGAAGTAGAGTGCATGAAAAAAGTAATTTAAAAGTTTGCGGTTTAGACTTCAGATCAATCAGATTTCCTGGGGTAATTAGTTATGACACTGTTCCATCCGGAGGCACCACAGATTATGCATCACAGATGATTCATGCGGCTTTAAAAGGACAACATTTTGATTGTAATTTATTACCTGAAACCTCTCTTCCTTTTATTAGCATTAATAAAACTATTTCTTCAATAATGAAGCTTATGAGCTTTAAAAATATTAATTCTATTATTAGAGCATTTAATGTTGAAGAAGTAAATTTTTCAGTTAAAGAATTAAGTGATATGCTAATACAAAAGTTTCCTACTTTTACTGTTTCATTTAATGAAGAGAAAAAATTTCAATCAGTTGCAGATACATGGCCCTCTAGTTTAAATTGTGACAACTCAAAAAAATATTGGAAGTTTTCAAGTAACATGCAATTAGAAGATTTTTTAGATAATATAATTGATAAGGCAAAATGAAAAACATTGATCAAATCCTAAATGCTCAATTAAATGAGATTAAAGAGCAAGGTACCTATAAAGATGAAAGAATAATTGAGACTGCTCAAGAAGCTCAAATCAGTGTTAAGGGTAAAACAGTACTCAACTTTTGTGCAAATAATTATCTTGGATTAGCTAATAATAGTGAAATTAAAAAAGCAGCTGTGGATGCCATTCAAGAATGGGGTTTTGGTCTTGGTTCAGTAAGATTTATATGTGGGACTCAAACCATTCACAAACAATTAGAAGACTCCGTTAGCAAATTTCTTGGTAAAGATGATACTATTCTCTACTCTTCTTGTTTTGATGCAAATGGCGGATTTTTCGAAACGATTTTAAGTGATAAAGATGCTGTATTTTCAGATGAACTTAACCACGCGTCAATAATTGATGGAGTTAGACTTTGTAAAGCACAAAAACATAGATATAAAAACTGTGATATGAACGATTTAGAGAAAAAACTAAATCAATCTTCAGCGAGAATTAAACTTATTGTTACTGATGGAGTTTTCAGTATGGATGGTACTATTGCACCTGTAGATGAAATTGTTAAGTTAGCTAAAAAGTATGATGCTCTTGTAATGGTTGATGATTGTCATGCCACAGGTTTCATTGGAGAAAATGGTAAAGGAAGTGGTGAATTCTATAATGTTTTAGACAAAGTTGATATAATTTCTTCTACTTTTGGAAAGGCGCTTGGTGGAGCTTCGGGAGGATTTGTTTCAGCTTCAAAGAATATTATTGATACTTTAAGACAAAAATCTAGACCATATCTTTTTTCCAACAGCTTAGCTCCTACATTAGTAGTGGCATGCTTAAAAGCTTTAGAAATAATTAATTCAAATAAAAATCTTTTAAAACAACTTCAACAAAATACACTTTTTTTTAGAGAGCAAATAAAAGAAATTGGTTATGAGATAAAGGGAGACTCACATCCGATTGTTCCAATAATGATTTATGATGCAAAAAAAGCAGTAGCTTTATCTGAAATGCTTTTAGAAAAAAATATATATGTAATTCCATTTTCTTTTCCTGTTGTTCCAAAAGATCAAGCAAGGATAAGAGTACAGCTTTCTTCAATCCATTCAAGAGAACAATTAGTATATGCTGTTGACACTTTTAAAGATTGTGGAAAGGCACTAAATATTATTTAAAAAAATAGTGAAAAAGCATGTTAATGTATTAAATTCACTCACTTATGAATAGTTCAATTAGAAATAGATTATTAACAATATTATTTGTATTCGGATTAGGTATTTATGCACTACTTCCATCTATACGATATGCAATGATGGATGACGAAAGTATATCCAATCTATCATCTGAACAAAAAGATTACTTTGAATCTAGAAGCCTAAAACAAGGATTAGATTTGAAAGGTGGAATTTATATTGTTCTTGAGGTTGATCTTCCTCAGCTAATAGACAATCTTGCTAAAAATAAAGATAATAATTTTGATGACTTTCTTGATGAGTTAAAAATTGAGTATAATAATTCATCAAGTGACTTTTTTACAGTTTTTGAAAATATTGCTGATGATAAGAATTTAAAATTACCTAGATATTTTATTAACTATGGTAAAACCAAAGACCAAATAATTACTCAACTCTCCTTACAATCTGAAGATTCAATTAAAAGAGTAATTGAAATCATTCAAAATCGTGTTGATCAATTTGGAGTAGCCGAACCAACAATACAAAAACAAGGAAATAATAGGGTTATTGTTGAGTTAGCTGGAATCGAAGATTCTGAAAGAGCTAGGGATCTTCTTCAAAGTACAGCGCTTTTAGAATTAATGATTGTAAAAGATGTTGAAAGTACTAATGCAATGATTAGACAGATTGATAGTATTACCGCTTCTTCAACATCCAAAAATAGTATTGATGAAGACAGTGAAATTAATGAACTTTTTGATTCTAATACTTCTTCAAATCTCGGGTTTTCATCTTTATTAATTTCAGTAGGAGGAAACTTGGCTATATCTTCAGAGAATCTTGGTTCTATGAAAGAAATTTTAGCTCAGGATAATGTAAAACAAATACTGGAAGCAACTAATAGTACTATTCTGACAAGTGATTCTTCTATTAAGCTAATTAATGAAATTGGTGAAGAAGAAGAATTTTATACTTTATATCATTTATTTAATAATGCTGAGCTAACTGGCGGAGTTATTGAAGACGCTCAAATGAGATTAAGTCAAGCAGGAGTCACTGCAGGTCAAGCGGTTGTTGAAGTAGAAATGAACAGTGAAGGTTCAAGAGAGTGGGCTAGAATTACTGGTGCTAATATTAATAATAGAATTGCAATAGTTTTAGATAGAAAAGTTCATATGGCACCTGTTATCAGAGGTCAAATATTTGGCGGTGGTACAGTAATTGAGGGATTAGATTCTATTGAAGAAGCAGAAGATATTGCTATTGTATTAAGAGCAGGAGCATTACCAGTACCTGTTACAATCGCAGAGGAAAGAACCGTAGGTGCTTCATTGGGGGCTGATTCAATTAGTAAAGGAACATTATCAATGGCAATCGGTTTATTACTTGTTGTTTTATTTATAGTTCTCTTTTATAAACTATCAGGCTTAATTGCAAGTTTTTCAGTTTTATGGACTTTAATTTTGTTATTAGGTGTTCTTGCGTTACTTGAAGCTACGTTAACTCTACCTGGTATAGCGGGATTAATTTTGACAGTAGGAATGTCTGTTGATGCTAATGTTATTATTTTTGAAAGAATTAAGGAAGAATTGCGTAATGGTAAATCTGTAAGATCAGCGATTGATTCGGGATATGAAAGAGCCATTAGAACAATTGTAGATGCAAATTTAACTACAGGAATAGCTGCTGCAGTTTTATACCAATATGGAAGTGGNCCTATAAAAGGTTTTGCAACTGTATTATTCTGGGGAATTATTGTAAGTATGTTTACTGCAATTATTGTTACAAGATTTGTTTTTGACTTTATAACGACAAGAAAGAATGTTGAAAAACTCAGTATATAATTATGAAATTTATGGAAAATACAAAAATTAATTTTATGAAATTCAAATCCTTTGGATTTGGTCTTTCTTCTGTCTTAGCTTTTGGCTCTATTATAATGCTATTAATGGGAGTTAATCTCGGAATCGATTTTAAAGGCGGTACTGCCATTGGAGTAAATTTTTCAGAAGATGTTTCAATTCAAGAGATTAGAAGTGCTCTTAAATCAGTATCAGTAAATGAAAGTGTTTTAGATTTAAGTAGTGAAGAGATAAAATATTTTGGAAGCGAAAGCGATGTAATGATTAAAATAAAATCTCTTGATAATGAACCAGAAAATTTTGGCCAATTAGTAATTAATCATCTTTATAATTCTATGACTGAAAAAGTTCCGGAAAATAAAAATGATTTCATTCTATCTCTAGGCTCAGTAAGTCCTAAAGTAGGATCAGAATTGAGCGGAAAAGCATTTTGGTCTGTTATTTCTGCTTTAGTATTAATTCTTTTTTATATATCAGTAAGATTCGAATTTAGATTTGCTCTTGGAGCTATTTTAGCGTTAGTTCATGATGTTATAATTACACTTGGTGTTTTTTCATTGACTGGTTTTGAAATCACCCTAAGCACCGTTGCTGCATTCTTAACTATTGTGGGTTATTCATTAAATGATACAATTGTTATTCTTGATAGAATTAGAGAAAATATGAAATCTTCTGGTACTGTGATGTTTGAATCAACAATTAATAAAAGTATCAATCAATCTTTGAGTAGAACATTAATCACCTCATTAACTACATTATTTGTGATTATTGTTTTGCTTATATATGGCGGAGAAGTTATTAGGCCATTTTCATTTACTATGTTGATAGGTGTTATCGTAGGTACATATTCTAGTATTTACATTGCAAGTGCATTGCTTGCAACTATATATCAATCTTCAAAATAATGAATAATAAAATTTTATTTCCTTTTATAGCTCTATGCTTGATTTGGGGTTCAACATGGTATTTTATTAAAATCTCTTTAAATGCTGGAGTGCCTCCATTCTATGGAGTTGGACTTAGATTTCTTTTTTCAGGAATTATATTCTTTTTTTACATATACTATAAGAGGCTTTCAATTCCTACTACTCCTCAAGCTATAAAACTATATCTATCTTTTGGGCTTTTAAACTTTAGTTTATCTTACGGAATGACCTACTGGGCAACTCAATATATATATTCAAGCATATCTTCAATTTTATGGGGCTTATTCCCATTATTTACAAGTTTAATGGCTCATTTTATGATAAAAGATGATCCCAATGAAAGATTAAATAAAAATAAAATTGCAGCACTTTTTACAGGACTTTTAGGAGTTATTATTATGAGTACTAATCAAGAAATTGACTTAGCTTCTCAATCTTTTTCCGCTATAATCGTTTTAATCACAGTAATTATTATTGCGGCATATCCAAGTGTTCAATATAAAAAACATAATGATGAAGTTGGCCCATTCCAAATGAATGCTGTATGCCAAGTATTAACAGGTGTAGTTATGCTTTCGATGTCATCTNTTGCTCAAGAAGATCTGTCAGTTATAATTTGGACAAATGAACTTATTCTTTCAACGNTATACTTAATTATTTTCGGGGGGTTTATATCTTGGGGGATTTATTTTTGGCTATATCAACATCTAAATGTTACTCAAGTAACATATGTTGCAATTTTTCCTCCAATTGTTGCNATTTTTCTTGGATGGGTTTTTTTAGGAGAGGTGTTATCAACAAAAGAAATTATAGGTACCTTATTTATTCTTGGCAGTTCTGTACTTATATATAGGAAATAGAATCTATTTTTTAATAAATTAAATTATGATTGAAAAAATTAAATCAAATCTATTAGCAGGTATTGCAACTATTGTACCATTNGCTCTGACTGTCTATGTAATTCAAGTTACTTTAGAGGTCACAATTTGGCTTGGTGGCACTGTTGCTGAACCATTAGAAAGGTTTGTTAATGCTAATTTCCCTGGTTTCGGCTTGCTGAGCTCATTGGTTGGATTGCTAATTGTATTTCTAGCTTTGATAATTGTTGGAGCGTTAGCACGAAATGTTTTTGGCAAAAGAGTTGTAAACTGGATGGAAGGCATCTTCAAAAAAATTCCTTTAATCGATTCAATTTATGCAACAACAAAACAAATAATTGAAACACTATCCGGGTCTCAAACTGAGTCATTCCAAAAAGTTGTTTATATTGAATATCCTAGAAAAGGAATGTGGACATTAGGATTTGTTACTGGAGAATCTGTAAATGAAAGTAACGANCAATTCTACCATTTATTTGTACCAACAACACCTAATCCTACTTCTGGATATTTTGTAATTATAGCCAAAGAAGATACTACACCAGCAGATGTTAATGTTGAAGAAGGATTCCGAATGATTGTTTCAAGCGGAATTGTTGGTAGTCATAAAAATTCTATAGTAAAATAAAAAAAAGGAGCATCGAAATGCTCCTTTTTT
>JGI26062J44793_1000038_pt1 | contig 18970 bp, 21 predicted proteins | sample MarorgKNORR_S2LV_3_FD_44793 | JGI IMG/M metagenome (IMG submission 44793)
TTTAATTCCATCAAGTGAGATTACGTTCTTTATTTTGAACCTAATCTTATATTCATAAATATTTTCACTTGCTGAAAGAAAAGTTACAAAGCTTAAAAATATGACAGATAGAAAGTATTTATTTAAATTTTTCATAGATAATTTTCTCTGCATTAATTGTTCCATCAGCAAACTTTGAGACTACCATCGGAAGCATAACATGTTCTATTGCGTGAATTCTTGTCTTAAGTTCTTCCGATGTTTCATTTGCATTCACGGATATTTCTCCTTGAGCAATAATTTGACCACCATCTAAAACTTCATTTACATAATGGATTGTTACACCATGTTTTAAATCTCCATTCTTTATAACTGAATTATGAGTATCCAGACCAGGATATTTTGGTAATAAAGAGGGGTGTATATTGATAATCTTATTTTTGAAGGCTTCGATCATTACAGGAGTCAGTATTCTCATAAATCCTGCAAGGACAATCAAATCGGGATTAGAATCTTGTAATTCTTCTACAAGAGCTCGATCAAAATCTTCTCTAGTCTGAAATCTATTGTTATCAATGATCTTATAATTTATGAAATGATTTTTTGCTCTTTCAATACCATATGCATCTGGATTATTGCTAATTATGATTTCAACCGATCCATTGATAAGATTCTTTTTGCAAGCATCAATAAGAGCTTCAAGATTTGATCCATTTCCTGAGATTAAAACAGCTATTTTGAACATTAAAGAAAAGTTATTGCTGATGATGATTTATTTATAACTCTTCCAATCATGTACCCTTTAAATTTATGCTTGGTGAGTACTTCCATAGTGGAATCTAAATCCTTAGGCTCAATGACTAAAGTCATTCCAATCCCACAATTAAATATTCTCAACATATCACTTTTTTGAATCTTTCCTAATTTTTGAAGGTTTGAAAAGAACGGTGGCATTTTCCAGTTATTTAAATATATTTCAGAGGATAAGGTATTAGGAATTGATCTTGGAATATTTTCTGTAAGACCACCTCCAGTAATATTAGCAATTGACTTAACTTTAACTTTCTTTATTAAATCTAAAATTACACTTGTATACAAATGAGTAGGCTTCAAAGCAAGCTTAACTAATCTCTCTTTCTCACTCTTACTTAGTTTTGATTCCTTAATTAATTTATTGATCAATGAGTAACCATTAGAGTGAGCTCCGCTAGATTCAATCCCGATTATGATGTTATTTTTTCTTACTTTTGAGGAGTCAATAATTAACTTTTTTTCAACAATACCTACTGAAAATCCAGCTAAATCAAAATTCTTACCGATATAGTGATTTGGCATTTCAGCAGTCTCGCCACCAATAAGTGAACAATTTGTTTTTTTACATGCTTTTGCAATCCCTTTTATGACTGTTGCTGTTTCGTTAACATCAAGTTTTGAGGATGCAAAATAATCAAGAAAAAATAGTGGATGCGCCCAGAAGTAATCATGTCATTTACACACATTGCAACTAAGTCTTGTCCAATTGTTCCCAGTGAAGAATTCTTTTGGGCCAAGGCGACTTTAGTGCCCACTCCATCTGTGCAAGCAACAAGAACTGGATTCTTAAAACCTTTAGGGAGAGAATAAAAACCTGAAAAGCTTCCAATTCCGCCCAAAACGTTTTTATCGAAAGTACCAGCTACATCTTTTTTGATTTTGTCTACTAAATCATTTCCTGCTTTTATATCAACGCCTGCTTTCTTGTAGGGATCATTTTTCATTATTGCTCTAGTACCTTAAAATAATTATATGAAGATGGTCATCGTAAAAAGTATTTTCTTAATCATTATCTTTTCTAATCAGATTTTTGCAAAGGATTTTGATGATCTTTTTAAAATTACTATAGAGATTAAAGATGAGTCTATAGATAAATCTATTGATGACGCATTTAATAACCTTGTTTTTAGACTCATAGGTTATGAAGACTTTGAAAAAGCAAGAATGATTAGAGGAAACTTCAACTCAAAAGATTTTCTAAGGAGATATGCCGTTGTAAGAAATAACGAAAGAAATTTTCTTCAAGCTTCTTTTGAAGAGGACATTGTAATGAGTCAATTTGTTGATAGTAGTATGAGATTTATTGGAAGAAATAGACCAATTATTTTTTTAGATATCCAAATTGATAATGGCTTCAATAAACCCTTTAAAATTGAGTCAGTGCCTTACGAGACAAGACTAGAGTCTTCAATACAAGAAATTTTTGATGATATATCAGAAAAACGTGGACTATTTTTTGAATTCCCTCAAAACACAATAAACCTTGGAAAAAAAGATTATTTTTTTGAGACCAAGGATGATAATGAATTCGAGCAATATAAGTATGATTATTTTGAGTCATTTATTATTTCAAGATCAGGAATCAATAATTGGTCGATAAGCTATAAAGATCAGATATCATTTTTTAAAAATACTGATGAGATTATTGAAAAGATTAAACTTTTATTTGAGGACTTATCTACAGATTACCTAAGTAACTTTATTTTGGATAGTTCAGAAAGGAAGTTGATGATGAAGGTTACCAAAGTTTCCTCAGCTGAACATTTAGACAATCTTTTAGATGCTCTAGATAAAATGATTTCAATTAAAGAATACTCAATTAAATCATTTCAGCAGAACGAAATATCCTTTTCTTTAACAATTTTTGGTACAGAAGATCAATTCAAGAAATCTGTTCAAACACATAAAGATTTTTCACTTGAAAGTTCTGCGACAAAACTAATTCAGGCATCATTAAATTCTATATGAAGCATTATTTAAGATTTATACCTAACCTTATTTCTTTAATAAGAATATCTTTAGTTATTCCAACAGTTCTAAATCTCCTCGCTGGGAAATATATTTTTGCATTGATTTTATTTGCTATTGCATCAGTTTCAGATGCAGTTGATGGTTTTCTAGCTAGATTTTTCAAATGGCAAACAGATTTAGGAAAAATTTTGGACCCAGTTGCTGACAAGCTTCTTATGATTGGTTCAATAACTGCGCTTTGGTTAAATCAAATTGTACCTCTTTCAGTCTTTGTAATTTTTGTTTTTAGAGACCTGCTTATTCTGCTTGGAGCAGCGTTCGAGATGTCAATTACCGAAAAAACTCCATCTCCAAATTTAATTGGTAAGATAACTACAACCTCTCAAATAATTTATATTTTAGTTTGATAATTTTTGCAATTCTTAATGTGGTTATAAATGTACAGATTTTCCATATTTTAATTGGTTTTATTTCATTACTTAGTCTTATAAGTTATTTCAGATGGTGGCTTAATAATAATTTCATAAAACAAAATGTCTAATCCTCGCCAACTTGCTCTGCAAATTCAAATTAATGAGAGGGCATCTTTAAATAATTTCTTTGTTTCTAAAAAAAATCACAAAACAATTCAAATCCTTAAAAATATTCTACTCAGCTCCGATAAAGGGGGTCAGATATTTATAGACGATCTAAATAGTAATGGAAAAAGTTACTTGCTTCAGGCTATATGCAATGATTTTTCTAATTCTAATAATTCATCAATTTATATCCCTATGCAAGAAGCAATAAACCTTGATCCATCTATACTTGAAGGCGTAAGTGAACTTAATTTAATTTGTATTGATGATATAGATCTCATAAATAAACGAAGAGAGTGGGAGATTCCGCTTTTTAATCTCATCAATGAATGCTATGAAAAAGAGTGCTTTCTTTTATTATCAGGCAGCATTAATAAGCTTGAAGCAATTCCTGATCTTGTTTCTAGGATAAAAAAAATGGAAACATTAAGATTGGAGGCTATCAATGACGATGAGCTATTAGAAGCCACCAAAGCAATCTCTAAAAATCTTAATATGGAAATTTCAGATAAAAATATGAATTATCTAATTAATAATTCTAAAAGAGATATCAAGACAATATTTAGGACTCTATCTCAACTTGAGAAAGAGTCCCTAGAAAGAAAAAAATCTATAGGTCTAAATCTTATAAAAGAAGTTATTCAAAATTCTTAAAGCCACAATCAAAACAATATGCAACTACATATCTGTCTTGTTCAGATAAGAACATCCTATTCAACCCGCTAATTTCATTTAATAAATCTTGAATCTGAGAGGGGAGTTTGTTCTTAATTAGTAAATTTAAATCAAACTCAAACTCAACCTCAGTGTTATAAGAAAAGACTTTATACTCTTCTAACTCAAGTTTTGTAACCATAGAATCAATAGCGTCATCTAGGGAACCTAATTTATCTACTAAGCCTAATTCAAGCGCTTTATCGCCTCGCCATATTCTTCCACCTGCAAACTTAAGAACTTCTGAATATTCCATATCTCTATTATCGGCAACTTTTGTAACAAATTCTTTATAGAAGTTTTCAGTATTTTCTCTTAATTGCTTATTAAGCTCTTCATTCATTCCTCTACTTAAATCGTAAATATCTCCAGCTTTTGTCATACTTACGCCGTCGTAATTAGTACCAGTCCACTCCATAAGAGGAGTAGGATCAGGCACAATACTATAAACTCCAATTGAGCCAGTAAGAGTGGTATCTTCAGCCCATATTTCCTCAGAAGTCGTCGTTACCCAAACGCCGCCAGATGCAGCAATATCTCCCATAGACGTAATCACAGGTCTTCCAGTTGCTTGGAACTCTTCTAATGCATTTGTGATCATTGAAGATGCATAAACATCTCCACCAGGACTATTAACTCTTAAAACAATACCTTTTACGTTTTTATCATCTCTAGCTTTTTTGATATTCTTAACTATGCCCCCAGAACCTGCAGTATTAAAGTCTATTCCTCCAGTGACAATTGCTCCTTCAACATGAATAACAGCAATTTTATTTTTATCTTGTAATTTTTGTTGCTTCTTACTGATATCTTCATCTTTAAGGGTAGATAAATACTCTCTGCCTGTTATTCCCTCGGGCCACTCATAATCTTCTTCACTGCCAAACTTGTCGATCATATAGTTTCTAATTTCTTGTTTTGTCATCAACTTATCAACAAGACCAATTGCAAGTGCAGTTTCATTATCATCACCACCATTCTCTGAAGCTAGCAAGTGATAATTATCTCCAATATATTGAATCTTTCCAGATTCAAAACCTCTTGCAGCTTCCATTTTAGTCTTATATTTTTCCCAAACTGGGATCACAAATTCTTCCCAAGCCAACTTATCAGTTTCTGACATATTATTTCTGGTATAACCTTCAGGACCTGATTTAAAATCACCAGCTGCATAGACATTCATATCAACTTTAATATTTTTAAAGAAATCCTTCTGATACTGTCTTACTCTACTAAAACCAAAGGGACGAATGGAGCCATAAGAATCTCTTTCTAATATCACTTCGCTAGCTTGAGCAGCCATGAGATAATTAGTAGTTCCTAAGCCGCTAGTAAAAGCAATTATTTCTTTACCATTTTCCCTTGCTTCAAAGAGAGCATCAGCTATTTTCAATGCAGAAGTGTAATAAGCTCTCAAGCCATCAACATCAAGATAAATAGCTTTGAGATTATCATCAGTCCCAGCATTGTTAATTACTTTAAGGATATTTTCTAACTCAATCTGGTTGGTAGAGCTTCCAAAAATTTCAAATTCTTCAAATGGATCATTTCTGCTTATTGCTTTATCTACAATTACTCCATTAGGCTCTAGATAGAGGATTTGATCTTTTGTTTCTATTTCATCAGACTGGAATAATGAATCTAAACTTCCAAATATGCCTAAAGTGATGAGCATTAAAAGAAGAACTGTAAGAATATTTACAAACACTCTTCTAAATTTCCCTAGAAGATTGTCCACAAACGCCATTATGCTTTTAGCTTTTTCCATAATATTTCCTATTTATTAAAGTTACCTGTTAAAAAAATTTGCTCAACAGGTGTGTTAAAGAATTTACCTAACTTAAGTGCCAAAGGTAAACTTGGATCAAATTTACCATTTTCGATTGAATTAATTGTTTGCCTACTAACATCAACAGAATTCCCTAAATCTGCCTGACTTAAACCCATTTGTTCTCTTAATTGTTTGATCGAATTATCCATTAACCAATAAATTTATTATGAAATCTATATCCACCAATAATTGTTCCAAGGGCAAAACCAAGAAAGTACTCATAAAAAGTTACTTGATAATCAATATACGGAGACAGAATAGAAATAAGAAAACCAACAAAAAGAAAACCGATAGCCCCATTACTAAGAACAAATTCATTATATCTGTTAAGGAATTCATCTTGTGTTGCAAAAAATTCTTTGTATAGCCATGCTGCTATTAACATAAAAGTTAATGAGAGAACTCTTACGACAACTAAGGCTGGAGATGGCGAAACTTCGTTCGATACTTCAATACCAAGTCCACCCACTGCTGCAAGATGAANACCAAAAAGAAGAGCCCCTACAAAGAGAAAGACATTACAAAGTATGTATTTGCTTTTTGCTTCTTTATCTAGAGACTTAAGCTCTATCCACATTCCTTTATGCGTAATCTTGGCCATATCTATATATAAATATTAAATTAAGCTAATAAGAAGTGGTAAAAACTTCAGAGCAAGTGCAGAAAAGCACCATATTGTTATAGTTATTAAAATAATCATGTAATTATGTTATGTCAAGTTTGCTTGACATGTCAATTGCTATTTATATTTTTTGGCCCAAACAAAGCATTAATGAAAGCTAAAACAACTAATATCAATTCAGTTATATCAAAAGGTAANGGATTTGGAACACCAAAAACTCGCAAGCTTGAGAGCATAAAATAAAGCAAAAGTATAAATGCATAAGATTGATAACCTTTTATTGACTTTTTATGAAGAAAAAATGAAAAAAATATAAGTGGAACTACCCAAAAACTGAATATCAATAGGGGCAGNTTATATAGAATTAAAATAAAAAATTTATTAATAATTAAAAGAAAAATTATCAATAAGCTAGAAGATGGGTATTGAAAAAATCTTAACATGTCTCAAAATAGGTCTGATGCGAAATTTTATAAAATTATTACCACTTTTTGTACTCTTTTATTCTTGTAGCTCAGGCGATATCCATTTTAATAAAGTAAATAGCAAATTTAAGAACAATCTTGATGAAAACTGGATAGTTATAAATTATTGGGCTGATTGGTGTCCTCCATGCTTGAAAGAAATGCCAGAATTAGTTAATTTTGCTGAATCTAATCCTGAGATTGAAGTATTTGCATACAATTTTGATCGTCTCGAATCAGAATACTTAGATCCATTAATATTAAGATTTGGTGTTGATATTCCATCAATAACATCTCATCCAAGAGAAATATGGGGCATAGAATCTCCAGCAATTTTACCTGCAACATATTTTATTAGTCCAGGAGGGGAGGTTGTACTAAGTCTTCTTACTCCTCAGACAGAGGAAAGTCTTCAGGGACATCTTGATAGTTTGCAAGAAGATTCATAGGGAAATCTTTATTTAAAACTATTTCTGGATTGATTCTGTTTCCATTCATATAAATTACCCAATGTAGGTGAGGTCCGGTAACTCTTCCGGTAGAGCCAATTTCTCCAATTAAATCACCTTTATTTACAAAATCTCCAACCATTCTATGGCTTTTGTTCATATGACTATAAGAAGTAAAAACATTACTTCCATGATCTAAAACTATAATATTGCCACTATAAAAAAAGTTATCGACCAGAACTACTTTTGCATCTAAGGGTGCAACAATAGGATCTCCATTAAATCCATCTAAATCTAAAGCCAAATGAGGAGCTCTTGGAAGATCATTTATAAATCTCTTTTTACCAAAACCGCTAGTTACAGCCCCTTCGACTGGTCTTAAAAATCTCAAATCATTCAAATTAAAATTACTTTTTTTTGAAAGAACTNATTGCAATAATTTTCTTTCTTTAGCTGCTCGCTCTTGATCTGATGAGGAAGGATTTACAAGACTATCGTTCGCGATTGTAATTCTCGACTCTCCATAATTTACAGGCAAAACTTTAATTTTTTTATCATCTATTTTTATAACTTTTTCTTCTAAGACATAAGGCATACCTGCAACTACATAGCTTTTTCCATCTATTTCAAACAAAAGATATTCATTTGTTTTATATTCATTGGAGACAGGTAGTGCAAAAATACCTCCAGAATCTCCCTCGTGCGCAACAGCAAACATAGAGCTTGAGAATAAAAATAAGGCTATAAACTTAAACATTCTTCTTTCCTACTTTTGCTGCAAAAGAACCCTCGGCTAATTTAGCAGTTATTTCATCGCCCTCGCTAACTTGTGCAGAATCTTTAATCACGCTTCCTTCCATATTTGTTATCAATGAATATCCTCTTTCAAGGATATTCTGAGGATCAATTGATTTAATTACTTTTTCAGAAGTAACAATTCTTGATTGCGATTTATTTATGAAAGATTGAATTAAATTTTTCAAAGACTGATAGTTTTTTTGCAAAGAATTCTTTCTGTCAAGAATTAAGTATTTAGGATTTTCTATGTATAAAGTATTAGTATTTTCCTTAAAAGACAATTTAGAATCCGAGATTTTTTGCTTAATAAGCATTTCTAATTTTTCATAAGTTGAAACAAGGATCCTATTTTGCTCTTTTATCACATGAGCTGGATGCTTTAGATGGGAACTTTGATAATCAAGAGTCTGATTTTTATCCCTTAAGATATTTTTTATTTTAGATACCAAATCTTTTGATATCTCTGAAAGCTTTTCAATAAGATTAAAATTAAACTCACTTACAATTTCTGCAGCTGCAGTTGGAGTAGGGGCTCTAAGATCTGATACAAAATCAGTTATAGTAAAATCTATTTCGTGACCAACACCAGAAATAATAGGAATTTCAAAGCTAAATATTTCTCTAGCTAAATCTTCGTTATTAAAGCACCATAAATCCTCTATTGAGCCACCACCTCTGCAAATAAGAACACAATCAATCTTGTCTGAGGAGTTATTGTTATAATTTTGTATTCTTCTAAGGGCGTCAATGATTGTATCTGATGCACTTTCACCTTGGACTGTTGCAGGACTTAAAGAAATCTTCATATTTGGGGCTCTTCTTTCAATTGTTGATAAAACATCTTGCAATGCAGCTGTAGATGCAGAAGTAATAACAGCAACATGTTTTGGTGCTTCAGGAATAGGAAGTTTGTTTGCATCATCAAAAAGGCCTTCATCTTTAAGTTTATTTTTAAGTTTTTCAAACTCCTGCATCAAATTTCCTTGACCAGCAAGAATCATTTTCTTGGCAATTAGTTGATAATTGCCTCTTTGAACAAATAGACTGATATTTCCTGAGACAATGCATTCATCGCCATCCTTGGGATTGAAATTAAGACCCATATTGCTCCCCTTAAACATTGCACACTGAATTGAACCTTCATCATCTTTCAGAGAAAAATAAATGTGACCAGATGCGGGCCTTGCTAAATTGGAGATCTCTCCTATAACTGAAACAGCAGGAAAGTTACTTTCTAGAAGGTATTTTGCAGATCTGTTTAATTCCCCAACNGAGATTATTTCATTATTCTGCTCTACAATATCTTTGTCCATGAACAGAGTATAGCTAGATGTTAAAAAATTTACAGGCAGCAAATTTCTTTTTAATTCTATCTCTAGGTGCAATGCTAATAGGTTTCGCACCAATATTTGTTAAGTGGAGTGAGCTTTCTTCTTCAGCTATATTATTTTGGAGAATGTTTCTGGCATTACCAATGCTAGCCATTCTTAATTATTCACTAAACAAGACCTTTATTTTTAAGGTCAAAAATAAAAATACTATTTTATATACCGCAATAGCTTCTCTTGCATTCACAACTGATCTAATTCTTTGGCACTACAGTATGAATATAACTTCAGTTTCAAATGCAACNATAATTGTAAACTCTGCTCCGATATTTGTAGCTCTCTTTGCTTATATGATTTTTAAAGAAGCACCCGCAAAAGGTTTTGGAGTATCTTTTTTAATAACCTACTTAGGAATAACTGGCCTAATTATCTTTTCTAGCAATTATGCAAATGGAAAAATAGTTGGAGATTTATTATGCATCATAGCNGCTATTGGATATGGAATATATCTATTAATAATTGCAAAGCTTGGAAAAGAAACATCCCTGAACTTGATATTTTATACAACTCTTTTCTGTTGCCTTTTTTCAATTATCCCAATGATGCTTGACTCAGGGATTAATTTTCCTAAATCAGATTTTGAATGGATCAATTTATTTTTGTTAGCTCTAGTTTGCCAATTTGGTGGTCAGTTTTTAATAACATTTGGTATAGGCAAGATTTCACCATCAAATGGTTCAATTGGATTGCTAATGCAGCCCCTAACGGCAACAATTTTAGCTGCCTTCATATTTTCAGAATGGCTTAATCTTGCCCAAATAATTTTTGCTGCTGTTGCTCTCATTGGTATATATTTTGCAAGGCTGAGCATTGTAAAATAGCCTATTTGAAAATACTGAAACATTTTTAATGCAAAAATAACAAAATTTCTTTTGTATAGTCTTAAATAGCCAATATAATACAAACCCGTGGGTGATTAGCTCAGTTTGGTAGAGCATCTCGTTTACACCGAGAGGGTCGGCAGTTCGAGCCTGTCATCACCCACCATTCAAATATACTTGCAGAATTATTTTAAAAAGATATTATTCGCAAACATATATTTATGCGGACCGGTAGTTCAGTTTGGTTAGAATGCCGGCCTGTCACGCCGGAGGTCGCGGGTTCGAGTCCCGTCCGGTCCGCCAGTTATTATGGATACTATTGTTGTAATACTTTTATCGATAACCTATTCATTAATTATAGGAATTATTTTTGCACAAGCATTACTTACAGCNCCTGTTGTATTTAAAGTTCTTGATAATGAGACTGCTTCAAAGTTTTTAAGAAGGATATTCCCAAGNTACTACTTAATAATTTTCTTATTTTGTCTTCTAGCGGTATTAATTTCTTATCTTTTTTTAGAAAGAAGTTTTTTGATAATGGCAGTTATAAATAGCAGCCTTGCATTCATAGGATACATAATTATTCCTATGACAAATTCTGCAAGAGACAGGTCATGGGATAGACTTTTCACCTTTCTTCACAGGTTAAGTGTTTATATAACAATCTCTATCTTTATTTTCTCAATTACAGAAATAGTTAGGATTTCGCTAACATAAAGCAATTACAAAACTTGAAATATCATAATTTATTATTAACTATTAGCAGGGGATAGACTTATGGGGAAAAGTAAAACAAAAAGTTTCCAGACTGAAACTAAGCAGTTGCTTCAGTTAATGATCCATTCTCTTTATTCAAATAAAGAGATTTTTCTAAGAGAATTAATATCTAATGCATCTGATGCCCTTGATAAGCTTAGATTTAAATCTATAAGTAGCTCTAAATTAGCAAGTCTCTCTGATGACTTAAAAATCAAGGTCATTGTCGATGAAGAAAATAAGACTTTAACCATATCTGATAATGGTATCGGAATGTCTGAAGAGGAAATAATTGAAAATATTGGGACAATTGCTAGATCTGGTACTGCAGAATTTCTTGGAAAACTCACTGGCGATAAAAAGAAAGATTCAAATTTAATTGGACAATTTGGAGTTGGTTTTTACTCTGTTTTTATGATTGCAGAAAAAGTACAAGTACTCTCTAAGTCAGCACAAAAGAAATCATCACAACCAATTCTTTGGGAAAGCAGTGGTGAAGATAAATATAAGCTTACTGAAGTTGAAAAGAAATCACATGGGACTGACATAATCATTTACTTGAGTAAAGAAAATCATGATTTTGCTAACAAGCAAAGAATAAGTTTTCTCGTTAATAAGTATTCACAATATATTAATTTCCCAATCTATCTTTCAAATATTGATGAGGAAGAGGAGATTATTAACGAGGCAGATGCATTGTGGCTCAAACCCAAAAGATCAATTAAAGAAAACGAATATAATGAATTTTATAAATTTATAAGTTTTGATCAGGATGATCCCTTGCTAACAATTCATAATAAGGTTGAAGGTAAACAGGAGTATTCTAATCTTTTATATATTCCAAAAAAGCCGCCTTTTGATCTTTGGAACAGAGAATCTCCCAGAGGAATAAAGCTTTACATACAAAGAGTTTTTATTATGGATGATGCTGTTCACTTTTTACCCCTTTATCTGAGATTTATTCGAGGCATTATTGATTCAAGTGACTTACCTCTGAATGTATCTAGAGAAATCCTTCAAGATCACCCTTTAGTGGAATCAATAAAGAAAGCTCTAACCAAAAGAGTTGTTGATGCTCTCAAAAAACTCAAAGACAATGACATAGATGCATATAAAGAATTTTGGAAAGAGTATGGTCTTGTTCTTAAAGAGGGGCCTGCAGAAGATTCTGAACATAGGGAATCAATTGCAGAACTTTTATTATTTGCTACATCAAATAAAGAAACACATGATGTGGATCAAACGCTTGACGACTATATTTCCAGAATGCCCTCAGATCAAAAGGGTATTTACTATTGCGTTGCTGATACATTTGAAGGCGCCTTAAACTCCCCGCATCTTGAATCACTTAAATCTAAAAATACAGAAGTACTATTACTGACTGATAGAATAGATGAGTGGTTGATGTCTTCTCTTTTTGAATTTAAAGGTAAGAGTTTTATAAACGTCGCAAAAACCAGCAATGAAGCCGAAGTAAAACCAAAAACAACAAAAGATCAAAATGAGCTGTTAAAAAAAGTTGCAAATCATTTAGGAGACAGAGTCTCTGAAGTCTTACCAAGCTCACGATTAAAAGATTCTGCTTGTTGTTTAGTTCTGCAAAGCAATGAACCAGGAATACAACTTCGCAAGATTCTTGAAGCTGCAGGTCAAAAAATGGGTGATGTAGTTCCAATATTTGAGTTAAATATGAAACATAAGCTCATTAAAAAGCTTTCTAAAATAGACGGCAAGGATTTCAAAGCATTCGTAGATTTTCTTTATGACTATGCTGTAATTGCGGAAGGCGGATCTCCGAAAGATCCTTCCAAATATCTAAGACAGCTAGATAAATATCTTTCTAAATAATGAGTAAAAATTATAAAATTTGTGTCCTCGGTGGGGGCAGCTTTGGAACTGTGCTAGCAAACTTAGCTGCATCAAAAGGGCATGATGTATCTCTGTGGGTGAAAGATTCTGATAAAGCTTTGAGAATAAATTCTGAAAGTAAAAATACTCAATATCATCCCGAACTCAAACTCTCTAGTAATATTTTTGCTTCTGAAAAGCTTGAGGAAATTATTCCACAATCTGAAATAATATTCGTAGCTACACCAAGTAAAATTATTAATGATGTCCTGGATAGGCTCACAGATTTCTCAATAGATAATAAGATGATAATTTCATGTACAAAGGGCATCAATGAAAAGCCTTTCATGACAATGTCCGAAGCAATAGAAAAGCACTTTAATAATTCTAGTATTAAGGTGGGTGTTTTGAGCGGCCCTAATTTAGCTAAAGAAATTGCAGATGAAAAAGTTGCTGGAACCGTCATAGCAAGTAAGCATGCAGACCTTTGCCATCAAGCAAGGGAGATTCTATCTTCAAGCACTTTTAAGATATATACAAGTGATGATATTAAGGGTATAGAACTTGCTGGGGCTCTAAAAAATATTTATGCAATTATATCGGGATATTGTCATTCTCTAGATGTAGGTGAAAACGCTATAGGACTTATATTGACAAGAAGTATGGCAGAGATGAGCAACTTTGCNGTAAATAAGGGTGCAAATCCAATTACTTTTTTAGGCCTTGCAGGAATGGGCGACTTGGTTGCTACGTGCTTTTCAAAGTTATCAAGAAATTATCAGTTTGGATGGGCNATTGGAGAAGGCCTTGATATTGAGGCTGCAAAATANAAGGTAGGTCAGGTAGCAGAGGGATTAAATACTATTAGAATCATTCACAATGAGATTTCCTCTTCTAAAATTAAGATGCCTCTTGTATCAGGTATGCATGAAATACTGTTTAACAGCGGAAGCAAAGAATTACTTTTGGAGCAGATTATAAATAGTGATATTTATGTTGATGTGGATTTTGATGTAGAATCATAGCTATGGAACAAATTAATAGAGAAGAAATTACAAAAACTAGTAAGTGGGCAAGACTTGTCTATATGCTTATTTATGCATTCATTTTTAATTTTAGTATTCCTTTTCTTTTTGGTTTTGCTTTAATTCAATTTGTCTTCTTCCTATTGACTGGAAGTGTTAATGAACCTTTATCAAGAGTATGTTCCTGGCTGTTGAAGTTTTATAATCAAATTATTTCTTATCTTCTTTTTCAAACAGACCTGCCTCCATTTCCTTTTACAGATATTGATGGTGAATCAAGCTCAGATGAAATTATTGTAGATTCAGAAATCGAAGAAGAAGTTACTGCAGAAGAAAAGGAAGAAACTAGTTAAGAATTTTCCTAGCAGCCTCCATAGTATTTAGAATTAAAGTATTAATTGTCATTGGGCCCACTCCGCCTGGGACAGGGGTATATGATGAAGCTATTTTCTCGATTCCATCTAGATCAATATCACCACATTTTTCAGGATGATAGCCAGCATCAATTACAATAGCACCTTTTTTAATCCATTCTTTTTTTATTAACTTCGGAACACCAACCGCACCAACAACTAAATCCGCATTTTTAACATGATTCTCTAATTCCCTTGTTCGCGAATGACAAATTGTTACAGTTGCATTTTTGTTAAGAAGCATCATTGCCATAGGTTTTCCTAAGATAGGACTTCTTCCAACCACAACAGCATTCATTCCAGATATGTCTATATCATAGAAGTCAAGCATTCTCATAATACCTGCAGGAGTGCATGATCCGTATGCAGAGAGATCCATAGACATTCTTCCAAAACCTAAACATGTAACNCCATCAACATCTTTTTCTATAGAAATCCTCTCAAAACATTCTCTTTCATTGATTTGATTGGGAACTGGATGCTGCAACAAAATACCATGAATAGTTTTATCATCATTTAGTTCATCAATCTTTGATAGAAGTTCTTCAGTAGATGTCTCTTTTGGTAAATTAATTGCTACTGATTCCATGCCAACTCGTTTGCAAGTTTGTTGTTTCATTCTTACGTATGTTTCAGATGCTGGATCTTCGCCAACAAGAATAGTTGCTAGGGTCGGAATTATTCCACTTGCTTTTAAGAGCAATACNGATTCTAAGATNTCTTTTTCAGATTCATTTGCTAGTTTCTTTCCATCAAGGATTTGTGCTGCCATTTCAGTATTTTCTCATCTTAAAATAATTATTCCAATGAAGATTGATTATTTATCTCTAAAACTTTAAGATTCATTTCACCGGGGTATAGCGCAGTCTGGTAGCGCACTCGCTTTGGGAGCGAGTGGTCGTAGGTTCAAATCCTACTACCCCGACCAAGCGCCTGTAGCTCAGCTGGATAGAGCAACTGCCTTCTAAGCAGTGGGTCGGGAGTTCGAATCTTCCCAGGCGCGCCATTTTTTGCTTTAATTTGATCATGTTTAAAGTAGCTGCCTTATATAAGTTCTCTGAAATAGATAATCCTTTGGAAATTCAGATTTCTTTAAAGAAAACTTTAAAAGAACTTTCTATTTATGGAACAATCTTGGTTGGAAGCGAGGGTATCAATGGCACTATTGCAGCAGAAGAAAAAGAAAATCTCAATAGAGCTTTAATTTACTTAAGGGGCCTTAAAGGGTTTGAAGATTTAGATATCAAATTCTCAGACTCTAAAAAGAATCCTTTTATAAGATTAAAAATTAAATTAAAAGACGAAATAGTTACTATTGGAGATAAATCCATTGATCCTGTAAAAACAGTAGGAGAATATGTTAAGCCTGAGGATTGGAACTCTCTTCTTCAAGAGGATGACATTCTTTTAATCGATACCAGGAATGATTATGAGTATTCCATAGGAACCTTTCGAGATTCAATTAATCCAAAGACAAAAAAGTTTAGAGATTTCCCAAAATGGTTAAAAGAGCAGGATTTTACAAAAGAAGATAAAAACAACAAAAAAGTTGCAATGTTTTGCACCGGAGGAATCAGATGCGAAAAGGCATCATCACTCATGAAGAATGAAGGATTTAAGAAGGTTTATCATCTGAAGGGAGGCGTTTTGAAATATTTTGAATCTGTTTCGAAAGATAAATCCCTTTGGGACGGAGAATGTTTTGTTTTTGATGATAGAGTTTCAGTAAAACATGATTTATCTTCAGGGGATTATGATATGTGTCATGGTTGCAGGATGCCCATTACTGAGAACGATAAAAAAACTAAAAAATATATTCGAGGAGTTGCATGCCCAAATTGCTTTGANCAAACAACAGAANAGCAGAAATCTAGGTATAAGAGCAGACAAAAACAAATGGAATTAGCAAAGCAGAGAAATCAGAAACATCTTGGGCCAAAAGAAGAAGTTCTCAATTAGCCTTATGAGTTATCCAATTTTATATTCATTTAAAAGATGTCCTTATGCAATGAGGGCAAGAATGGCTTTACAGCTTGCTGAAATCAAATGCGAAATTAGAGAAATCAGGTTGAGTAATAAACCAGAGCATATGTTGGAGATATCTCCAAAAGGAACTGTCCCAATCCTTATTCTGGAAGATAAAATAATTGATGAAAGCTATGATATTGTAAATTGGGTAATAGAAAAGCGTAATATTTTTAATGATAATTTGAGATCAGATCAAATAAATTTAACAGAATCATTAATTAAAAAGTTTGATGAAGCATTTAAACATCACTTAGATAGATATAAATATGCAACAAGATATGAGAATGCAGATTCAGAATTCCACAGATCTGAATGTTTAAAGATATTAATTGATCTTGAGGCCATTGCTTCTAATGGTAAGTGGATATTTGGAGAAAACTTAAACAAACTAGATATCTCAATTTTACCATTCATTCGCCAGTTCAGAATTGCAAATCCTGGATGGTTTGATTCGCTTGAGGAGATAAGCAAAATTAAAAAGATTTTAAATAATTATTTAAATTCAGAAGAATTTAAAAAGATAATGTTTAAGTATGATGAGTGGCAGTTAGGATCAAAGCCTGTCTACTTTCCATCAACTTAATATTTGTAAATAATTGTTGATCTAAAGAGCAATCGTATCGTAAGCTCCAGCAATCTTTTCTAAGGCAAGCTTAAAAGCTGCTATTTTTAAATTTGGTAATTTGCTTCTAAGCATCTGCCCTCTGATGTTTTGATAAGCATCTACCATCATGTCATTAAGTCCTGATCTAATAAGATCAATTTCATCAACTCCATCAAATAGCTTTAATTTATCTACTTTAGGCATCTTTTGATTGGTCATTTTTTCGACAGCTTTTATGAGTTGCTCTATTTGAGCTTTATCTCTTCTTTTTTCCAGTCTGCCAAACCTCATTTGAGAAATATTTCTAACCCATTCAAAATAACTAACAACCACACCACCTGCATTAAGATACACATCAGGAATGACTAAAACTCCATTTTTACTTAGAATCTTATCTCCATTGTATGTAACTGGTCCGTTTGCTGCTTCAGCTACTACTTTAGCTTTAATATTTTTAGCATTTTTTTGATTAATAACATTTTCAACAGCTGCTGGAATTAAAATGTCACATTCTCTTTCAAGTTCTTTTGCTGAGTCACTAAAAAACTTTCCATAGGGGCATCTTTTTAGAGTTTTACCTTCATCAAGCCATTTCTTAACTTTTTTTACTGGAAGACCATCCTCATTGAAGAGAGAGCCACTTTTCTCGACAATTGAAATTATTTTACATCCATCATCCTCTGAAAGACATTTCGCAGCATGATAGCCAACCTTACCAAGACCCTGCACAATAACAGTCTTCCCTTCAAGACCNGTTTCAATTTTTTTTGTATCAAGGAGTTTTTTATCTTGAAAAAACTCACGAAGGCCAAACTGAACTCCTCTTCCCGTTGCTTCATTTCTTCCAGCTATTCCTTTTTTATGAAGAGGCTTCCCAGTAACACANGCTTTGCCATTAATATCATTGGGATTTAATTTTTGATANTCATCAGCAATCCATGCCATTTCTCTCTCAGAAGTCCCCAAATCGGGTGCCGGAACATTTTGACTNGGGTTAATAAGATCTCTTTTAATGAGTTCTTGTGCAAATCTTCGTGTAATTCTTGCCATTTCTCCGCGTTCATATTTCTTAGGATCAATCTTTAGGGCTCCNTTAGATCCAGAGAAGGGAACATCAACAATCGCACATTTATAAGACATTAGNGCTGCCATAGATTCAACCTCATCTTGATTAGCATCTATTGAGTATCTTATTCCTCCTTTTGCGGGCATGATGTGGTCCGAGTGAACAGATCTCCAACCAATAAAGTTATGAATCTTTTTACCTAACTGCACTCCAAATCTTACTGTATAAGTCGAGTTACAAATCTTAATTTGATCAGCTAAATTAGAAGGAATTTTAGAATAGGATAAGGCATCATCAAGAATTGATTCAGTGCTCTCCCAAAATGAATAGTTTGAACCATTTTTACNCATTTAATTTGTCCTCCCAAACAAATTTTACTATTTTTTTATCAATGTATCATTATAATACTTAGTTCGCGGCGGGCGTAGCTCAGTTGGTTAGAGCGCTGGATTGTGGCTCCGGAGGCCGTGGGTTCGAACCCCATCGCTCGCCCCATGAAAATAGGATAAGAAATGACAAGCAGCTTAAAAAAACTTAAAGATCTGGAAAGAAGTCTCACAGTTTCAATTGAAAAAGATTTATATAAATCAAAATTTGATGAAAAGATTTCAAACCTAAAAANAAATGTAAAACTTGATGGGTTTAGAAAAGGTAAAGTTCCAAATGATGTTATTGAACAAAGATATGGAGGATCTGTTCANGCAGAGGTCTTAAATGACCTTATTCAAGATTCATATCCAAAAGAGATTGCTGAAAAAAAGGTAAGACCTGCAAACACTCCAACTATTTCAATGGTTGAAGA